>Ga0190367_1000164_pt1 | contig 51599 bp, 46 predicted proteins | sample 4872181011_MG_FD_171838 | JGI IMG/M metagenome (GOLD analysis project Ga0190367, IMG submission 171838) | Hydrothermal vent microbial mat bacterial communities from Southern Trench, Guaymas Basin, Mexico - 4872-18-10-11_MG | ecosystem: Environmental > Aquatic > Marine > Hydrothermal vents >... | reverse complement strand
TTATAATTTCACATACTTCTTTTAAGCATCCTTGGAAATCTTCGTATCTCAGCAAGTATGGGTTCCGCCCTCTCCTCCAAATATAAACTCTGTATTTCTGTTCCCCTTCACATGTTTCTGTAGGTATGAATTTCATAACTACATCTGCTAATGCTGAAAACAAGTTGCTCATTTCATAGTTCACATATGATCCTACACGAATAATGAGCTTACCCATTTTCTTAAGCGTGTTCATTTGGTTATATAGGCTTGCTAAGTAATTAGGGCTTATTCTATCAGCTATAGCAGGTAATTCGACACCGTGGAACATAACTATATCCGCATTATACTCTTCTACTAACTTAATCTCTTCTGCAACACCTTCTGCAGAACTGTAGCCGAAGGGGTTAAGGGCTTTAAAAACCACGTATTTTTCTATGATCTTCTGTAGATCTTCTCTACTATAGCCGCATATACTGTAGACACGGATAAATAGGTTAAGCTGTGTTTCAGGAGGATACCTGTAGCTTACTATAAGAGCTTTTAAATCGTTTTTAAGAGCTATTCCAAGCAATAGAGGTACTGATTCTAAGGGTCTAAAGCTAGATGGATGCTCAATGTATATAACATGGCCTCTATGTATATGGTCTAGAACCCTACCCAATGCGCTACATGGAAGTTTAAGCTCGCCACCGCCACGGGTAATTTCAGCTAGTATAGGTGGTACGTAGGCTATTATCCCCTTATCTTGAGATATTGTAAACGGTATTTCCGCTATTACTATTGGTGCTCCTCTAGCTTTCCTAATTTCCATAACTCTGGTCAGTAGTCCTCTCTCTATCCTATGTTTTAACACTAATATGACGTCTGCAACGAACTCTATTGCCCCTAAATCTATCTTTTCTTCGCCGAATGGAAGCTCAACTATGAGTATCACTATTCCATCTATCATTTCCGGTAAAGAGTAGAAGTAGTTTTGTATCAAAGCCCTTTTCTCAGAGTTTGAAACAAACTGCATCAAAGCATTCATAGAGTCTACAACAACTATTTTTGGAGCATATTCTGCTATAGCCTTCGATATTAGCTCAACAACTTCTTCAACACTTTTAGCAATAGGCACCCTTAAGAACCTATATAGCCCCTTATTTTCAAGCTCCTCAAAATCCATACCAAGATTTTTCATAACCCTGAAAAGCTTCTTTTTAGACTCCTGAAGAGATATGTACAAGCATCTATTTCCACTTAAAGCATTTTTATAACATATTGACGATGCTAATGTAGTTTTGCCGGAACCAGGATGGCCGGCAACAACAACTAGAGAGCCTGGATATAGTAGGCTCGGTAAAAGCTCATCAATACCTTTAACGCCTACAATAAAACTAGACATTTAAGCCACCGTATTAACCAAGTCTCTCAAATATGAAAAATGCGGAGGAACAAAATAAATTTTTAATAAATGCAACTTATACTCGTCCATATGCTGCCGAAATCGATAATAGAAATTAAGAGCGATATTCAATTTCTCTACATAATTCAGCACATGAATACCAGTAAATTAGTAAATTACATGCTTATTTCTAGAAATATATGTTACTAAAGTTAGGGTTAGTAAGTGTTTCTTGGTTTCTCTCCGTAGAAGATGGTTAAAGAGATCTTTATTCCACCTCATATATTAGCTTAAAACCACGGCTAAGTTCTTCCACTTTTTTCACAACTATTTTTCTAACTTCTCCTGTTCTCTTAACGTGAGTACCTGTGCAGGGGATAACGTTAGCTCCTTCTATCATTATTATCCTATACTTGTCCTTTTTCAACAAATTTTTTAAAGCATAGTTCGTAATGTTTGCTTCTAAATTTAGGTATTGTTAGCAATCTATTTCCCTCAAAATGTTTTCAACAAGTTCCACTTTCTTAGAATTTTTCAGTAATGCGTCAGAAATTTCTTTAGAATATATTTCTGAAGGCTTAATTATTCTATCTACAGTTTCCTACCTATACTTAGGCGTTGTCCCCTGATCTTCAAGAACTATAGCGTAGGATACTATCTTATCGATTTTCTCCATTAAATATTTCTCTAAGCTTACAAGACCACCTGAAATCAGCGCTTTCAAAACTACTGTTGACCTATGTGTTTTACCAGGTTCAAAACCTAAAGCAGTAATTAGTGCTTTTACGGCTTTCTGTGAAGCAAGTTCTGCATGGAAAACCGAGGTAGCATAACTTCTATTGCTGAAACTACTATACACGTCTTCAAGATCTTCTTGAGCCATTGAAAATCAGTCCAAATTTTCTATTCTCCATCATAGAAACCCGCCTAATATTATCAGAGCACTTACCTTTCAATATCAAACGCTTCACAACACTATTTAGATTTAACAATAAGGACTTAGTGAAGAAGTTTTAGTGGAATTTGTAAGTTTAAGAGTAGGTTTTAGTAGGAGAAAGAATTCGGCTTATAGTGAATTTAAACATAATTGTTTCGGCTATGCTATGTTAGTTTTTCAGATATTTTCCTTAGCCTCATGGATAGTTCTTCGCACAAGCTTCTATTAAGCCATATTGGAGGGGTATTAATCCATCTTGTACCGTCATGGAATGATATGGTTATTCTAGCTTTCCTCCCATACTCAGTATCGTAAATTCTAACCCATAAATTTACTTTCCTACCTGAAACCTTAAAACCACCACTTAACTCTCTAGCACCCCTACTTTCAACATCAACAATAACCGTCACGGGGAAACCACCAAACAAGTTTAAGTTAGGGGAAATACGTAATAATTCTACTGCCTATTCCCGTATACCCGTTCCACTTAAATAGCATCATAACATCATTATCTAGTGCAAATACCTGCTAAAACATTTACCATATTTCCCCATTTTTAATAAGAAAAAGAACAATATGGTTTTATGTTGCTTAAAGTGTTGATGCTTTGTAAGTTTAGGGTGAAGTAAGATTTTCTTAAATAATAATTAACTGCCTTGCTAAGAAGACCGCAGTTAAGGTTAGAGAGCTTTTAAGGCTTATGGGTCCTACGGGACCTAGGGCTGTTGTTGAAGGTAGGGAAATGATAGTGCTTGCTTCAAACAGCTACCTGAACTTAGCGAATGATCTTAGAATTAAGAGGGCAGCTTTTGAGGCTATAGAGAAGTATGGTTAGAGTGCGGGGTCTGACTGGTCTATTGCTGACTATACTGATTTACAGGAGGAGTTGCATAGGAAAATAGCTGAGTTTAAGAAAACAGAGTTTGCTGTTAATTCAGGTACTATACCTGCAACAGTTAGTAGAGGAGATGTAATACTTTCTGAGGAGCTTAACCCATGAAAGTTCCCGAGGGTACATACACCCGCACCTACATATGAATGCCTTATACGCTATTGAACTCTCTTATTGAAGGCTTTGAAAATATAGGTTTGCTCCATGTAAACTATACTGTTTATTTTTAGGGAAGATATATGCTGTTTATTTTTTCATTTTCTGCTATTTCATGTAGTTTCCTGTCTCCTGTTAGGAACTGAGTTGCGTTGATATGTTTTGCTGTGGCTATCTGTATTGCGTCTGCTTCGTATATGTGGTATTTTTCTATTAGTTTCCAGCTTTCCTTAAGAATTTTTGTTTTTAGCGGTATTACTAGTAGTTGACCTAGTTTAGCAAGTCTTCTTGTTTCAAGTAGGAATCTTTTCCTTGCTAACATGTATTCTCTACCTCCAAGTCTTCCAATGTTTTTAGCTTTATCTAGTGCTCCAAGTACTTCACCAATATTCCATATGCTGAAGGAGATAACAGTTTCACCTGAGAACGCTTTAAGGTAAAGTTTTCTAACAGTACTGCTGCCCGGTTCTTTAACATATCTTTTCACTATAGCGCTACTGTCTAGATAGGCGATTTGCTCTCTCATCTCTCATAACCCTTACAAGCTCACTTACAACACCTTTAGCCTTGACTGGTTCAAAATCTAATACGTAATCTTCTGAGCCAGCAGCTTCCAGTAACGCCTTATCAAGAAATAGGTCTATAATTTCATCTCTCATAATTTCTTCAAGTAAACTACTTATCTCAACACCTTTCCTTACCGCATACTTCTTAAACATCTCCCAGATCTCTTTATCTACGTAAATACTTGTCTTCACCTTAACCACCGCATTCACCTCCAATACTGAATATACTGAAATAAGTAATTAAGGATAGCGTTAAATAAAAATTTAATAATGATATTGTGCTTGTCCTTTAAAATTAATGGTAAAGGCACTATTGTTCTGTTTGCTATGGTTGTAAGGAGTTTTGGGTTTTGTTGTATATAATTGCTTGGTAGCTATCGGTGAATATAGTGAGTTAAGTGTGAAAAAGTATTTTAGAATAAGGGTTTAGGTTTACTTTGAGGGAGAATTGTGTATAGAAGAATGATATGTTTTAGCTTAGTGGTTATTGTTTTACTGTTATCATGTATGCCTCAAATGGTAAACAGCAATGTTATCTTAGGTGTTCAGCCTGAAACCAGTTGGTTGAAGGAGGAACAGTATGAAAAATTACTACCCGATAAACCAGTTATTGACCTGGTTGCTATGACACCTAAGTGGCCAACATATGTTGCTGGTCCTAACGACTTAAACTTTGACAATCTTGCACCGGGTGGTGTTGCAACAGATGGTAAATATTTATTCATAGCAGATAGTAATAACTATAGAGTATTAGTTTACGATTTGGAAAACATAACTAGTAATAAAGGGTTAAAACCGAAAATAGTGTTAGGTCAACCAGATTTTTACACTAGAATACCAAGCAAGAAGAGAAATGGTTTAACATCGCCTACCGGTATAGCAACGGATGGTAAATACTTATTTATAGCAGACGGTGTTAATGGAAGGATTTTAATCTACAATCACATACCAACTAAAAACTATGAAGAACCAGATTTAGTAATTGGTGACCCTTATTTCGCCGAAGTAGATATTGATTTTCCACTAGGAGAAATTGGAGATATTGCATGGGATGGTAAATGGCTATATGTTGTTAGGCATGATACTGTAGTAATATTCAAAAAAATCCCCTTATCAAAAGATGAAAAGTTCGAGATAAAACGAGAAGACTATATAGTGTTAGGTGAAGAAGGTGTTAGCAAATGTTCAAGAACAACTTTTTGCGGCCCCGTAGGAATAGATGTTGATGATAAATATGTTTACGTTTCTGAAGTGTTTGCAAATAGGGTTTTAATATGGAAGAAAGAAAACCTGAGAGACCATGCACCTGCCGATTTTGTTATAGGATATAAAGACTTTGAATGTAAAGAGCAGGTTGAAGATCCGAGAGGTAGGATATATGGTAATAGAGTATATGATGTAGCATCAAATAGTAAGTACTTATTCATAACTGATGATTTTGGCAGGGTGCTGGTTTTTGAAAAGGATAAGTTTGAGAATGGAATGCTTGCCAAGTATGTTATTGGTAGGAGAAGTTTTGAAGAAACATATGCAAAACAGGTTCCAAGTAAAGATGCTTTAGCAGTACCAAGAGGAATAGAAGCAACTGATGATTGGCTAATAGTATTGGATAAAGGGTTTTATAGCTCAGCTGTTCTAATCTATAATTTATCAAAGCTTGAAAATGGATTAAGTGCAGACTACATAATTGGCGGAGCCGTATGGCCGAGAAATCCAAAGTACGGCTTAGAAATAGTGGATAATAAAATGTTTGTTTGCGGCCAAGAATACGTAGCGGTATTTAACGAACTGCCAAGAGAGAACTATCAGTATGCTGATTGGTACCTTGGAGGGCCAATGGGTGGCGGTTTAGGTGGTGTTGATGTTAGTAGTGATGGCAAACATTTATGCGTAATTGAGAAAGGAGGAACAATTGGAATATATAATGAAATACCAGATGAGCCAAGAGAACCAGATATTACGATAAAAGAGATTGGTAAGTACGGTGTTATTTTCGGTGGTGCAGCAAGTGGTATATCTTGTAAAGATGGAAAGTTAGCAGCAGTATCTTCCGACCGGTACCATAGCATGGTATTAGTTTGGAAGTCTATACCAACTAGAAATAATCAAGAACCAGATGTTGTATTAACGAAAGCTGCTGGAGAGCCAATAATAGAGCCATTTCACGTATTCATATATAAGGACATGTTATTTGTTGCTCAACATATAAACTCAAGAGTCTTAGTCTACTTTAACATTTCAAAGCTAACTAACGATTCAGAACCTGATTTAATTATAAAACCGAAAGAACCGATGCTAAGAGGTCCTCACTACGTGTTTTACGATGGAAAATACCTGTTCATAACAGACTTATACGGTATATTCATCTATCATGGATTGCCTAAGTATGGTGAGCAACCACCAGATGAGTACTTAGAGTTTGTCAGCCTTTACTACTATGATAACTTTCAATTACATCCTTGGGGAATAAAGTTTGATGGTAAATACATTTGGACTATGGTTGGTTGCGATATACACTACTCGTTTTTAGCGAGAATACCGACTAGATTTGTGGAACCAGCCCCTAAACCGGAGAAACTTGTAAGAGAAGGCTTTATTGAATACGTTGAGGGCGGGGAGGTTCCAGAATTTCTAAGACCATTCGAGCCATGGATTGCTGAAGCTAAAGGTGCTCCAAAAGAGCTTCCTAAAAAACTACCGTTGATTGAGTTAGAGAAAGTACCAAGTGTTGAGAGAAGCTACGGAGAAGCAGTTAAAGGCAGGTTTGGAGGCGGAGGGCTGGAAAGCATAGATTTCAAAGCAATGGCAGAACTAGGTGTAACATGGAAGAGAGCAGGCTTAGACATATTAAACCCGGACTTTAAGCTAATGGATAACCAGGTTATGGCATGTCAGAAAGCTGGAATAATACTTCACGTAATCATAGATCTCCCATTCCCCGAAATACCTCCAGAAGAATTCGCTAGACGAGTTAAAGAAGTTGTCGAACGCTATGATGGCGACGGAGTAAACGATATGCCTGAACTAAAATTCCCAGTTAGACATTATGAGATTATGAATGAAATCCATAGTAGACCTGAATGGAGCCTAGAAACATATAAAGAATACTATGTTAAAGCTTATGAAGCTATTAAGGAAGCTTGTAGTGAGTGTAAGGTTTCCCCATCCTCCTTTGTCGGTCCTGATAGGGAGTATTTAAGTTTCTTAAAGGAGAACAGGTTAAAATTCGACTTCCTAAGCTACCATAGCTACGTAGATTACTTAGAAGTAGATAGGCTAATGGAGATCCTACATGAACTAGGACTTAAAAACATTGAGATATGGATTACTGAGTCACAGTTTGGTGGAATGGAGAAAAAACTTGAAAGAAGCGAAGAAGAAGTCGCAGAAGCTTTAGTTAAAAGCTACGTTTACGCATTAGCAAAAGGTATAGCTAAGGTTTCTCCATCCGAGCTTGAAGCTAAGGAGTGCTTCCCAGAAGGGCTAAAACACTCATGTCTAATAGACGTAGATGGTAGAAGAAAACCAGCATTTTACGCGTACAAAACGTTAATTAAAATGGTAAATGGCTTTAATGAAGCCAGAATAATCTCTAAGAACCCATTCCTAGCTGAATTCAAATTCAAGAACAAAGTAGTTTACGTAGCATGGGGTAAAGGCAAACTACCACTCGAAGGACACGCCTACCTAGTGGACATGTATGGTAAGGAAATTGGAGAAGTAGATCTATCAGAGTACGAGTTAAAAGACGAACTAGTATACATAGAGCTCGCTAAACCCACACCTGAAACCACCACAACACCCACTATTACCGAGGAAATCCCAAAGATCCCCACTGAAACACTAGCCATACTACTATTATCCATCGCACTTATAGGCCTAATAATATACGTTATCAAGAAGAAGTAAAATTAAGAAACAAACATAAACAACATAACAGCAATACATAATCCTCCAGTCCCAGCAAAACTAACAGTACCAAGCATACATTATACTCAACCTATTTCTAATTCACACTTCAAGTTGCCTCTAGGATAGGTTGATTTTATTAGATGTTAATATACTCGGTTACTATGTTGTTTACTCGGAAATCAATATATTCGGAATTTATATTGTTTACTCGGTGTACTAAGTGGGTGTTGAGGGTAGGGTTGGTTCTAAGGGTGAGCTATTTCCTCCTAAGGAGGTTAGGGAAAAGCTTGGTCTTAAACCACATATGAAGGTTATTTATAGGGTTGAGAATGGGAGGTTAATAGTGGAGCCTATACCGACCTTGGAAGATGTTTTAGAAAAACCTCCTGAAGTTGAAATTTCGCTCGAAGATTTCCATAGGTTTAGGAAAGAACTTTCTAAGGAAGCTGAATCATGAAGCTACTACTAGACACCACCTACTTTTTGCCAGCAGTAGGAATATCTGTTAAGGAGATCCCTCGAAACAGTGTCATTAAGTTGATTAGAGAAGGATATGAGATACTTATTAGCGAAATTACATTCTTCGAAATTTCAGCTAAAGGAGCTAAATACGTAGCTTCCGGACTACTTACTCCAGCAAGAGTAACTGCAGGGATAAGAGCTATAGTGCGCGATGACAGGATACGTAAAGTACCAATCCATGATACTCCAATATTACTAGTAGCGTTTAAGCTAAGAAATATACTAAACGTCTTCATAGACTGCCTCATCCTCTCATCAGCTATTAACTGTGCTGACATCTTAGTGACTGAAGATAGCGATATTCACGAATTAACTGCTATGGATAAATTTAAGAAAATTATTCAGGAGGCAAATCCTAAGTTTAAGATTAAGAGTCTTAGAGATTTACTGTAGTTAGAAAAGAACTAAACCTAGTTATCTAATGAGCATATTCATCATTCTAACTTCGCTACTTTAATTTCTCTTCTTGTACTACTAAAACTCTGAAAAATTTAGAAAACTATATTGCTTCAAGCCACACCATATGCGACAGCCAAACATTGTAAATTACTGCTAATACTAAGTGATAAATACGTTTAGTTATACAAAAGAATTCAAAATATACTTTTAAATTTAAGATAAGTAGAATAATTTCTTAAATCAACTAAGAATAAGCAGTTAGAGTTATGATGTATTACTTAGCTACTTGACTGATATGCTGCTGAAGCTTGGTTAAGTTTTCAGTTTTTCAGGGCAGAATTCCTGTAGAATCTTTTTAAGATATTCGTATTCTTCTTTACACCCTGCAACTATTTTTACTTTATACTCCTTCCCCGTGACCGTTTTTATTCTAATATGTCCCGATCTTAGTATTCCCGGTTTTTTTAACTCTACTTCCTGGATTTCATGTTTCCTTACATTAAAATCTATTCTCTCCTTAAGATCTTCTAGGAGGTTAAAAGCATCTTCACCTGTTAACCTAGGTATTTTAACTGATTTACTTCTCCATTCGAAAGGCTTAAGACTCCTCTTAATGCTTCCTCTCCAACCCATAAGGAATTTTAAGAGCTCTCTTCTCCCTTTCTTCATTTTAGCTCCAATTATCCTTTCGCTAGTTACATAGAATGCATAGCCACGCCAAATACCTTTAAAAATATTTAAGCTTTCTAAACCCCCTAAAACTTCCTCCAACATAAATTCCTCCTTTTTTATGAAAAATAAAAACAATGCTATTTTATATAAAGCTATCGAAACATAGTTTTAATCATTGTTCTCGCAGGTAAACTATGTAATAGCTTAAAAGAATTGAGGGACTGTTTGCACTACATTCATAATTAGTATCATATTCATTAAGAATGCTATAGAAACTTAAGTGTTCGTTTCCTGGATATTTTTCATTAACTATTTAATGTATTCTATGTTGTTTATGGTTTTGTTTTAGAAAAATAGAGGTATGAATTTTGTTTTTATACTAGTCCGTATGCCCAGAAGTATCTTATTACTGAGACTACTAGTGCTGTTGTAAAGGCCATTGAGAATGTGTTGCCTATCACCGGGTGCCATCCTTTCGGAAGCGATCTTATTATTAGGTCTGCTACTACTGGTCCTATTATTCCTCCTAGGATTCCTCCTGCGAGGATCATCGGGATGCTTCCGCCGAATGTTAGTACAACTGCTGGCCCTACGCTGACTACTGGTACAAATGTTGGGTACCATCCTTTTATTTTCCACCATTTAAGGTAAAGTAGTATGCCTGTAGCAGAACCTACAACTTGCGATGCAAATATTGCTGGGAATAGTACTGAAGCATACGCTATATGTTTTGGATCAAGGAACCAGCTTAGTATAGCTCCAAATATCATGCCTAAACTTGCTATTTCATTACCCCAAAACTGTGCCTCAGTGAAGTCAGCTAATACTCTTCTTAAGAACCATGTAACTGTTATTGTTATTTGTGGTGGATCTTTCTTTTCTTCTTTTGAAGGATTAGAGCTTGAGGGAAGCTTCATCCATGGCAGGTATCTGCAGATTTCAAGTACAGCTATTGTTCCAACCCACATTCCTGTAACATTACCTATAACTGCAGGTAGTTCCCAAGGTCTTAGCAGCTTATCTATAACGAACCATGCTATGGGAAAACCTACTATACCTCCTAGCACTGCTCCTGTTAGAACGTTTTTCCATCCTTTACCATATACGAAAATAACTGCTGGCGGTATGCTTACAAAAGGAACAAATGTTGGTACCCAGCCGAAATCAGTGTGTGCTAATACTTCAAGGTAATTACATACGTAAACTGAGACAAAGAGGCCTAAGGTTTGAGCTACGAAAACCCATGGCCACAATCCGGTACCGTAGCTTATTGAGAAACCTGCATACTTAGACTTTATCTTGTCAAAATACCAGGCTATAAAACCGAAAACGCAGAGAAATATGCCTGCAGGAACACTTGCATAGAATTGTGCTTCAGTCATATCCTCAATAAACCATATAAACCTATAGAACGCGTCTGTTACAGCTTTAGCAGCAACTTCTCCGTAAGGTAGCCAATATTCTCCAGCAGGCAAAGTTACCATTAATGCGTAAAGAGCAAAACCTATAGCTAACGCAATAATATATCCTATAATAGCTGCTCTTAGTTCCTCAGGCGAAACAATAATTTCCTTATGTTTACTCACAAGAAATCACCTAATGGTGAATATCAAATAAAATTATTTATATCTTTCTTAGAAAATTAAATAAATTTTATTACTTCTTTTTCTTTATTTTAAAATATTCAAATAAATTCCTTAACTTATATCTATATACTACTATAGGGATTATATTGATTTACATATAGATAACAAAACATAAAATACTTTTATAACCTATCCTTTCATGGGTGACTTCTTGTGTCTTATAGAGTTAAAGTAGCCCAACTTCCTAATATGCTGGCATCTGTTAAGGAAAACAAACTCTACGACCCATTGAAAGTAATTAAGCCTACGGGAAGGTTAATAATTAAGGGAGGTAGAGTTATAGATCCCGCTAACAAGATAGATGCTATTAAAGATGTTGCTATAAGAGGGTGTAAAATTGAAGAGGTTAGAGACGAAATTGTTCCTGAAAAAGGAGATGCAATAATTAATGCTAAAGGATTATACGTATTTCCAGGTTTGATAGATATTCATATGCATATTTATGATCTATTTGAAGTAACAACTGCTCCCGCATATAGCGCTGTCGCCCATGGAGATACCGTAGTGTTAACTGCTGGAGCCGGAAACACCCTGATGGCTCCTTCCCTTCTAGGTGCCGAAGTTGATAGAGGATTACCTTTAAACGTTGGATGCTTTATAGGAGCTCCAGCATTACTTGCTCCAAGAGCTTCTGTAGAAGATAAGATAAGGTTTCTTAAAGGAGAAATGGATGAAGAAGAAGCATTAACCAAAATTTCAAGAAATAGAATTGTTGTACGTACAGCTTCTCTAGCTGTAGCCATTAAAGACCATATGGGACACTTCATATTAAGTGATGAAGGCTTAGATGCAGTTATAGAAATAGCTCATAGAGTAAAAATGCATTTCATGAGTCACACTCAATGTCCAGACCATGCTGAAAGAGTTGTTGATATTGCAGGTAAGAGACCGGTACATTTAGGGCATGCAACAGCTGTTGCTTTTGGTTCCCACGGAGACCCTGTTGGAAATATGGAGAGAATTGTTGAGTTAGCTAAGAAACCTAATGTTTCTGTTGAATTCGTTACAACACATTTAACAACGGCTAGAGGCCTTAGAGACGCAGTATTCATGGATCCTGAAGCCCAGAAAGTTGCTTATGAAGCATTAAAGAAAGGTATAGTAAATATACTAATATCTGATGGCGAAGCAGACGCTACAATGAAAGGTTTCGGAGATACTAGAGACAACATACCTGCAATACTTGAACTTGCAGAAAAAGGCGTACTAAGCCTAGTAGATGCCGTAGCAACAATGACGTATAACCCGGCTAAACTGTTAGCTGAAAGAACAGGGCAGGAATGGTGGGTTAAGGAGCTAGGAAATCTATCGCCCGGTGCTAGAGCTAACGTCGTAATCGTTGATCCTATTAGAAAATATGCAGCATACACTATAGTTAACGGCCAAATAGCAGGCTTCGACGGTAGAGCTGTAAGAAGAGCTAATGGAGCTGGCGGATGGGTAACAAGATACGGTATTATTGAAAAGACAGGTGTAGGAGACTTCGTAATGTTTACATATTATGGAGCATAAATCTAAACATTTTTTCTTTTCCAAACATCTTAATGATAAAAGCTGATGGTAAGAGTATTAGTTATGAGTTTACGTTTATTTTTCTTCTTACTTGCTTATTTTTAGTATGAAAAGATTTAGTTTTATGTTATTTGTAATGCGTGCTATTGCGTGCAATGTCTGATGGTTTTTAGGCTATACTGTTCTATGACTTCTATAGCCTTGCAGTATTCTTTTAAGGTTTTTTCTAAGTTTGTTTGCGGCGTCTTCAGGTTTTACTGTTACAATGTGGACTCCACTACCTTTCTCGCAGCCTCCCCATGTTTCGATTAGAGGTTGTAATTCTATATGCCAATGGTACTCTCCTATGTTTTTGAAAACCATATGTATCCAGTAGTTATAGTTTATACTATTTTTCTTTAAGACATGTTTTAACGTTTTTACAATACTGTTCAGTATCCATGCTAAATCCTTTAGTTCTTCATTACTCGTTTTTAGCATGTTTTTCTCATGTTTTTTGGGTATGATTATGAGCTCGTATGGTTGTTGAGGCGCGTATCTTGTTTCTACTTTAAAATATTTTGTATCCAGCACTGTTCTAGGTGATTGTTTTTCTACTATTTCACATAGAGGGCATTTGCCATGCTTCTCCATACATTCTTTAAACCCTTTAATCTCATTAGCGATAATGGGAGGTGTAAATGTAGTAGCGAATAATTGTAGGTGAGGGTGTTTAATGCTTGCCCCTGCTTTAAACCCTGAATTCTTTATAACCAAAATATTTTCAATATTAGGATCATTAATTATTTCTTTAATTCTTTTTCTTAAAGCTAGGAAAGCATAGTATGTATGCTCTGTTTTTTCAAGGTACATATCTTCTTCGTGTAGAGGCGTTTCTACTATAACCTCATGGTAGCCATATGCTGTATACTTGTTTTTCCCAGCTCCAACATTAATGTTTCTACTTAATGCTGGGTATTCGTTAGGGAAAATTCTTACAAGCCAATTTCTAACTCTAAAACCATTGCTGTCTTTTTTAAACATCATCTCTTTAGTTAGTACGAGAATAGCTGGTGGAGTGTATTCTTCATTTCCTGGGCAAAAAGGGCAAAACTGTTTAGCAGAAACATACACTTTCTCTCTATATTGTTTGAAGCGAAGCTTCCTACCTATGGCTATTATGCTCACTCTGCTTCGGTTAAAAGGTGAAACTCTTATTTCAAGACTGCCTGCACTCATTATACTTTACCTTTCTTCACATTTTGAACCCTAGCTAACAGGTAATTACATGGAAATTATGGATTTAATTGCTTTAGAAAGTGTAAGGTATTAAACATTGAGTAGGTTTTTAAGCATTTCTATGTAGTTTTCTATATGTCTTGTTACGATAAAATTCTTTTTAACGAGCTTGTGTCCGTTTTCTCCTAGTTTTCTTCCGGTATTAGGGTTTTTAAGTAAGTATATTATTTTATTTGCTGCTTCTCCTACGCTACGTACTAAATACCCTGTTAAACCATCTATAACCTGTATTTTTATACCGCCACTAGGTCTAGCAACAACAGGTGTTTTCTTCCATAAAGCTTCAGCTACTGCAAGTCCGAATCCTTCTTTAATTGAAAGCTGTATAGCGACATTTGCTGCTCTTTGAAAAGCATTTACTTCAAGAGGACCTACGCCGATAAGGTTTGTTAGAAAGTAAATGTTTTTATCTTCACCAGCATGTCTAATTGCTTTTTCAAGGTAAATCCATCCTTCAGGATCATCATACGCCATATTGGCTATTAGTAGTAGTTGGACGTTAGGTATTTTGTTTTTAACAAGCCTATAAGTGTCGATAGCTCCAATAGGGTCTTTCCATGGATCAAATCTAGCCACTTGAACTATTATGGGTTTTTCCGGGTCAACATCAAATTTACTTAGTATTTTAACTATTTCTGAATAGGTAAGTTCTTTATTTTTATCGTTTAATGGATCTATTGAAGGGGGTATGGTAAACTTCTTTGGTGTAGGTATGTCCGGGTGAATATATTCTTCCATATGGTATATTGAAGCATCGTATCCTTTAAGAAGTTCAGATATAAACTTTAACATGCTCTTATGTGGGGAGCTAAGGTCTATATGGCATCTCCAAACCCATTTGCGGTCGTTGTTTAGAAATTTACGTAGAGCTAAGGGCTGAGGATCATGAACTACAATTATGTCTGTGTTTAAGCGTAGTTGTTTTTCAGCATTAACTCTGTTGATATTTAGGTATAATTGCTTTTCATTATCGCTTAAATTCACTTCAGCTCCTTGTAATGCGTTATGAATTTTCTTTGTTATACTAAAGAATTCTTGGGAAGCTTCAATAACCTCCCATACAGTCTTTATTCCAATAGAATTTAGCAACGGTACTATTGAATATAGTAGTTCTGCTACACCTCCTCCGAAAGGTGTTGAATTAACATGGGTAATACTGTATCCTTTTAGTTCATCAGCTATGCTGAGAATTTTCTCTATAATTTCGTCTCCAGCTATATGTCTGTAGTCCCTTATATTACGTTTAGGCAAACCTGAAACTATCATAATAATTTTTATCCCTCTTAAAACAATATCTTGATATATGTACAGAACATGCTATCTAGAAGGAAGCTTATCTATTTTTCTACCAATTTACTACTTATAAGTGTATATTTGGTGGTGATATATGGACAGAGTGGGTAAAGAAGTTTTAGAGTTTTTAGAGTTCATAGGGTTAAAAGGTTATGAAGGAAAAGCATACTTAGCGTTATTAACGTTGGGTGAATCTACAGCTCCAAGAATTTCTTCGAAAGCCGGAATACCTTTACCAAGAATATACGATGTACTTAATTCCCTAATAAGTAAAGGTCTTATAGAGGTTAAAACAGGAAGGCCTAGAATATATAAAGCTATTCCGCCACGTATTGCTTTAAATTATTACGTTAGAAAATATGTTGAAGACATATTAGCATTAAATAAGAAGGTTATTAATGAGTTAAATAAGCTATACAGCTCGGTGAAATATGAAAGCCCTCTCATATGGCTATCCAGAAGTCTTGAAATGAGTATTGAAAGAGCTAAGGATATGTTAAGTAACATGAAAGTAGATGGGTTCATGACTATTTCAGAAAATATACTTAATAAACTATTAGATACCTTATATATGAAACTGTTAAGAGATCCATCAGCTATTTTCACAATAACGCTTATATTCAGTCCGACAGGTTCAAAAGCTTTGGAAAAGCTCTTTAACCTTAATAACGTTGATGTAAGAACGTTTCCTACAGGAATTATAAACGCTATTGAAACAGATTTATCCAACGCAATTGTATTTGGAAAAACATATACGCTGTTTACAAGAGAATGGGAGCTTATTCTATTAGTAAATGAAACATTCTACCATGGCTACTGGAGAAGCGCTAAGAGAATAAAGGAATTTAATGTTTCACCAAATATACCATATAAAACAACACATCATTGGCTTTCAATAGTATTAATAGATGACGGTATGAGGCTGGGATATAATGCATGGGTTAAGGTGAAGGGATATAAGGTTAAACTAAATGAGCCAGTAGAAGTTGAAGGCTACGTAAAAGAGACAAAGGTTGATGGATTTATTCGAACATTTACTATTGAAACTAAGGGCGGTGAAGAAATTCTCGTCGGTGGTCTTGGAGCTTCTATGGAAGATGTTGAAGCAAGATATATTGAAATAATGTTCTCCTAAAACATAACTTTTAACTTATCTTTAATAATGAATTTTTACATGTTTATTGCTGTACATTGTTCCTTATTGGTATGCACATAGATAGACTTATTAGGTCTGCAGAATAATTTTCTACTGAATAGTGATAATTTTCTGGTGGGGAAAATTCGTGAAACCAGAAGTAACTAAACTCATTGCTGCTATTATAATTGCGTTAATAATAGGTATTGGTATAGGCTATGCTGCTGGTATGGGTGCTGCTATAACAGTGACAACTACAGTAACTATAACAACGCCTGTAACTACACCATCCCCGTCGCCTGTTAAACCTCCTGTGACCTTAATTGTTGTAGGTCCATGGGCTGGGGCGGAAATGGAGGCTTTCATGGAGGCTTTAAAGGCTTTTGAGAAAGAATATCCAAACATTAAGGTTGAATATAGGATTTATAGAGCTGAAGACCTTGCTTCAATAGCCCCGCCGCAGTTCGAAGCAGGTATGGCTCCAGGAGACGTTATATTCACTGCATGGGGTTGGTGGGTTAAGAAGATGGGCGAACAGGGCCATCTTTACGATTTAAGTGAACAAGTTAACACTGAGGAATATGTTAAGGGAATATTTGACCCTGTTACATCGGAGGGTAAAATATACGGCTTACCCTTTACAGCTTGGGCGAAGCCAGGTTTCTGGTATAGGAAGTCATTCTTCCAGAAATATGGACTGGAACCTCCAGAATCATGGGATGAATTCCTTAGCCTGCTTGACAAGCTTAAAGACATACTTGGCGGGCCACCCATTGTAACAGGTAACGGTGTTGGATGGCCTATAAGTGATGTAACAGAACATTTCATTATAACATTTGGCGGGCCTGAGTTACAGCTTAAACTTATTAATGGAGAAGTAATGTTCACTGACCCTGAAGCAAGAAAGGTGTTTGAAGACTACTTGGTACCGCTAATTAAAAATGGCTACTTCAGTGAACCTATTGAATGGACTAGAGCTCTTGAACTATGGTGGCGGGGAGACTATGCAATATACTTCATGGGCACTTGGATTACAGGTATGGTTGAAGATCCTGAGGATATAAGTTCCTTCCCGCTGCCGGGCTGTAAAGGTGTTGTGATGGGTACAGACTACATTATTGTTCCGAAGTATACTAAGCACCCTGAAGAAGCCTTATTGCTTGCAAAATGGCTAGCTACTGAAGGACAGAGAGTACATGCAGGGACTAAAGCAGGTAAATTCGCTACATGGTTAAAAGTAGGTATTGAGGACCATTGGGCGCCTATGCAAAGTGTTTTCATGAAGCTTAAAGAAATGGTTCCAATGCCGGACTTAGATGATACTGTTGGTGGTGATTGGCAGAAATTGTTCTGGGATCAACTTAAGCTGCTATGGGTAGAACCAGATAAATTAGATGAAGTATTAAATACACTTGCAGAAAACTTCCCTAAGGAATAATATTAAACGGTAAAAACACCATGAAAGCTAGAGGCTCTATACTAAGTAAATTTTCTTTTTTAATTCCTAGTTTTATTCTTATAATCATCTTTGTTATATATCCTATAGTAGCAACTATTATTTTAAGTTTCAATATAAACCCTGTTCCAGGTATAGATATAACTAAAGGTAAACCTATTGGCGCCGAAAACTATTATGAAGTTCTTTCAAGTTTTAAATTTATTAATCGCCACGGACTTGAAACCCTATCTTTCCCTATGGGAGCTATAATACATAACATTATATGGATCGCCTTACACTTACCTTTAACAATAATACTTGGACTTTTATTAGCAACACTTTTTCAACATGTGAAAGGAGGATCTATTATTAGGTCCTTTATTTTCCTTGGAATGGTTATTCCAATGATAGTTGGCGGCTTGCTAATACAGTTTTCGTTTGATAAAGACTTAGGTGTTGTAAATTTATTTTTGAAAATAACGGGATTAGAATGGGCAGCTAGGAGCTGGACTATTTATCCGAATACAGCATTGTTTTCCCTAATACTTGGTTCTGTATGGTTATGGACCGGTTTTACTGTGACAATATACTCAGCTGGTTTAGCATCCATACCCAAGGAAACCATTGAAGCAGCTATAGTTGATGGAGCGGATTTTAAAACAATACTGTTTAAAATTATTGTACCTCAGTTAAAACCCGTTACAATAACTGTTATTGCAATGACTATTTTATGGGATTTAAAAATATTCGACATAGTTTACGCATCAACATTAGGAGGTCCTGGCGGCGCTTCGATGGTTTTAGCTTTACTCATGTATGATTACTTTGCTAGAGTTCAAAACTACCCTATGGCTGCTACTGTAGCAACTATTTTAACCATAGTCATTTTGCCAGTAGTAGTTATTTGGGTAAGAATGATTACTAGGGGTAAATGAAGTGGGCGCTAAAAGGAAGCTATTGAAAGGGTATCGTGGAGGACTTTTAGGGTCGCCGTTAAAATGGCTTATAGCTAATATTATCGCTTGGACTATTGGCGTATTGTGGATTCTGCCTTTCATAGGTATATTCATGACATCTATAAGGCCTTTTAGTGAAGTAGTTAGTGGTTGGTGGAGTGTTTCGCCATTTACCCCTACTCTTAAAAACTATGTTGACGCACTTTTCAACCCTATGTTTTCACTACTACGTGGGTTCATGAATTCCTTCATAATAGCTGTTCCAAGTACGATAATACCTGTTATGTTAGCTGCTTTAGCAGCATACGCTTTTGCACGTTTTAGTTTCCCTATAAAGAACTACCTGTTTGTTACAATGCTATTTCTTATGGCTGCACCCCAGCAAATGACTATTATACCTATTTTCTTTATGCTTAACAACATGCGGTTATTAAACACATATCTTGGACTAATACTAATACATTCGTCATGGGGTATTCCATGGATAACCTTCTTCTTAAGAAACTATTTCTCAATGCTTCCAAAAGAATTAGAGGAAATTGCACGGGTCGATGGAGCAACCAATAGGCAAATATTCTTTAAAATAGTTCTTCCCATATCGTTACCTGGTATTATATCGGCATCAGTACTGCAGTTCGCATGGGTATGGAATGATTTCTTCTTTGCCTTAATGCTTATATTTGACCCTAATAAAATGGTTATAACTCAAATGCTTCCGAGATTGAAAGGCCAGTACCAAATAGATTGGGGGTTATTGTCTTCAGGCTCTGTTCTCGCCATGATAGTTCCCTTAATAGTGTATATAATATTTAATAAATACTATATGGGTGGTTTTAGAGGATGGGCTATGAAGAAATAATATTTTTCATTAAGGTGGATGCGTAATGGCCGCAGGGATAATTATAGATGATGTTACGAAAATTTTTCCACCAAATGTGGTAGCGTTAAAAAATGTTAGCTTAAAAATAAAGCCTGGAGAATTCTTCGTAGTTCTTGGACCCTCGGGTTCAGGTAAAACAACATTGTTAAGAATTATAGCTGGCCTTGAAGTTCCAACAAAAGGTAGAGTTATAATAGGTAATGATGTTGTTGTTGATGCTGACGAAGGTATTTATGTTGAACCTAGGGATAGAAATATTGGAATGGTATTTCAAAATTGGGCACTATACCCTCATATGACTGCTTACGATAACATAGCCTTTCCTTTAAGAATAAAAAAGCTTCCTAAAGACGAAATCGATAAACGTGTTAGAGAGGTTGCAGAAGCTCTAGAAATAAGTGATTTACTTGATAGAAAACCAGCACACATGTCTGGAGGCCAGCAACAGCGTGTGGCAGTAGCTAGAGCCCTTGTAAAACAGCCTAACGTACTTTTGCTAGATGAGCCCTTTAGTAATTTAGATGCAAGAATTAGAATTACTGCTCGAGAATTTGTTAGGGAATTGCAGAAAAATTTAGGGATAACAACTATTCTTGTAACACATGATCAAGCAGATGCTTTTGCTGTGGGAGACCGTATAATGATTTTAAAAAGCGGAATAGCTCAGCAAATAGGACCTCCTGAAGAACTATACGGAAAACCGGCTAACGTGTTTATAGCCAGCTTCATAGGCGATCCACCTATGAACCTATTTAAGCTTAAGATAGATCATCCACTAATAGATACTTTAAATGTTAAAGGCTATATAACGAAACATGATAACATAGTATATGTAGGTATAAGACCCGACGAAGCTATTGCAAGTACCAGCCTAGAAAATGCTCATTTTGTAGGGAAAGTTATTCTTGTAGAGTATGTCGGTTCTAGAAGATATGCTAAAGTAAATATTCTTAGTGAAATATCGATGAGAGTTTTAGCTGAAGAAAACATAAGAGACGGCGATGAAGTAAGGATTTACGTGAAGAAACTGCATCTGTTCAATAGCAATGGAAAAAGAATACATACGATAAATCCTTAGCGTGGCTAACTTCATGTACCAGGTTGTAATGCGTATGTCTTATTAACTCACTAACAGATATTCCAGTGATTGAAGCAGAACTTTTACTTGTAAAATTTAAGTATTTATTGACTTTTTATAGCTATAAAATATGGGAAGCGATGTGTGTTTTAAGGAGTTGGTTAGGAAGTATTATTCTGAGCTGGGTGTAAAAGAGTGGAAGAGGCTTGTTAAGGATCCTTATCATAGGTTAGAATTTGATACTACAATGTATTTTCTTAAAAAGTATCTTCCGAAGAAAGGCTTGATTTTAGATGCTGGTGGTGGTCCTGGAAGATATACTATTGAGCTTGCTAAAATGGGTTATAATGTTGTTTTACTTGATTTAACGCCGAAACTATTGGAAATTGCTAGGAAGAAAATTAGGAAAGCAAGGGTTCAAAGTATGGTAAAGCAGATTATAGAAGGTTCTATAGATGACTTGTCTATGTTTAAAGACAATATGTTTGACGCTGTGCTATGTTTAGGTGGTGCTTTATCCCATATTGTAGTTAAGGAGAGAAGGGAAAAAGCTATTGATGAGCTAGTTAAAGTTGCAAAGAAAAATGCTCCAATATTTATCTCTGTGATTGGAAGATTAGCTGCCCTAATAGGCGGGTTAGTTAATTTCCCGGAGCGTATAAAACTCAACTATTTTCAGAAAATTAGAGATACAGGTAACTACTATGGTGAATACGGTTTTGCTCCATGCTATTTCTACTTATTAGAAGAATTGGAAGAGTCGCTTAGAAAAAGAAAACTACAAATCCTTGAAATAGTTGGTCTTGAAGGTTTAGCGACATGGCATAGAAGAGAATTAAATAGGCTCTTTAAAAAATACCCTGAATCATGGAAAGTGTGGTGGGAAACCCATTTAAAAACGTGTACACATCCAAGCGTTGCCGGAACTAGTGAACACTTCATGGTAATCTGTAGAAAACTTTAAGTCAAAGAAGATGTAAGTGCTTGCCCTACATCCTAGTCATAGTCCTTAGTGATAACTAAACATATGCTTAAAAAGTTAGCATAAGGTTTTAGTGGAATAGTGATATTAGTTAGGGTAGTATCGGGTTTTACGGTGGGTTGTGGTTTGGTTGAGGGGAAGATATTTGAGGATATTAAGGAGAGTTTTTTGGAGTTTGATTTTGACGAGACTAAGAGGCTGGTTAGGAAGGCTGTTGATGAGTTACGTATTGATCCTTTAGATGTTGTAGAGAAGGCTTTGAGGCCTGCTATGGGTGTTGTTGGTGAAAAGTTTGAGGAGGGTGAGTTTTTCCTTGCCGAACTTATTGTTTCAGGTCAGCTGTTTAAGGAGATTATGAGTGAAATTATTGAGCCGAAGCTGGGTTTAGGGGAAGCTGGTAGGAGGCTGGGTACTGTTGTTATTGGGACTGTTAAAGGCGATTTACACGATATAGGTAAAAACATTGTAGCGACAATGCTTAGAATAGCCGGTTTTGAGGTAATAGATTTAGGTGTAGATGTTCCTACGGAAAAATTTGTTGAAGCTGTTGAAAAATATAGGCCAGACATATTAGGTATGTCTGCTCTACTAACAACAGTTATTGATGAAATAAAACATGTAATAGATGCTTTAAAAAGCAAGGGGTTAAGAGATAAGGTGAAAATAGTTGTTGGAGGTGCGGCTGTCACAGAATCGTTTGCCAAAGAAGTTGGAGCTGACGGCTACGGGAAAGATGCTGTTGAAGCTGTAAGGGTTTGTAAAAAACTGTTAGGTTTAAAGGACTGAGGGAATTGGAGGCTAAGACACTATGGATCATAGGGAAAGAGTGTTTAGAACACTTAAACATGTAGAGCCAGATAGAGTTCCCTTAGATGAACCTGAGGGCCGTTTCCGCTCAGATACATGGGCTAAGCTAATAGAATACTTCGGTACAAACGATAGGGAAGCTATTCTAAACTATTTAGGAATAGATCTTAGACATGTTGAAAGAGGTGTTTCAGAAGATTTCAAGAAGAAAGCAAAATATGTAGGCCTACCTTTCGACAACTACCTTAAACAGCTGGGTGAAAACCTTTTCGAAGATGAGTGGGGTGTAAGATATGAGCCAACGTCAGATGGGCTACATTGGAGATACATCTACCATCCACTATCAGAAATAGATTTAGATAGCTATGAATTCCCAGACCCTGATGATCCTTCAAGATATGTTGAAGCTGAAAAAGCTGTTAAAAAATATAAGGATGAATACGTTGTAGGAGCCCATTTATGGGGTAGTCTATTTGAGCAAGCATGGGCTTTAAGAGGGTTTAACCTGTTCATAATGGATTTATATAGGAACCCTAAATTCGCTAACAAGCTACTAGATAGACTACTAGACTATAGGATTCGTGAAGCAAAATACTTCATAGATATGGGTGTAGACATTGTTCAGTTAGGCGACGATTTCGGTATGCAAACAACAATGATTGTTTCACCGGCTATTTGGAGAAAATACTTTAAACCACGTATGAGAATGCTCATACATGAAATAAAAAAGCATTCTAAAAACAGCATTTACATATTCTACCATAGTGACGGATACATTGAACCCATAGTGGATGACTTAATAGAAATAGGTGTTCAAATACTAAACCCTATACAGCCTGAATGCATGAACCCAGCATATGTGAAAAAGAAATGGGGCAATAAACTAACCCTCCACGGTACAATATCTGTTCAAACAATACTACCTTTCGGCTCAGTAGAGGAAGTTAAAAGTGTTGTTAAGAAAACATTTCAAGAATGCGGGAAAGGTGGAGGCCTAATTCTCGCACCTACCCACTCACCGCAGCCTGAAACACCAATAGAAAACATTGTAACAATGTACCTATATGCGAAAAAACATTGTACATATTAAATTAAATATTTTCTAAAAATAGAACATTCCTGGTTAAGACAATTTTTCAAATACAATATAAGAAAAGAGAAGTTGCTTCATCTACTCTGCCTGTTTATTTACAATTTCATGTTACCGTAGTGTCCGAGTTATTGTTATGAGCAGTACATATTTGATGGGCTTCCACTCAAGTGGTTTAAAGTAAAGATTTTTTTAACAGTGTTTACAAAGTTTTGTTCAGTAGGTGTTTCTGCATGAGCTGGTTCAGAAGGTACCTTGAGTACCCCGTTATCTACAAAATACTAATTGGCTTCGTTCTAGGCATTATTATCGGCGCAATAATTGGTGAGCCTATAGCCGCTATAAAGCCTCTCGGCGACCTGTTTATTAGATTATTAAAAATGATTGTAGCGCCAATAATTCTGTTTTCTCTAGTTATTGGTGCTGCAAGTATTTCGCCGGCTAGGTTAGGTAAGGTTGGTGCTAAAATAATAGTCTACTACCTGGTTACCTCAGCTGTTGCAGTAGTTATTGGTATAACTATGGCTAATGTTTTCAGACCAGGTGTTGGCCTGCAGTTGGCTGGAGAAGCTAAGGAAGTAACTGTGAAACCGCCGCCATCAATGGTTGAAGTACTTTTAAACATAATACCGACAAACCCGTTTGCAGCTTTAATGCAAGGGAAGGTTTTGCAGATAATATTCTTCGCAATAGTGTTGGGAATTGCCATAGCCTATTTAAGAGAAAGTAGGATAGAGAGGGTAAGAGCAGCTGCTAACACTGTTTACCAAATATTTGACGGTTTAGCTGAATGTATATATAAGATAGTTAGGGGGGTTCTTCAGTACGCCCCTATAGGTGTATTTGCTTTAATAGGGTACGTTGTTGCTAAGTATGGGCCAGGGGTTTTAGGGCCATTAGCCATAGTTGTTGTAGCACTATACGTAGGATTGTTTATACATATATTCCTTGTTTACGGCGGTGTTTTAGGGGCTTTCAAACTAAACATTCTCACTTTCCTGAAGGGAGCTAGGGAAGCTATGTTAACGGCGTTTGTAACGAGAAGCAGTTCAGGAACTCTACCGGTAACAATGACTGTTGCTGATCAAAACTTCAGAATAGGCAGGTCTGTGTATTCCTTCACACTGCCATTAGGAGCCACTATAAACATGGACGGTACTGCAATGTACCAGGCAATATGTACGATATTCATAGCTAATGCTTTAGGAATACCGTTAGGTATCGATAAACAGTTCATTATAGTGTTAACAGCTGTTCTAGCATCGATAGGTACAGCTGGAGTTCCCGGCGCTGGCCTCATAATGTTAGCTATGGTACTTGAAGCTGTAGGGCTGCCTTTAACAGACCCAGCTGTAGCACTGGCTTACAGTATGATTGCAGGTATTGATGTTATCTTAGATATGGGTAGAACAATGGTTAACGTTACAGGAGACCTAGCTGGAACAATAATTGTTGCGAAGACAGAAGGCGAAATAGACCTAACTTCAGGAGTGTGGAGCAAAAGCAGCTAATAGCTCAAATAAGTTTTTTAACCCACTTTCTTTAAACCCATGCACTCCTAATGAAATGAGCTTTAGAGGCTAGGGTAGCTTTTTAGAACTGTATGTGGGAGAGCGGCGTAGCTATTTAAACTTAAACATTCTGCTTACAACTAATACTGCAAAAATTATGGTTCCAGCTATGCTCAGCATTGGCTGAGGCATTAGTATTATTGGTGTCAATGCTACGAACGCTATTCTCCATGGAACACTTAGTTTTCCTTTCAAATACCCTGTTACAGCTATTGATAGTGATGTTAATGCTAATAGTGTTAATGTAAAGTAAACTATTGTCTGTATTGATGGATGGATTAGGTCATTGTAAGTTAGGAAAATGTAGGGTATTATGTATGCTGCTAACCCTAGTTTAAACGCTAATAAACCTGTTTCATAAATGTTAGAGCCTGCCAATGCGCTGGCAGCATATGCTGCTACAGCAACTGGAGGTGTTATAGCTGATAGGATTGCGAAGTAAAATATGAACAAGTGTACAGCTAACTTACTAAACCCTAAACCGATTAGTAAAGGTGCTGCAATAGAAGCTGTTAAAATGTATGCTGCTGTTGTAGGCATACCCATACCTAACAGTAGACATGTGGCCATGGTTAAGATAAGGATTAATGCGATATTTCCTTGTGAAGCATAGATTATTCCGCTAGTTATTTTCAAACCTAACCCCGTCATAGTAATAACACCTACGACAATGCCTATGCCTGCTAAAATACATGCGACAGTTGTTGCGTTAACACTGCCGTCACGTAGTGAGTCGAAAATTAGCTTTAGGTTTCTAGGCTTCCTTTCTATAATTAGCGTTTTAATTACTATTAGAGCAATTGTAACCATGATAGAGTCTAAAATAGCTCTTAACGGAGCCTTAATAGCTACTAGCCTGTAAATTAAAACTATGAGAGGTATGAGTAGGTAAGAGCTTTTAACTATGCTTCTCCAGCCAAAGGAGCCCAGCTTAACCCCTGCTAAGCCATCTTTTTGAGCTATTAAATCTACCGTTACAAATAAAGCTATGTAGTAGAGAATTGCTGGAACAGCGGCAGCGAAACATACATAAAGGTAGTCTACACCTAGAACTTCAGCTATTATGAATGCGGCAGCACCCATTATTGGAGGCATTAACTGACCTCCGGTTGAAGCTATAGCTTCAACAGCTCCTGCAAGCGCCGGTTTATAGCCTAGCTTCTTCATTAACGGTATTGTAAAAGTACCTGTAGCTAATACGTTAGATACTGATGCTCCTGAAATAGTGCCGAAAAGTGAACTAGCTATTATAGCTGCTTTAGCGCCACCGCCTCTAGTTCTACCAACACTTGCTAATGCTAAGTCAATGTAAAACCTGCCTATACCTGTACCGTAAAGTAGAGCTGAAAATAGAATGAATAGGTAAACGAATGTTGAAGAAATGTATGTTAGGAAGCCAAGTATACCGGCGGTGCTTAAGCTAATTTGTTCAAAAATCAGTCTAGGGCTAAGATCGTGATGTATGATTCCAGGCAGTAGGGGGCCAAATAGCCAGTATAGGATAAATACTGTTATAAATAAAGCTAAAATTTTACCAGCAGTTCTCCTTACAGCTTCTACAGTAAGGGCTATCAGTAGAGAGCCAAATATTAGGTCATATGTTGTTAAAGGGGTTACGTAGGGTATTCTTTCAGCTATTAAATCAATTATTGACGCATAATAGCTGCATGTAATTATAGCTAAAACTATAAGTATAGGATCAATGATTTTGTCGAAAGGTTTTCTTAAAGGTTTAATTAAATATGCGAGAATTAAGGCAAAAGTTACATGAACTATTCTTAAAAGTAAAATGTCGATTAAAAAGATAAGTGCGTAAAGTTGGAAGAGAGCCCACGATACTGCCACTACATACACTAGGTTGCTTCGCGTCAATAGTTTTTTCGAGATCATTTCTACCTAACAGTTTTCCTTCATGAGCTCCCTTTAAAATATTCTTGTGCCCCCTCATGTAGCGGTATTGGGGATTCATGTGCATGTTCAACATCGAATCTGCTTAAACCTGCAAATAGTTCAGCTAACTGGTCCTTATTTTCAACTAGTGTTTTGGTTATTACGTAAACTACGTCTTTAGGTAGGTCTGCTCTACAGATAAGAGATGCCCAAATACCGATAGTTGCTACGTCAGTATCCATACCTTTAAACGTATCTTTCTCAACAGTGTATGGTGAGAACCCGTATTTTTCACTTAAACCACTAATAACTTCGTCTTTCAACGGTAAATAAACTACATCAACTGTAGCTGTTAGCTCAAGCCATAATGGATGCTTATAGGTACATACGTCGCTAAATACTTGGGCCCTACCATCCTTCATAACTTCAACTCTAAAGCTTTCGGGTTTACCAAATATTACATCTCCACCAGCTGCTTTAATATCTTCATATGTTACTCCATAGAGTTCAAATGTGATTCTGGTAGCGTATTCGTCTATGCTTCCTTTAGGACCTGTAACTATTACTACTGGTTTGCCTTGCTTAATCATTTCAACAACATCGTCAACAGTATTAATGTTGTTGGCTTTAGCGAAGTCTTCTCTAACAGCTATTAGTAGGAAGTATGGTGCTAACCTATTAACAACCATTCTAATGTTAGCTACAGGTTCTTCGAACGGTTCAATACCTTCGTAGGCAAAGTAAGCATATGTGTCCATTGTTATAGCTAAGTCAACATCTCCTGCGGAGACTAAAGGAATATTACCTATAGTTCCCGGTCCAGGCACTACATCGATACTTGAACCTTCAGGTAGAACAGTTTCAAGTACTTTAGCCATAGCTGTTCCAATCATATACCAGCTACTACCCGCACTGTAGGTAGCTATTTTTAAATGAACAGGCTGTGTTGGTGTTGGCGTTGGAGGTGTTGTAGTAAGCCAAACCAGAGCCCCTATCGCTACTGCTACAACTGCTAACAATACGATAAAAGAGGTTTTGCTTATGCCCTTATACATGATAATAACCTCGTGAAGATGATAGCATGGTTATGGTATAAGTTTATTGATTTAAATGTTAATTAGACGATTGCCGTATATTGAACATATACACCTAACTTTCATTTGTATATGCTTTGTAAAGCGGTAAGAGAAGATTATGTTTAAGCATTAAATCTTTAAGACAAAAGTAGTAAAGAAGTAAGCATGGAAGCTCCCATAGCGAGTATACGCCGACTGTTTCAGTTTAAGATTGCTATGTTTTCCTTAACTTCTATAGCTTAGGTTACGCTAAAAGTTTATAGAATAGCATTTCATTTTATAAGATTATAGTTTTATCTTGGTGATATATTATGGCTGATGCTAAAGGACCTCTTCATGGAATTAGAGTTTTAGATTTAACAAAGGTTCTTGCTGGACCGTTCTGTACTATGATTTTAGCTGATTTAGGGGCTGAAGTAATTAAAATTGAGAGACCAGGGGTTGGTGATGATTCTAGGTTTTTTACACCGTTCATTAAGGGTCAGAGTGCATACTTTATAAACATTAATAGGGGTAAGAAAAGCATCGTTATTAACCTTAAAAACCCTAAAGGCAAAGAATTATTTCTTAAACTAGTTGAGAAAGCTGATGTAGTAGTGGAGAACTTTAAGCCAGGTACTATGGAAAAACTTGGGTTAAGCTATGATATGTTAAAGAAAGTTAATCCACGTATAATATATGCTTCTATTTCAGGCTTCGGCCAATACGGTCCATACAGGGATAGATTAGCATATGATCTTATAGCCCAAGCTATGGGAGGCATTATGAGTATTACTGGATGGCCTGAAACACCACCTACAAGAGTTGGCACAGCTATAGCGGATATTTTAGCTGGACTATACTGCTGTATTGCAATACTTGCCGCTTTAAGGGCGAGAGAAGTTACAGGTGAAGGGCAGAGAATAGATGTTGCCATGGTTGACTCAGTTATGGCTGCTTGCGAAGCATACAATGAAATGTGGCTTGTAGAGAAAAAGATACCGACAAGAATAGGTAATAGATATGAGTTCGTATACCCCTACGACTCCTTTAAAGCTAAAGACGGCTGGGTTGTTATCGGCGTAGGTAACGATGATATGTGGAAAAGATTCTGCAATGCTATAGGTAAACCCGAGCTAATCAACCATGAAAATTTCAACACTAACGAGAAAAGAGTGAAAAACCATAGAGAAGTAAGGAAAGTAGTTGAAGAATGGACTACAAAAAGAAACGTTAGTGAAATAGTTAGAACATTACTTAAACATAAAATACCATGCGCACCAATCTACAGTATGAGAGACGTATGTGAAGACGAACATATAGCTAAAATCAGAGAAATGGTTGTTGAAATAACCCAGCCAGGAGTAGGGAAAGTTAAAATAGTTGGCTCACCAATAAAAATAACTCCATCAACATGTAAAGTGCGGGGACCAGCACCACTACTAGGACAACATACAAAAGAAGTACTAAAAGAAATACTAGGTCTACACGATGAAGAAATTGAAAAACTAAAACAAGAGGGAATAATTCACTACTAAGTCAAACACCTATGCATCTATTTTATCTAATTCTAAGTTTTTCGTTGAACTGTTTTGTGCTATTTTGAGTTATAGTTATTCTTGCTATATAGCTTCTTAAACGTCTAATCCTTAATAAGTAATTTAAGCTGCAAAGAAAACTAAGCTTTGTGGTTTGATTAGTAGAGTAGGCGAAGCCTATTCTTTCTTATAGTTGAATATGTTATCTCGTACTTCACCTTTAACGCTGATAAAATTAATTCTTATAAAACAAACTAGATTTATAGTTGAAACTGAAAATTATTAGTTCGCATATGTATAGCAATGTTTATCTAGGTTGTTGCGTAAAACTCAATATGGGGTTTTCCCTTGTCTAAGCCTAGTGTTTTTAGAAGATATTTGCTGGTCATATTAATAGCCATAGGCTTTCTCATAGGTCTTGCTGTGGGTTTTGTCATACTTTACACCGTACCTGAGGAGATTAGACCAGCATATGCTTCATGGTTTAAAGTGCTAGGCGACATTCTCGTTAGGTTGATAAAGATCATTATACCGCCAGTTATATTGTTCACTATAACTGCAGCGGTATGTACAATAGCTGATTTAAGAAGATTGGGTAAAACACTAGGACTTATCCTAATACTATACGTAATTACCTCATATATAGCTGCTGGACTAGGTATAGTGGCGGCATCGATTTTTAGACCCGGTGAGGGTGTTACATTACCTTTGCCCAAGGAGTATACGCCACCGAAGCCTCTTTCTCCACAAGAACTGATATTGTACTTCTTTAAGCCGGAGCTTTATCACTTGTTCACAGTGAAAGGCGCACCTACATTAATATTAATAGCTATAATATTAGGTATTGGTATAGTACTTTTAGGTGATAGGGGTAGACCTATAGCAAAATTCTTTGACATAATGTCTGATCTTATGATAAGAACGCTAAGAGTAATAATGTGGTATACTCCTGTAGCTGTTTTCGGATATGCTGTATGGCTTATAAGCACTTATGGTCCAGCAATGCTAGGAGCTTACGGTAAATTCCTTGCTGCCCAATACAGCCTCACAGCTGTCCACATACTCTTCGTATATACGCCAATAGTTTTCCTAGCAGGGCTTAATCCGCTAAAATACTATAAAGAACAATCAGAGCCATTCTTAGTCGCTTACTCTACTAGAAGCAGTGCGGTAACACTACCTTACAACATGGCTGCTGCTAAACGTATGGGTGTAAGAGATGAAATATTCCGGTTAACACTACCAATAGGAGCTACAGTAAACATGGATGGTACCGCGCTTTATCAAGCCCTGTCTACACTGTTTATTGCGCAGCTGTTCGGAATTACAATAGGCGCTCATCAAGCATTCCTACTAATGACTATGGCAGTTATAGTTTCAGCTGCTTGCGCTGCTGTACCAGGTGCTGGACCTATAATGTTAGCTATAATGCTATCTACATTCGGTCTGCCGCTAGAAGGTATTGCTATAATGTTAGTTGTTGATCCTATATCGGATGCTCTGAGAACTGCAACTAACGTTTCAGGAGACAATGCATGTACACTGCTTATCTCAAGGATACTAGGATATAAGCCGACACCACTATCTTAAGTTTAATGCTTTTTTATAACATATTTTTCAATTCTTTCAATTCTTTAAGCGTTGTGTTTTAGCTATAATGGTATTTCATAGCATTCCTTAAGCTTTTTAAGAACAATACTCGTTGTCGTTCTTTCAACGCCTTTAATTTCATGTATTTTCTCTATTATATATCCTAGTTCATCTATTCCACGACACTTAACTAAAGCTACTATGTCACGGTCTCCTGTAACGACGTATAGGAAAAGTACTTGTTTTAAACTAGATATTTTATCAGTTATTTCTTTTGTTATAGGCCTACCGTATATTCTTATGTTAATTATAGCTGTAACATTGTAGCCGAGTTTTTCTTCAGAAATTATCGCAGCATAGTCTTTAAGTATTCCTTGCGCTCTTAACCTCTGAACCCTATATCTTATAGTTGTTTCAGGAGTGTTCGTTATTTTTGAAAGTTCTTTATACGATATTTTAAGAGACTTGCTTATATTTTTCAAGATTAAATAGTCTCTATCGTCTAAGCTCATAGCTTATACCGCAAGTTTTTATTTTCTCAAACATATTTTAAAGCTTTTACACTAATAACTGTTTGCATTTTATGTCAAGTGTTTAGGGCAACTTTTTTATATTTACGCAATTGCATAATCTAATCATGGGTGCCATAAATGATTTTTGATAGAATAACTTTGCCTGTAAATGAAATACCTAAATTCTGGCTTAACATATTGCCAAGCCTGCCGGAACCTTTGCCAGATCCTATTCCTAAAATAGGAGAGAAACCTTGTAGAGAAAAAGTTTTGAAAATGTTTGAAAGCAGCTGGACTAAAGAAGCTTTATGGCAAGAATATGCTCCTGTAGCTAGAGTAAGGGTTCCTGATGAGGTTTTAGAATACTATATTAGAGTTGGTAGGCCAACCCCACTGTATAGGGCTAGGAGACTTGAAGAATACTTGAGAACTCCTGCTAGAATATATTTCAAACGAGAAGACATGCTGCCAACAGGAAGTTTTAAGCTAAACACTATTATTCCTCAAATATACTATGCTAAAAAGGAAGGATTCGAATTCATTGTTAGCAGTACAGGTGCTGGTCAAACGGGGTCAGCTGTTGCAGCTGTAGCTAGAGCTATGGGGTTTAAAGCTAAAATTTTCATGGTGCGTTCAAAATACAAGTCTGCTCCTTTGAGAGGAACGTTTATGAAGCTTTGTGGCGCGGAATTTACACCTTCACCAAGCCCTGAAACTGAAATTGGAAGAAAATACTATAGCGTTAACCCTGAACATCCTGGAGACTTAGAAATATGTGCTAAAGAAGCAGCGGAATGGGCTCAGAAATCTAAGTTTAAAGCATATGTTGTTAAAGGCAGTTTCTTCAACTTCGTCATATTGCACCAAACAATAATAGGTTTAGAAGTAAAGAAACAACTTGAAACAATAGATGAAACACCCGATGTTCTGATAGGTTGTGTAGGTGCTGGAAGCAACTTTTTAGGATTAACACTGCCGTTTGTACATGATGTAATTAAGGGTAAAGGAAACTACAAGTTTATTGCCGTTAGATCCGATGTTTGTGCTCCCGAAATTAACGGCGAGTACCGCTATGATCTATTAGCACCTGATACTGAAGGACCATTATATAAAATGTATACTTTAGGTGTAACTACAGAAGTACCTCCCATTATAGCTGAAGGTTTGAGACATCACTTTTCATCACCTATACTTAGCTACCTAGTGAACAAGAAAATAGTTAAAGTAGTAGCTTATAAAGAAAAGGAAGCATTAAAAGCCGGAGCTTTAGTTATGGGTTTAGAAAACTTCATACCCGCTGCTGAATCATCATATGCTATAAAAGCAGCAATAGATGAAGCATTAAAAGCCAAAGAAACAGGTGAAGAAAAAGTAATAGTTGCAAACATCAGCGGCAATGGCTTCCTAGACTTAGCCGGCTACGCTCAAGTTTTGGGATTAGAAAAATAGAAGCCCTTAATCAGTAATTCCTACAACATCTTTATTTTTATACCATCTAATTTCTCATAATTATGTACTGCTTTGTTTAAGGCTTCTCTGACAAATCCTTTCTCATATTCTTTTCTCGGTATGCCATGTGTGAGAGCTGCGAATTTTAAGATTCTCTTAGATTTTTCCACTGCTTAGCTGCTTCTCTAAGTTCTTGCGGTTTAACGTCATGTGAGAACTCGTAGAGCCATGCTTCTCCTTTTTCTTTTAATGCTCTTTCACATTCTTTGAAAAATTCTTTTAAGTTCCTTAAGTGGTGCAATGTTCCAGTACTTACTATGAGGACTAAGCTATTGTTTCTAAACGGTAGTTTATGAGCATCGCCTAAAATTAGGTTTACATGTTCTTTTTTCTATGTTTTAAAATGTTTTTAACAGCATTCTCTATCATGGCTTTCGATATGTTTAACCCTATAGCATATACTTTGCTTTTCTCGAGGATGTTTACTATGAGGCTTCCAGTTCCGCATCCAACATCTAAAACTCTTCCCCATATTCCAACTTTACTATTAACTTCATCAGATACATTAGCATATATGGACTTAAGAATTTTAGATGCAAGTAAACTATAAACATAAGATGGGTCTCTAAGGATACCATGCACTTTTCTCTGAATAAACATTGAAAACCTATTTACAGAGTCTAATAGTTTATCTGTAAAGTCCGTAAATACACCTCTCTATTTTAAGTCATAATCTGATCTTACATAGTACATTTAGAATTTCTAGGCTAAGATAGTTTTTACTCTTTACTTCTTATAGGCTAATTACTTTCTCGCTTCTGCTTACCTAAAAAAGAAATAGTAGTTCTTTAACTATTAAGTTGAGGAGTGTAATGTTTGAAGATAAGAAAAATGAGTTTAGCTGATGTAGACCTTGTTGCTGGTTTGTTAGCTAGGAAGTATCCCGGTGAAAATATAGGGGATATTAGAGAACATACGCTATGGCATGTTAAAGGTTTTCCTGAAATATGCCTAATAGCTGAAGATGGAGGAGAGATTAAAGGTTTCATAATATGTCATTTACATGTGAATAGTTTAGAAATAGAAGACATTTATGTAGCTAAAGGGAAAGAGTATCTATATAAGCGGTTGATATTGGAGGTTTTAAATAGAATACCTAAGGTAGATACTGTAACAGTATGGTTAAACGATTTCAAAGAACTGTTAAAACAGCTAAAATAGTTCCAAAACATTAAAAGCTATAGGAAGAAGTTAGCTGTAGCAAAGTTTATATGTTTTTATTGTTTGTTGATGTGCCGTTGCCCCGGGGGTCAGCGATGAAAGCCTCCCCAATGAAGAATGAAACCAAACCGACAGGGGAGGAAAAAGGATGAACCGATGACCAAGACATATAAAAACATATAAAGAGGCAAACCCGGTAGAGAGAAGTGAAAACTTCCCATGTATTTTCTTTATCTTAATTATTTTTAACTAGTTAATATCTTACTTATTTAGATAAGGATGAATAAAGTTGGCTCAGAAAGCCTCAGCTTTACTAATTACAGTTTCATGGCTTATTTACGTACTATTCTACCTGTGTAGAGTAAATTATTCAATAGCATTCCCTTATGGCATAGTCGAGTTAGGGCTTGACTACTACATAATGGGGGTTATAGCTGGATTATTTGCCTTAGTATACTCTTTAGGACAGGTGGTAAATGGATATATTGTTACAAGAAAGGGGCCTTGGCTTCTCCTATTTGCTGGAGCAATACTTTCCAGTTTAGCAAACATACTATTTGGCTATGTAAATAATGTAACGGGTTTTATGGTTTTATGGGTTCTTAATGGTTATTTCCAGTCTACTGCATGGGTGTCTCTTATCAGAGTATTAACCGTTATGTTTGAAAGAGAAAGGCTTGGAGGATATATGGGCTTCTTTAATACAAGCTGGGCGTTAGGAAGCTCTATTACATGGATTATTACAGGCTATGTAGTATCAGTTATAGGTTGGCGGCATGGATTTATAGTGAATGGGCTAATATTGATGATCTTAGGCCCCATTTCCGTACTTATACTAAGACGACAGACAAAATATAGCGTAGAAGTGTTTTATAAAAGAGAATCCCTAGCAAATTACACTATGTCGAAGGATCTAATCAAATACTGGAAACCAATACTGCTTCTAGCAATCGCATATCTCTTAACAACAGGGGTGCTGCAGGCAGCCATAGTGTATCTACCATCATACCTGTATACGATATCGGGTTCAACTGCAATATCGTCGATAACTGCTTCAATATATCCCATGTCAGGTGCATTGGGGATGATAATATATGGTTTTGCGCTTGATAGGTATCGTAGCAGGGAGAAAGTAAAGCCCTTATTATTGTCGGTCCCCTTAACAGCAGCTATACTATATGTTTTCCCTGTTTTAGCTGGATATAGCATGGTTTATGCTGGAATAGCATTAGCAGCTATAGGGTTACTAGTCTATGGTATAGATGCCCAACTAATAACAACAGTTCCATCTGCTCTAATTGGTAAAAAGATTATACCGTTATCAATAGGTATAATAAATGCTATGGGATCGTTTGGTTCTTTTATGTTAAATACTACAACAGGTTACTTAGTAGACCTATATGGGTTTAACCCAATATTTCTCTATTGGAGCTTATGGATTATCTTAATAGCTCCCTCGCTACTTATACTACTACACATATATAGAAGAAGCAATGGCGAGGAAGAAGCAAGGTAAAGCTATTATGTTATAGGATCCACTTACGGTACCATTTACTTAGCTCTTCTAAAGTTTCTACGTCTTTTTTGCTTAATCTCCATCTCATCGACCCTAATATTTCTTCAACATGGTTTTTCCTTTCCGTTTTCGGTATAGGTATTGTTCTTGGCCTTGAAATTAGGTAGTTTAATGTTACTTGTACTGGTGTTTTCCCTATTTTTCAGCTATTTTCCTTATTGTTTTGTTTGAAATTACTGCTCCTCTCTCTAAAGGTGTATATGCTTGGATCGTTATTCCAGATTTTATAGCATATGGTAGCAGGTCTTTTTCAATGCTTTTGTTAAGAACACTGTAATATACTTGGTTTACTACTATTTCCGCTTTACGTGTAGCTTCTATGGCTTTTTTAAGTTCTGATAGGTTAAAATTGCTTACACCAATATATCTTGCCAGACCTTTTAAATAGACTGCTTCAAAATTTCTTGCTTGCTCTTCTATGGTTAACCAGCTGTTAGGCCAATGTATTAGGAATAAGTCTACTTCCGAAACACCTAGCCTTTTCAAACTTGCTTTGGCAGCTTTCAACACTTTATTCTCTGAAGCCAGGTGTTTGAGAAGAATTTTCGTAGTAACAAACACCTTACCTCTACCTACAATTTTCAAAACTTCACCAACAAATTCTTCAGCTCTTCTAGCATCGTACATTTCAGCAGTATCAATATTGTCAATACCGTGCTCTATGGCGTAAATAAAAGCTTCCCTAGCCCTGCTATAGTTTCGAATAGCCCAAGTCCCTAAACCAATAGCAGACACATATTCTCCTGTCCTGCCGATTTCCTTTCTATCACTCTTATCAATAGGGAAGAGAACCACACTTAACACCACTTATCAGTCTAAACTTTATCAGAAAGATATGTTTTAAAGAATAAAACGCTATAGAATTAGGTACTAGTTTTAGAGGAATCTAAAATGGGTTCTTCAAGTATTTCAGACATAATTAAAACTTTAGAGATCTTAGTTAAAATACCCATATATACTACCTTAGGTATTAGCCAAAATAACCTAGTTTACTTATCAACAGAAGAGGGTATCAGAAGTTTATGGTCCATGGACCTAGCCACTAAGGAGCTTAAAAAGCTTACTACAGAACCTATTCATAGTGTCGCTATTCCGGTAAAAACTTCCCCATACATCATATTTACCAGAGATGTAGCTAAAGGTAAAGAGCTTCACAAAGTATTTTACGTAAACGTACTTAGTGGAGTAGAAAAACTTTTAGTAGATACTCCACCTATGAGAATATTTGGCATTTCATTTGACGGTTTCAGAGCAGCTTTTACAGCAGCTACAGCAGAAGATATTGCAATATACTTAGCTAAAAAAGATGGTTCATGGGAGAAGCTCATTAAACTTGAAACCTTAGCTTTCGTAACAGATGTAAACGACAAGTACATAGTAGGCTATGGTAATCTTAGAAAAGACCCTAAAACATTTGAAATATTCACTTACAGTCTTGAAACAAGCGAATTTAAAGCATATACACCTAAGCCAGGTTCTCAAAACAAAACTCCTCGAGTTAAAGAGGAAAGCATACTATTTGAAAGCAATTTTGAAGGAACAAATAGGCTATACCTTTGCAGTCCCGAAAATAATGCTGTAAAGAAAGTAGAGTTTACCCATAGAGATTACGATATTTACAACCCTGTAGAGCATGATGCTTACGGATGGTTAGATGACGGTAAAATATGGGCTATAGGTAGGAAGAATGGTAGATCAAAACTTTTCATAGACGGCAAAGAAGTTCCAACACCTTCAGGAACAATACATGGAATACCTGGCTTCTTAGAAAGCAAAGTTTTCGTAGCAGTCTCTAGTCTTTCAACCCCTCCTAAAGTATTTGAAATAAGCTTAGAATCTAAAGAATCAAACGTCGTAATAAGCAGTACTTTGCCTAAAGAACTAGAAGAGAAAATAGGAGAAGTAAAACATGTAAGATACAGGTCTTTTGATGGTCTCGAAGTTCCAATGTACGTTGTAGAAAGCAAAGCATCATCAAAACCCGGCCCTAGCGTAATTTATGTACATGGAGGACCATGGGGTGAAGTAGGGGATGCATGGAGAATCTTCATAGCCTCATTGGTGACATCAGGATACCATGTTTTAGCCCCTAACTTCAGGGGCTCTACAGGTTATGGTGAAGAATTTAGAATTTTAGACATCGGTGATCCAGGTGGAGGAGACCTACTGGATGTTGTTTATGCTAGAAATTGGGGTGTTAAAAATAATATAGTGGACGAGAATAGTGTTGCAATAATGGGCTATAGCTATGGAGGATACATGACATTTTTGGCTGTAGGTAAACATCCTAACTTATGGAAATGTGGTGTTGCTGGTGCAGGTATTGTCGATTGGGGAAAAATGTACGACCTTAGCGATGCCATATTTAGAAAATTCATAGAAGTACTATTTGCAAACAGAAGAAATCTCTTCAAGGAAAGATCTCCAATAACATATGTAAATAAGGTAACTGCACCCTTATGCATTATACATCCACAAAACGATACAAGAACCCCGTTAAAACCTATACTCCGATATATAAACAAACTTCTGGAGCTAGGTAAAACATTTGAAGCACATATAATACCAGACATGGGGCACTTCATAGCTACAATGGACGATGCCATAAAAATATTGCTTCCAGCCCTGGTATTTCTAGAGAAACAGTTAAAGAGCTAACATGTGTAGGAGTTTACGCCAAAACCCTGACTTACACCTCTAGTCGTAAATAGTGCCATGGTATAGCGAAAATCTATGTATCCACCTTTAAAAACAATTTATATTTTAAATTTAACCGCTTACCTGTTATTAGTCATAGCTGACATGTTAAAAGTTCAAATCGTAGCATTTTATGTGATTGTGAATGAGGACTACCATGCGGAAAGCGTTTTCAATCCTTCTTTCAGCGTTTTTCTTATGCCAAGTTTGAAAAGAGTTATAGAGAATGTGAGAAATGCTAAACCGTAAATATATCCTATGATAAACATGGTGTTTGTAGGTAATATGGGCTCATATATGTTTAATGCTTTTCTGAGAAGCTCTGCTGGATAGCTGAATGGGGTAAGTAATGCTAAGGTTCTTAAAGACTCAGGCATGAGTGATAATGGTATGAAACCCCCTGTAGCTAAAGGCAGGACCCACGAAAATATTTCTACTATTGCTCCCGAAGTCCCGCTTATCAGTATTGTTGAAGCTAAAACAAGCGCATAGCTTAAAACAACTATTATGAGAAGCGTGAATGCTAGTATAAGCAATTTCAAATCTGAAATAACTATTTCAGGTTGTGCAACGAAAACATTTACAACACCGTAACCTAAGACAATGATCATTAAAAGCCATATTAGAGATACTGGTATAAGCCCTAAATAAACCATTAATGGGCTTTTACCGCTCGCAATAAGATGTTCTAAAACATTATAGTTTATCAGTTTCCTTATCTCCCAAGCCCAATCCCATGTAGCTACAGAGTAAACGTTGAAAACAAGTATTCCTCCAAAAATAAAGGCTGCTACTCTACCTAGACCTATTTGAGGATTAGCGAAAAGGCTTACAGGTAGGATTATCAGTATTAGCCAAAGAGAAATACCGGCTAAGCTAATTATTCCACTTTTACCACGGATAATATCGGATACTGTGTAGAGTTTAAAGGAAACCCATGCTATTCTAGCAGCTTCAACTAACCTATTAAATAATGCTGTCATGTTTTAGCACCTTTAATTAAAATCCTATGTTCCCAGATTCTTAGACTTCTAATAGATACTGGAGCATATAGTAAGGCTAAAGCTGTTGCCAGTCCAAGTAACATTAGAGAGTAAGCTGTCAGTCCTTCTTGAACTAAAAATAGCTGGATAGCTTCAACACTATTAGCTAAAGGAAAAATTATTGTAAAAAACTTTATGGTTAGAGGAAGTAAAAACCTAGGATATAATACGCCCGAAATAAGCATTATTAATGGTCTAATAATACTTAAAACCCTCCATCCACCACCTGAAATTAGAACTAGTGATGAAAAAATTATAGCAAGTGTTGAGAAAGTTAGTGCACTAAATATTGAAAGAGCAATAACAATTAATGCTTCTACTAACCCTGGAAAGCTTTTAAGTATAAAATATACTGGTATGAGAGAAGATAAACCCACTAAAATATTGATTATAAGCCTCGGGAACCCCATAGCAAGAGCCAACATAGTTTTAGATGTAGGTGCAATCATAATGTAGGGCAGAGTTCCTATGAATTCATCATACCAGAAACGTGACGATATTTCATCGAAAAATATTAGCGAAACTATTAGGAGAAAACTTCCAGTTATAAAAAACAGTATAGGGTTCGCCCCTATTTTCTGCTGAAAATAACTCATAGTACCCATACTGCTTCCTAGTAAAACTATAAAAGCCATTATAATGTATGGCCATAAGATAAGTGCGAATAAAATAGTTTTTCTCCTAATAATTTCGGCAGCTACGAACATGTATTCTGCTCTAACCAGGCTAATGAAGCGTTTTAACATTATTCTATGACACCTTTAGCAAAATATATGAAAACATCTTCTAAACTTGGCTCCTCAATATTGAGGCTAACGACATCAACGTTCGCTAAGTTGAAAATTTTTAACAGGTCATTTAAAATTTCTTCAGGGTTTTTTATAGCTAATTTTACTTCTAAACCTCTTTCAACAATTTTAATTTCCGGTTTTAAATTTAGAGAACTACTGATAAGTTTTGAAAGCTTTTCCATGTTTCCGCCATGTAAAACTGCTCTGATAACTTTAAGTTTAGGTATTTTGTTTTTAAGCTCTTCAGGTGTTCCTTCAGAAACTATAACACCTTTATTTATAAGCAATATTCTATCGCAGACGATTTCAGCTTCAAACATGTTATGTGTTGTATATAGAACAGCCTTACCTTCCTTATGTGCAAGGTCTTTAACTATTCTCCTTATTTTCCTTGCACTTACAGGGTCTAAGCCTAATGTTGGTTCGTCAAGCAAAATTATCGGCGGATCTTTCAGCAATGCTCTTGCAAACGCTAGCCTAGCTTTCATTCCTAAAGAAAATTCTTCATAAAGCTTATCTGACCCACCTAGTTCTTTAAGTTCAAGTAGGTCTAAAAGATAGTTTACTCTTTTCTCAAGCAGCTTTCTTTCCAACCCGTACAGTGTTCCGAAATATATGAGGTTTTCACGACCAGTAAGTTTAGGGAAAAACCCTTTCTCCACGGTTAACATTATACCTATTTTCTCCCTAACATAGGATAGGTTTTTAAAAGCCTCAACTCCGTCTATAAACACTTTACCTGAGTCGGGTAGAAGCAGTGTGGACACTATTTTTATTGTGGTTGTTTTACCTGCACCGTTAGGGCCAAGTAGGCCGACTATTTCACCATACCTTATTTTAAAAGATATACCTTTCAATGCTTCAACTACTTCAGTTTCGCTTTTGAAAAACCCCTTTCTCTTTTTAGTAACATATTTTTTCACAATCCTTACAGCTTCAACAGCATATCTCATGTTCCACTTACTCCTCATCCTTAACGGAAAGAGATTAAACAAATATAAGATTGTTTGTTTAGAAAAACCAATACATTCGTGTTTCATTTTGTGGAGATGTCTCCACAAAATCATAGACTATACTTTTCCCATGCGAATATGTTGTAAAGAGATCTCTGGAAAACTAAATTACATGAGCATGTTTTTCTGAAAATATTTTATAGTTTTTAATCTTCCTCTATTCCTAAGACTCTTTTTAAAAACCCGGAAATACTTAGCATTGTCTTCGATAATACTTCATCTCTTTGAGGAGGTTTATTTTCATACTCCTTTACATATAGCACGTCTTTACACCTTGATTCAACAGCTAAAAGTAAGTGTTTAGGCGCATGTACAACTGCGGTATCATCTATTTCTAATACTACGTCTTTGAATAAGTCTGGCGTTACATTTTTGTCTATAACTAACGCTAAAATATCTTTCAACAGCAGCTTCCTGTTTTCCTTTCTAAGCTTTTCTAATTGATCTTTGGATAGAAAACAGTATAGTCTATCTGAAATAATTTCAATTATAGACTCGTATTCTTCTTTCTCCTTCCTTTCTTCAACTGCTTCTTTAGGTTTCCCTATGTTTACGAGTATTTCATAGCCTATTTTACCTAGGTCTGTGAGAAAATAGTTACCATACCTATCCTTATTAACTAAATATCTCATTCTCCTAAGATGGAAAGCGAAAGTGCCTGAATCACTTATACCGACTTCATTCATAAGCTCGCTGTATGTTGCTTTTCCCTTCTCACCGAGAACCTTAACAACTTTTCTACGTACTTCATGGCTTAACGCATTAAATAAAACGTTAAGTTCTTCTTCGCCTAGCTTAGACACTGCTTATAAACACCTCAAACATATTTATTCGGCTCAACAAATATATCACATTTGAGGAGAAAAAACAACTAATCTCTTTAACTTATTGTGAGCTAAGCTACAGTAATGTTAGCTTACCTGTATCAACATTGTTCTACGTTTATTCCCTGCTTACTTTACTACAGTTATTCTTCCTCTTCTACCAACATTCAGTTCTAATTTGTCTCTAAACTTTTTCGCGAAAGCTCCTTCAATTCTTATCATGTAACCTGGCTTAACAATGTTCACCTGATTTCTCCAAAGAGTTAAGGTAATTTCTCCTGTTTCATCAGCTACAAGCGCACTTGCAACCATTGCTTCACCATATCTCGTCATTACTTTTCTAGGTTTACTAACAGATACAACCCTTACAACAAGGTTTATGTCATTCATTCCAGGTTTTACATCTTTAACTTTCATTAATCTCATCCAAGTTAAGACCATTTCTACAAATTAGTTTACTAAACAACTACTTATTCTCTTAGCATCATAGTAGCTATTCTAGAGCTTTATATAGGCGCTAAGAACTTCATGTTTCCCAAAGTGTTGGACATTATTTAGAGTATTTGAGGATAAGTTTAATTTACTTAAGTGTTTAAGCTGTTGAAACAGTGGTTTCCATGGATTCTTTAGGTGTTTTTTATGGTGTGCTAGCTGCTATCTCCTTTGCTCTTTCCCCTATATTTTATAGGCTTGGCAGTAAGGGTATTAGTGTTTTGGAAGCTAATTCTATTAGAGCTATTCTTTCTCTTCCTGTAGCCTATGTTTTCTACGTTGCTTTTACAGGTAACATGCTTCCAAACATGAGGCTGAACTGTTTATTTTGGGGTTTTATTCTTGCATTTTTAGGGAATGCTGTTGGAGATAGTCTTTTCATTTTGTCTATTAAGATAATAGGTCCCTCCTTAGCCTTAGCTTTAAGCAGTACATATTCTGTTTTTACACTTATTTTCTCAGTTTCCCTTATGGGAGAAACTGTTTCACTTCCTCTAGTTCTAGGTTTGCTTCTTGTTCTCTCAGGGGTCTTCACAATATACCTAACCATCCCTAAAGGGGAGCTTTTAGGGTTTTTAGCAGCTATTCTATGTGCTATTACATGGGGTTTCTATGTTGCCATAGCTAAAATTCCTCTTCAAAACTTTTCAGCAGCAGAACTTCAGTTTTCGAGGGGGATTTTTCTAACATTAATGTTAGCACCAATAGCTTTGAGAAATGTTAGGAAATATGGAAAAGAACATATATTATTCCTTACGGCAGGAGGAACTTTCGGACTGGTTACAGGATACTATTCCTTGCTTAAAGCAGTGGAAATTATAGGAGCAGCCGCTGGAGCAACAATAACAGCTGCGGCACCAGCTTTAACACCTATTTTCTCAAGAATCGCGTTAAGAGAGAAGCTAAGTAGAAAACATGTTATCGGAATATTACTTACAATATTAGGAATAACATTACTAAACTTCATATAAGCCTTATAGCTTGCTTATAGTGTGAGATAGGAGCAATAAACAATGGTTTTATAGAAACTACATAGGTTCTTCAAGAACTAAATAATATCCATGTAATATCAGCTACCTATGTGGAAAATGGAACTTTAGCATTACAGGTATGGGAGCTAATAATATTTCATGGACTAATACTATGTTAAATCATGTGTTTTTCGAAAGGATATTCGATGTTGAATCTTTCCTTTATTCTTTCTTTAATATTGTATGCTCCTGATTCTGCTTTCTCTGCAAATGATTTCTCATCTAGTGTTAGTATTTTCCGGTTTTCCATAACTATTTTACCGTCAATAATTACTGTTTCAACATCATTGCAGTTAGCGCAGTAAACTATTGAACCTACAGGGTCGTGTATAGGTTTGATATGGGGTTTATCTAGGTTAATAATTGTTATGTCAGCTTTCTTTCCAACCTCTAGAGAACCTAGCTCTTTTTCTAAACCTAAAGCTTTAGCTCCATTAATAGTAGCCATTTCAAGAACATCCCAAGCAGTAAGAGCTAAAGAGTTAAGCTTACTAACTTTATGTAGGCATGCGGCAAACTTCATAGTCTGTAGCATGTCTTGGGTATTGTTGCTTGCAGGTCCGTCTGTTCCTAAAGCAACATTAATACCTGCTTTCAACATTTCCGGAATAGGGGCAATACCTGATGCTAAATACATGTTACTAACAGGGTTATGTATTACATGGGCTCCAGTTTCTGCTAAATATTTTATTTCTTTCTCGGAAACCCATACTGCATGTACTGCATGGTATTTAGGGCTAAGTATTCCCAGTTCGTGAAGTAGTTCTACATCTGTTTTGCCATGAGATTTAACGTTTAATTCCTGGTCTCTTTTCGACTCTGCAGTATGGGTATGGTACAATATACCGTATTTGTCTGAGAGCTCCTTGGCTTTCAGTAATAATTCTTTACTTGCAAAACATGGATGCATTGGAGCAACAGCTACCATTATCCTTCCATTAGCAGCACCATGGTATCTCTTAACTAGTCTTTCAGTGCTTGCTATAGCTTCATCAGGTTTTTCCTTAAGCTCATCTACAACATTAATTTCATAAATTCCTCGTGCTAAGCACCCTCTTATACCTGTTTCTATCATTGCGTCAAGTATTGTTTCATAATATCCTGCACCATAGTGGTTTTCAATAACACATGTAACTCCTGATTTTATGTTTTCAATAATTCCCCAAAAAGCTGCTATACGAACGTCTCCTTCACTATAACATGATATTGCAGGGTGAATAGATGTTTTTAACCAGTCAAGAAGCTCCATGTCTGTTCCAAGATTACGTAGCAATGACTGAAATAAATGTGTGTGAGCGTTAATTAATCCGGGGATTATAGCGCATTTTGAAGCATCAATAATTTTCTTTACTCTAAACTTTCTTCTTGCTTCATTCTTTTTACCGACAAAAACTATTCTGCCTTTATCCATAACAACTCCGCCATCTCTTATAACCTTACGTTCAGAATCCATTGTTATAACAAAACCGCCTTCAATAAGAATATCAGCCAATGATCGCACCTAACCTAACATTCACCTTACCATTTTTATACATTATGTAACACATAATACACTCAATCACATTGTCTTTGAGTTCTAGATATTTCACCTTAATATGCTAATTATAATGGAAAAGCCCTATATACATGGAAATAAAAACATTTTTAATTCTCTTATGTTAGCGTGTTTGTTGCAATGTTGGAGGAAAAGACATGTGAAAAATAGGGATTTGAGGCTAACGGCAAGTTTTCTTGTTTTTAAGCTCATTTGATTTGAACTCCTTAAACCTTTCTTCGTTAAGCTTCATTTTCCTAAAGTATTCTTCTTCCAAGTTCATGTTGAAAAGTTCAGCTGCACCTTTGATAACATATATGAAGATATCTACTAGCTCTTCTTTCATTTCTTTCCATTCTTTCTCGGAAGGAAGTTCTCCTTTACTCTTAAACTTCCTTGTAACCTTCTTCACTAGATTGCAGAACTCCCCTACTTCGCCTGCTAATGCTATGGCTAAATAATTTAAGTTTTCTAAGCGCTCCTTTTTGTCTGCTTTACTCCAATCCCATCCATGACGTTTATCGAAATCTTTTTGGAACTCCATTAAATCTTTCAAATTCATAAGTAGTTCATCTCTATCTAAGAAGAAAAAGGTTTCGAATTCTAAAGTTACTTGTCTTAAAAATATGAGGGAATGCTTTTTTAATCTAAGTTTAAATGTTAGATGTCGGTTTCAGATAGGGCGTATGATTTTAATTAATGTAATTGTTAAGGATAGCTTAGGCTAATGTAGTGAGTGTGGGTGTTTAGTTGACTTATGGTAGGCGTTATTTAAGGTTGAAGGCCGTTGGAAAGGGTGTTTTTGAGCCTGTTTATCTTTCTTCTTTAGGGGATCATAGCGTTATTGAGGCTGTTATTGGTTTTTATGAAGGCTGGGTTGGTAGGTGTTTTGGAGATATTATGTGGGATGAATTAAGGGCTGTTGTTAAAGATGATAGGTTATTCGGTGGTTTAAAGAAGGTTATGTCTTACTTCTATAAGCCTAAAATTGTTGGGTTAAAACACGTTGTTAACCCTAGAGATGTTAGGATCAGAGTTTTCAGAATAGTTAATGAGAGATTTGGTGGCTTTGTTTCTTCAGATGATAGGGGCAAGTTTATTGAAGCTATTTCTAAGGAGTTGAAAATACCTAGTATTGAAGCTGTTATGTGGGCTGATGATGTTTCAAATATGCCTCTAACTAGGGCTAGAAAGCCTAGTGTTGGAGATATTGTTTCACTATATAATTTCGAAACACTAGATACTATTTTCATTAACAGCTCTAAGGTTTATGTTAAGTGTAAAGGTGATTCAAGAGTTTTAGCTGGACTTGCTAAGAAAATTGGTAGAATATGCAAGTTTTACGGGTTAATATACGACATTAAGTACTTTAGAAAAGAAAAAACCCTACAAATTAGTGTTGAAGGGCCTCACGGTATTTTCGGGAAACCTACGAAATATGGTTCTAGATTATCAATTCTTGTTAGCAAAATTATTCCAACACTTAAAAACCTTGACAAATGGTTTGTTTATGCTAAAACCCATTTTAGAAGGAAGGTTTTAAACATTAGAGTTCTCTCAGATAAGCTTCAACCTGAACTTAAGGTTCCAGAAAATCTTAAGCCGCAACTTGCTTTCGATAGTGAAGTTGAAAAGAGAATATATTACACTCTTAAAGCTATAGGACTTAATGTTGTTAGAGAACCTGAACCCGTAGCTTTAGGCGATGTTCTCTATATTCCGGATTTCAAAATTGAAAAAGAAGGTGTAGAGTTCCTTGTTGAAATAGTTGGTTTCTGGAGGAAAGAATATGTTGAAAAGAAAATGTTTAAACTAGCTGAAGTAGTTAAGTTTAGAAGAGACATTATTGTTTTAGCTGACGAGAAACTTAAACCGTATGTTTCTAAATTAAAAATACCCATAATATACTATAGTTTAAGGCAGGGTAGGCCTATTTTACCCTATAGAAGGATTTTAGAAATTATGGGGAAGTAGTTTATTCGAAAATTTCTTCTCTCCTTCTCCTCCAGGCCAGATGAGGTTCTATTGTTTTCTTAGTTATTATTTCAACTAGTTTAGCTACATGTTTTTTAGGTCTAAGAATTCTACCTAGTCTTTGAACATATTCTCTATGGCTGCCTGTACCGCTAATAATTATTGCCATTGAAGCGTCAGGCACGTCTACACCCTCATCTAGAGCCATTGCTGTAGCTATAATCCTGATTTTGCCTTCTTTAAACATTCTTAAGATTTCCTTTCTTTCATCTTTAGGTGTGTCGTGAAGTATTCTAGGTATTAGGAATCTTCTAGAAATTTCTCTCACAATATCGGTGTATCTTGAGAAAATGATTATTTTTTCTTCAGGGTTTTTCTCTAAAAGATTTTCAACAATCCTGATTTTCCTTTCGGCACTTAAAGCTATTTGTCTAGCTTTGTTCTTAGCTCTAAGAGCTTCACGTGCTTCAGGGTCTTTAGCTGCAAGTTCCAATACTTTCCTAAACCTTTCTCTGGGGTCTTTTATTCCAGGAATTTTCTTTTCACAGAATCTAAGATACTTATCCATTAGTTCAATGTATTCTCTCAATTCTTCCATGGAAAGTTCAATGTATATCCTTTCTTCAACATGTTTTGCTAAATACCCTTTTTTCTGAAGTATTTCAGGTTTTAAACTGTAAATTATTTCTCCGACTATTTCACCATAGTATTTATGTAGTCCATCAGTTCTAAACGGTGTTGCCGTTAAACCTAAACGGTAAGGAGCCGTTATAAGTTCGAAAGCTTTCCTATAGTTTTGGGCAACAGCGTGGTGAACTTCGTCCGCAATAACTAGTCCGAAAAATGTAGGGTACTTATCTAGGTTTATATATGCTGAATCATAAGTCATAACGGTTATTTCTCTAATTTCTCTCTTACCGCCACCAAAAATACCTACCATGTTTTCCGATATTCTTAGTTTTTCTGTTAAAACATTTTTCCATTGATATAGGAGATCTATTGTTGGAACGAGAATAATTGTTTTTATGGCTAAATACTCTATTGCTTTAAGTCCTATAAGCGTCTTACCTGAACCTACAGGTAAAACTATAACCCCTCTACACTCGTTCTCAACCCACTTCTTAAAAGCTTCCACCTGGTATTCTCTTAGTGTAGTTTCGAGTTTTGGTTTAAAAGACAGCTTATAGTTTAGCTTAAAAGATGTTTTATGTTTAAATTTCATGTTTGAAGCTAAATGTAGTATTTTATGTAGGTTTAGTGGTTTAGCTTTCCAAACGCCGTATCTTCTATCCCAGACGATAAGATTTCTTCTCCTAGCTTCTTTTAAAAACTCCTTAGTACTGTAAATAGCTAAATCCGCTTCTTCAAAAGTAATGTAAACATCTACATTGTTCTTAGAAACATCATTGATGATTTTTCTAACGTTTTCAGGAATGTAAACTCCGTATTTTGAAAGGAAATTAATAGTGTTTTCTAAACCGTATTTAGCAGCTTTAACAGGGTTTAACCTGTAAATATTAAAACCAAGCTTAGACTCATACCTAACATAGTCGGAAACATTCATAAGCTTTTTAAAATCTAAAGCAGTAACCCAGCGTACTCTAAATAGCAACACAGTATCTAACCCTATATTCTTTCTAAAATATGCTAGCAGAATATTTAACGGTTAATAATAGAACATGTGTGTTTAATGTCAGAAATGTTAACGCTTAAACCTAACTTCTTACTAAGAAAATAGTTAGCTGAGAAAGAAAATGATGTTAGGTTAGCTAATTTGTTAAGAAAACATTTGACCACAATAATAATATTCATCATAACTTTAGCCATTACTGTTTTTATACTAAGATATACTAGCCCTATCCTTTATCCTCAAGCTGTAGAAGCTGATAGAGAAATAGTTAAGCTAGTTAATGAAGTTAAATCCCATGTTGAGGATATTAGAGACCTGGAATTCCCAGAAGAAACTAATGTGGTTGTAATTACTAAGGAATGGGTTTTAAAACATTGGGGCCCACCTCCAACACCATCGAAAGAAATGCTGTATAAAGAGATAGTTTACAAGTTAACATTCCTAGTACCACCAGACTTCAGTATTGTTGAAATGGAAAAACGGTGGACAGCATCGTTTATGGCAGCTACATCAGCATATACCCTATATATTGTAAAGGAGAACTTCAATGTAGAAGATCCAACGGCTAAAAGAGCGTTAGCACATGAACTAACCCATATTCTCCAATATCACTATTTTAAACCAGAATATCCTAAAATATTAGACTCAAAACTAGCAGTACTAGCCTTAATCGAGGGGGACGCAGACTTAACAGCAGATATGTACTGTAATCTAACAGGAATACCTCCGAGACCGCAGCCAACTATACCGTTAAATAGCCCATACATAGCCTTACAATCATTCCCGTATATTTATGGAGAAAGTTTTGTAAAACAGCTCTACGTTAAAGGAGGGTGGACTCTAGTAAATGAAGCATACCAGAATCCTCCTCAAACAACTGAGCAAATAATACATCCGGAAAAATATTTGAGAAAAGAAGAACCCGTAAAAGTAACCTTAACAGTAAATGTTACAGGAGACCAAGTATACGTAGATGTTATGGGAGAATACTACATATTATTAGTATTAGCTTTAAAAGTAAACTTAGAAGAAGCCATGGAAGCAGTGGAAGGATGGAATGGAGATAAAGTAGTACTATATCGTAACAATAAAGCATGGACACTGTATTGGAACATAACATGGGATACTTTAAACGATGCTAAAGAATTCTACAACACATTCATAGAAGCACTAAGAAACATAGAAGCAAAAGTGGCAGTAGAAAATAACCAAGCAGAAATAAGAATATGGAGCTATATGGTAACCGTAACGTTGAATGGAAAAAACATATTAATAAAAACGATAAGCACAGCAGAATAGATACTCTGTAAGCGATAAGTGCACTACACTGTTTTCTACAAATATGGTCAAAACTTAGCCTACATAGTCACGTTAGATTATGAAGCAATGTAGTTAAATAATGGTTTAGTTTAAATCTCTCTACATTCAATGCGGTTACTGCGTGATAATGTATGCTTGAAAGTGTTGCAAAAATATTTTTGCTCATAGGTTTAGGGTATCTTCTAGTTTTACTAGGTTTAAAAGAAAAAGTTGGATCAAAGCTTTCTAAAGCTGTTTTCTCATTCCTTCTCCCTTTAATCATGTTTAATGGACTTGCCAGGTCAAAATTAGAGGTTGAATATTTGAACATAGTTTTAGTAGCTGCATTATACATTTTCATATCTTTAGCTTTAGTCGCATTTATTGTTAAACGTTTAAAACTGAAAGAGAAAACAGCTATTTCAACCATAGTATCTTCAGTTTTTCTAAATAGCGCATTTCTCCCTATACCATTAGCTTATTCCTTATATTCTAATATTCTTCCAGTAATAGTTTACACATATGCTCTTATACTGATATATTATCCAACAGTGGACGTTCTTACCTCTTTTAAAACTAGAAGATCCGACATGGGTTTCCTTATAATGTCTTTAAAAAGGATAAGTAGGAACCCTATAATATATTCAGGGATTTTAGGCATAGCGTTCAGTGTTTACAATTTACGCATATACGTACCCGATAGCATATGGTTTATTCTTGAACAGGTAAGTGTTATTGGTATTTATTTAAGCGCGGTTGTTGTTGGCTTAGGCTTACCCATAATCAGAGGTATTAGTGTTTTCCTAGGTGAAACAATAATGGTTATTTCTTTTTGGAGACACATTATTTCACCTATTATCCACTACATGTTAGCAGTTTTTCTAATAAATGATGTGGTAGTGTTTAAACAAATGATGTTAGAATCCATTATGCCACCAGCGACAATCAACGCTGTTTTAGCCTATGTTTACGGTTTTGATGTAGAAACCGTTTCTAAAGCAATAATTGTATCTACAGTGTTTTCTCTTGCAGAAGTATTTGCCTTTATATGGCTAGGAATAATTTAACATATTTACATAGTTTGAAAAATTAATCTCTTAGTAGTTGTTTCTGCGGAATACCTTAATCTCACCTATTTTTACCATGTTAACCTATATACTATCTGCATGCAGTGTAGCCTAGGTGTAGTTTCTGCTTAAAGGATTGTTTAAGAAAATTGTTAAAGTAATAAGGTTTATTATTAGACTGCTAAGTTTTTCAGGTTCAGCATATCGGGTAAAAATAATTTATCTGAATAAAAAACGGAAACACAAAAAAGAAGAGTCTAAAAAGTAGGCTTTATTTAGTTACAT
>Ga0190367_1000163_pt1 | contig 51851 bp, 62 predicted proteins | sample 4872181011_MG_FD_171838 | JGI IMG/M metagenome (GOLD analysis project Ga0190367, IMG submission 171838) | Hydrothermal vent microbial mat bacterial communities from Southern Trench, Guaymas Basin, Mexico - 4872-18-10-11_MG | ecosystem: Environmental > Aquatic > Marine > Hydrothermal vents >... | reverse complement strand
GACAGCCATAGCCTCAGGAAGGGACCTTAGGATATCCTTTAAACATGCAGTTGAGATTTGTAGTAGTATTAGGGGACTTACACTGGAGGAGGCTAAAAAGCTACTAGAAGATGTCATCAATATGAAAAGACCCATACCCTTTAAGCGATACCACGGAAAATTGGGCCATAGAAAACAGCTCACTAAATGGCATTCAGGAAGATATCCCGTTAAGGCAGCTAAAGAAATACTGAAGATTTTAAAGAGCGCTGAAGCTAATGCAGAATATAAGGGACTAGATATAAGTAAGTTATGGGTTGTTCATGCCGCCGCACATAAGGGAACTAAGATTAGGAAATATATTCCGAGAGCCTTTGGTAGAGCAACGCCTTACTTTAGAGAATTAGTACACGTAGAGATAGGGCTTGAGGAGAGAGAATGATGGAGGTGGAGGAATGGATATAAAGAAACTTTTTGTTAAGGAAGGAGTAAAATACATGGAAATAAACGAGTTTTTAAAGAGAAAATTAAGTAGAGCTGGCTATGTGAATGTAGAGATGATGCGAACTCCTATAGGTACCCGTCTCGTCATATATGCTGAAAGACCAGCACTTGTTATTGGAAGAAAGGGTGCAACCATTAGGGAGATAGCTAGGATACTAGAGCAGGAATTCGGCCTCGAAAACCCCCAGATAGACGTTATTCCTATAGAAAAACCTGAGCTAAATGCTAAGGTTATGGCTTATCGCATCGCGCGAGCCTTAGTCAGAGGAGTTAAGTTTAGAAGAGCCGCGTTCATTGCTTTAAGAAGAATTATGGCTGCTGGAGCTAGGGGCGCCGAGATAGTAATCAGCGGCAAATTAACGAGCGAAAGAGCGCGCTTTGAGAAATATAGGGCTGGAATAATAGCTAAGTCCGGAGAACCAAAGGAAAAGCTTGTTGATGAAGCAACAGTGGAAGTCCTTCTAAAGCCAGGTATGTATGGCATAAAGGTTAAGATAATGCCTCCTTTAAGAAGGCCTGACGAAATAATATTAAAGCCTGTCTCCGAGAGCACATAAAGGTGGTTATATGCCTCGGCTGAAGGCGAAGGATATAAGGCGTATGAGTAAGGAAGAAAGACAAAAACTCTTAAGAGAGTTAAAATTAGAGCTTATAAAGCTCAGAGGTCAGGCTCATTCAGGTGGTGGGAGTATAGAAAAACCTGCTCGAATAAGGGAAATTAGAAAAACTATAGCCCGCATTCTAACAGTTGAAAGAGAAGAAGAGCTAAAGCAGAGATGAAAATAACGCCTAGAAATCTAATATTTCATGAATTAATAGGATTAAAAGTTAAAGTTATTAAATGTAGTAATAAGGATTGTCTAGGAATAAATGGTATAATTGTCGATGAAAGCAAGAATATATTCTATATAAAAGGTGATGATGGAAAAATTCGGAAACTTATTAAAAGGAACTGTGTGTTTTTATTTGAACTGCCATCTGGCGAGAAAGTCCTTGTTGATGGAAGAGTAATTGTAGGCCGTCCAGAGGAGAGGATTAAGAGGGTTGTTAAGAAATGGTAGAAAAAGACTTTAAGGAGGTAGTGAAGGGATATCTTAGGCTTACTAGAATAGATCACGGCATAATGGTTATTATAGCAATATTCGCTGGTGCTTTTCTGACAATTCACTATAATCTCTTCAACTATAGTAATATACACGTGTTTCTTATAGGGTCATTAATTGGTCTTATTTTAGAGATGGGGACCTTCGCGCTTAATGATTACTTTAATATTGAAGAAGATAGAATTAATGCTCCTCATAGACCCCTGGTATCCGGCATTATAAAGCCTACCCATGCCTTAATATTCTCGATTATCACGATTATCTTAGGGCTAATGCTTGTTCTATTGCTAAATCTCAGTTTAGTGATAGTAGTTTATGTTACAATTCTCTTGGACATAATGTATAATGCTCTACTGAAAAAGCGAGGCTTCATTGGAAACATTATAGTTGCATATTCCACAGCCATACCATTTGTTTATGGAGCACTACTTTTTGAGAATAACCCCGCAGCTTTACCGATAGAAATATATCTTTTTACGCTAGTAGCTTTTCTAGCTACTCTCGGACGAGAAGTCATAAAAGGTATAGTTGACTTCGAAGGGGATAAAAAAGCTGGTATAAAAACAATAGCTATTACTTATGGAAAAAAGATAGCCGCCTATATATCGACTTTCACAATTTCTATTGCTATAATACTTAGCTTCTTAGCGCTAGCCTTCATAGAAAATAAGCTACTATATTTGGTCTTCATACTGCCAACTGATTATGTTTTTATTTCATCGTTGAGAAAATTATTAAAAAACTACGATAAAAAAGATGAAGTTGAAAAAGTTAGGAAGATGACTCTAGCAGGCATGGGTTTAGGCATCATTAGTTTCATATCCAGCGCTATTTAAAGCAAATTTTAGGAAAACATGGTGCTATACTCATGCCTATAGTCGAGACAGAAGCTATAGGGTTTCATTGTATAAACAATATAAGAACAAAATCTTAAAACCATTGTGGCTTCAATAGTAGTATCAAGGCTACAGTAACTAAAGTACATGTCATGATGATAATATCTATCCTGCTTAAGTGCAGTTCTCTATAGAATGTTCTTTTCCTAACCGCTCCAAAAGCCCTTGCCTCTAGGGCTTCGGCTATCATTATACTCCTTCTTATCTCTAGAATCATTAATGGGATTAATATTGGAATGTAGTTCTTAACTTTTGTTATTATATTTCCCTTTTCCAGCTCAAGCCCCCTACTTCTCTGAGAATCTATTATTAATTGAATATCCCTAGCCAACGTGGGAACGAATCTAATAGCCATAGTGAATGTCAAGGTGTATTCATATGGCACACCTACTTTCAATAAAGCTTGGGCAAAGTCGTCCGGATTTGTAGTCAAGAAGAAAATAGAGAAAAAGGATGTCAATAGAATAAAGCGTAAGGCCATTAATAAACTATAAAGCAGTTTATCATTATATACAGTTAGGTAATTCATAACAAATATAAAGATGGAAAATAAGAACACGGATTTTAAGCTATGAAGCCACTCCCTTAATACGCGACCTACATATGCTAAAAACATACTAACGAACAACAATAGAAGTAAAAATGACACTTTTACTGAAGTAAATATTAAAGCAACAGCTGAGATCAGTATTATAGCCTTAGTTCTAGGATCTAACCTATGTAGTACTGAACTTTTTCTTTTATAGACGAAACCTCGGAGAAGACTGGTACTCACCGCATCATCCCCAAAAGTATTTTCACAATTCGTGTTTTAAGTTCATAGTAATACAAAATATTCTTAGGAATATTAAAACCTCTGAGCTCCCAAGCGCATTGAGTAGCCTGAGGCGGCAGAAGATTGGCTGAAATCAGTAGCTTTTCATCAGTAAGTATTTCTCGTGGATGTCCATCTGCTATAATCCTACCTCTAGACATTACTACTACTCTCTTAAATCTTTCACTAACGAACTCTATGTCGTGCGTAACTACAATTATAGTTTTATTTTGGGTTAAAAGCAGCTTAATTAATTCTCCAAGCTTTTCTTTCTGTAAGCCGTCCTGTCCAGCCGTCGGCTCATCGAACACTATTATCTCTGGATCATAAGCAAGAATACAGGCAATAGCTAATCTTCTCTTTTCTCCATCGCTTAACGTGAAGGGAGATCTATGACGCATCATCGTAAGGCCCATTAACTTTAATGCCCAATTCGTTCTTTTCCTAATTAACTCACGTGAAAAACCGAAGTTTTCAAGAGCAAATGCTACCTCCTTTTCGACAGTTTCCGCAAAAAGTTGATGATCTGGGTTCTGAAAAACAATACCGACATGTCTAGATAACTCAGCAACCGAACATTGCCTGGTATCCATCCCAAGGACTTTTACTGAACCTTGCTTAGGCCTCAATAATCCATTAAAGTGTTTTATTAGAGTAGTTTTTCCAGCGCCATTTTCCCCTAAAATAGCTACAGATTCGCCTAAGTTAATTTCTAAGTTAATATTCTTTAAGACTATATTTCCGTTATATGCAAAGTAAAGATTTTTTACTTCAATAGCCGTCTTCGTTTAAGCTCACCTCTTAAAACCGTAGCTAGCTCTGAGGGAGATAATGGTACATCAGGGAGCTCTATACCTATTCGTTTAAGATCCCTATATAGTTTCACGGATTTCGGTAGATAAAACTCTAGCTCATCTATATCCTCTTTTTTCAAGATTTTTCTCGGATCTCCATCATAAATTATCCTCCCCTTGTTGATAAATATGAGCCGCGTAGTCTTCTCTAATACCAGTTCAAGCCTGTGCTCAATGATAATAACAGTAATTCCAAATTTTTTGTTGAGACGAAAAATTAAATCAATAATTTCCATGGCACTTCTTGGATCTAGGTTTGATGTAGGTTCATCTAAAACCAATATTTTTGGATACATAACTAGGACTGACGCTATAGCGACCTTTTGCTGTTGGCCGCCTGAGAGCTCGTACGGTGCTTTATCCAGTAATGTTTCTATGTTCATAAGCTGAGCAACTTCCTGAACTCTTTTTTCAATCTCGGGCTTAGGAATACTTAAATTTTCTAGCCCAAACGCCAACTCCTTTTCAACGCTGGATAGGAAAAGCTGGTTTTCCGGGTTTTGGAAAACCATTCCAACGTATCTAGCTAATACGTAAGTCGGTGTACGTGAAACATCATATCCCAACACAATAGCTTCTCCTGTTAATGTACCACCATAAAAGTGAGGTATTAATCCATTAATAATCCTACATAATGTACTTTTCCCGCATCCTGAAGGACCTGTGATTAGGACAAATTCTCCCTTGTTTATGTTTAAATTAATATCCTTTAGCGCAAACTGCTCAGAGTTAGAGTATTTAAAGGATACATCCCTAAAATAAATGACTGAGTTCATTTACCTACGCACCAATATTTTTATGACTTGACGATGATAGAGAGGACTCTCCGTAGGATAACGCCTCTTGGTTTTCACGTCTAGTGCGCCTATGTATTTATCGCCGAGCTCAGAATGAATAAGATAGGCTAGATCCCTTGCTGTAGTGGAATTAGGTACGAGGAATGCGTCTGGGAGAACGTTTCCTTTTCTATCGGTGAGCTTATTTTCATCCTCCACGGGGAAAACAACTATCATCCTTAATAGTTTGAGGAAAGCTGCATTTATTGCGTCTTGAACGCCAGTGCTCCCCCACTTCTTTAGAACATTCTCCCTTATATATTCAAGTGCTTTCATCTGTTTTTCAGTTAGTTTTTTCTCATCAATTATTCTGAAGTCTTTATCACCTGGTATATACTCTATTAATTTAGCTTTTGCTGCTTTCCTAAGGGCTAACTCCGCCGCTGCTGCAGTGGGGATTACTACTAAATTTGGGAACTTCCTTTTTAACTCCCTTATATAGTCCTCTGCTGTAGGGAGATCAGCTTTATTAGCTGCTATAACCATAGGCTTAGCTTTTCCTCTAATGTATCGCACAAAACTAAGTATATCATCGTCATTCCAAACATCTAACTTTTTCTTAGCTAAATCTAAGTTATTTAAAGCCTCCTCTATACAGCTACGAGCTATACCTAGACCACTTAGTTTTTCATAGAATGCTTCGATAACATTCTTATAGGACTTTCTTACGATCTCTCTCCAATTTCTTTTCAATATACTCTTCATCCACATATCAATCTCTTTTTCTAGAAAAATAACGTCCTCTACAGGATTATGTTCACCGAGAGATATAGGTCTTCCTTCAATATCCGTGCTACCTGAAGCATCCACCACATGAATTAAGACAGGCGCCCTTCTTAACTCATCTAAAAATCGGTTTCCCAATCCTCTTCCCTCCCAAGCACCGGGCACAAGTCCCGCAACGTCTATTAACTCTACTGGAACAAATCTAAATCCATTTATACACAATGAATTCCTAGGATTATCCACTACGCCAAAATCCCTACATACACATCTTACTTTAACATATGCTATACCTCTGTTTGAATCAATAGTCGTAAAAGGATATGGTGCTATCTTAGCCTCCGCTAATGTAGCTGCCGCAAAGAACGTGGTTTTACCGACGTTAGGTTTACCTACAAGCCCCACCTGATGCATGGTGATAGCACGCTCCAGTAATTGTTAAAAACATTTTGGTGATATAAAATATCGCTAAGTTATTAATGTAGTGGTGTAGGCGTGTTGCGCGGCAAAGACGTAGTAATTGTCGGCAATAACGTTGCAGTCCCCAAGGTTATAAAGTGGCTGAGAGCATACTATCCTAGAGCCAATATTCATATTATATGCAGAGAACGTGTATTAGGTTATTCTAGATATCTGCTACCCTACTTAATGGCCTATAATTATGACGTCAATCTATATTCGATTCCAAGACTATATCTCAAATATATCGTAAGATGCAATGTTTACTATAACTATAGTATAAATGACATAGATAGAGATAATAAGGTAATTCATATTAATAACGGAAAAGAAAGTAAAAATATTAAGTATGACAAACTTATAGTGGCGTTAGATTTCAAAATTGCTCCTAAACACGGCATTAAACTATGGCAATTGTCTGACTATATAGAGAGCTGGCCTAGGATAAAGAAACATAATACTGTATGCATAAAGGGTGATATAAGGCTTGTTAGCCATATAATCGATGCTTTAATAGCAATCGATAAGAAAATACAGTATTATCCAAGCGGTGATCCCTTCACCGAGATTTTTGATGAAGATATGGCATCTATATTTTGTAGTTTTCTAAAAGAAAGAATTCCTAACATCAGCATTTGCGAATGCAATGGTGAAGTGATAATAAATCATAGCAGCATATCATATGATAATGAAATAGTACAGTTACTTGGGGCAAAGCTTGATAGTCTGGGACGTCCGTTAATAGATAGAAAAGCTTGTCTTCTTGGTGCATGCAACGAATACTTCATAGGTTCATTAGCAGTTCCATACTACCTAGCTAATGTACCTGATTATTATCCTGAAGAAAACACGCTGGTTAAACGTGGTTTAATCACTGCATTAAATATAGCAGAATTTTCAGTAGATATGAAAGAAATCAACAGTCATCTGGGGAAAATTGGTAATATTTTCTTCGTATCCTATAGGCTTTATAAGGAAAGAAATAAAACTTATGACGATATATCATCGACTAGAATTAAATTGAGACTACCAGACTATCCTGAAAGTCTTAAGGATGAATATGCATACATTAAAATTTCTGTAGATAGAAAAAGCGAGAAAATAATAGCTTTTCAGGCATTTGGCCCCTCCAAATATTCGGTTTTAGCCATGCTAGGAGCATACCTTATCGATAAAGAGATAGGTATTGTTCTAACTAAGGATGTTCCTTCTCATCCCCTGATCTTAGGTCTAAATAATTCAGTTAACCTTGTAATTGAAGCACTGTGGAGGAAAATTAAGAAGAAACCTAACATATTATTATAGGTGGTGAATCCATGTTTCGGGTACTTATATGCGATAAGGTTTCTGAGAAATGCGTTGCAAAGCTTCGGGCCGCCGGTTTCCAGCTAGATTTTGTGTATAAGCCATCTATCGAAGATTTATCTAAAATAATTGGCCGCTATGATGCGGTTATAGTTCGTAGTTCTACGCGAATAACTAGGGAGGTGATAGATAGAGCTAGTAGGCTGAAGGTTATAGCGAGAGCTGGAGCGGGATTGGATAATATAGACGTTAGTTATGCGGTAAGTAGGGGAATAGCTGTTTTAAATGCTCCTGAAGCTCTCTCTATTGCTGTGGCAGAACACGTCTTTGCTCTGCTTTTGACGATATTTAGGAATATATGTCTAGCGAACAACTCAATGAAACGGGGAGAATGGATTAAGCATGCACTATTAGGTCGTGAATTATTTGGCAAAACGATCGGAATAATAGGACTGGGTCGTATAGGCGTTGAAGTTGCAAAGAGAGCTAAAGCGTTCGGTATGAATGTTATTGCATATATAAGGCGTCCGAAGAAAATAGTTGAGGAATTAAACATCAGTGCAACCTTTAGCTTAGAGGAACTTCTTAGGAATAGTGATATTATAACGTTGCACATACCCTTAACGCCTCAAACAAGGCACATGATAGGCGAACGAGAGATAGCACTGATGAAGGATGGGGTAGTAATCATAAATACTTCAAGAGGAGCAGTAATTGATGGAAAAGCTCTGCTTAAGGGATTAAAGAGTGGAAAGGTCCTTGCAGCTGGAATTGACGTATGGGTTAACGAACCGCCGAAAGAAACTTGGGAGTTAGAGTTAGTTAAACATCCTAGAGTCATAGCAACACCACATATAGGATCTATGACGAGGGAGGCGCAGGATAGGGTAGGAGAAATAATAGCTCAGAAGATAATAGATTACTTTAAGATAAATATAGATAAATAAGAGTTATCCGTAGGATATACCAATGCGTGACCCTCTAGAGAATCTAACGGCGACTGAGAAGAAGATAGTTGAAGCATTCTTAAATGGATTAACCTTTCGTGAAATAGCAGATAAATTAGGTGTATCTATAAGAACTGCGTATAAAGCAGTCTACAAGTATAGGCGAAATTTAAGGGAAATGGGTAGACATGAAGAAGCAGAGAAACTAAAGAGAAGAGGAAGAAGGCTTAAGATAGAAAAGAAAGCTATTTTATCCAGGGAAGCCAGCCTTGATAAAATAGCTTCTAAGGCAATATATGATGTACTATATGAATACACTAGGAAGATAATTGAAAGAGGCATTAAGGCCATAGATAAGGAGGAATGCGACGGCAGCGATATATATAGTAAATTAAATGAAATTGTGCAATTGTTAAACGCAATAAACGAAAACATAATTAAAATGCTTAATGCAATCTCAAAAATAGAGACAGTTAAAACATATGAAACCAGAACCATCTTTACGGGCGAGACAGAAAAATTATCATTTTTAATCGATAACCCTTGGCTTGAGGTTCTAAAAAGTAGGAAAAGGAAGATTGATTAATGGATAAATCTATAAGAAGTTTACGTTATCCTGCAGATTAAGGTTTAATGAAATCTTCAGGTTTTGGTATTCTCTTAGGTAGCCCCTTTCTTTCCCTTATTTTTAGTATCAGATCCGTTAGCATAGATTCAGGTACAGGTGCCCAATGGCTAAATTGTGTGCTCCAAAACGCTTTTCCTATTGTGGCACTTCGCATATCATCAGCCAGATTGAACGTCTCACTAACAGGTATTTCACCTATTACCCTCATTAATAGTCCCTGCTGCTCCATGCTCTTTATTCTGCCCCTCCTCCTGTTTAGAACATTTAATGCGCCACTTAACTGTTCTTGAGGTACTCTAATATCTATTAACAGTATTGGTTCTAATAACGTTGGTTTTGCTGAAAGGAAGCCCGCAAATATCGCATTCTTTGTGGCTGGCATTATTTGGGCTGGACCTCTATGTGCTGGATCCTCGTGAACCACCGCGTCATGTAGAATTACCTTTACTCCTCTAGCTGGTTCCTGACATAATGGTCCAGCACTTAGTGCCCATCTGAAAGCTTGAATTATTGTGTCTTTAATTTCTCTTAGATGCTGTACACCCTTCGTTAAATCAACCATTATGTTTAGGTTTTCATCGATTGCCCATATTCCTCTGGCCTCCTGAGCATCCCATCCCGCATACTCCCTTAATATCTTAGCTCTTTGCCTCCAATCCTGGCCGTCATATATTTTACCTTCAACTAGTAGCTTTAATGTATCCTCGTTTAGCGGCTCTACGCTTATGTATAATTTGTTATGTTTGTTCGGGCTTTTACCCTCAAATGGTCCTGCTGACTTTCTTATTGTTTCTCTATATACTACTACAGGAGGACTGGTTATTACTTCAAGACCTGTGCGTTGATTTAGCTCCCAGAGAACTATCTCTAAATGTAATGTACCCATGCCGCTAATTAGATATTCGCCTGTTTCCTCGTTTATGTGTACTTTAAGTGTCGGATCTTCTATAGCTAATTTCCTCAAGGCATCGACAAGCTTAGGTAAATCGCTACTTCTCTTAGGTTCAATAGCTATAGTTACAACAGGCTCACTTACATAAGCGAGTCTTTCAAATGGTACCATTACATCCCTATATCTTATGTCCACGATCGTTTCGCCAGCTCTTGCCTTATCTAATCCAAGAAGCGCCACTATGTTTCCTGCCGATATTTCATCCGCGATCTCTCTATAAGGTCCCATGTAGAGGCTAACCTGAAGAATTCTACCTTCATCTCTTGCATTTAAGAGGTATACTTCCTCTCCTGGTCTTGCCGTTCCGCTAAATATTCTTCCAGTGGCAACAAGCCCAGCGTGAGGATCCACCACAACCTTGCTAACACATATAACTGTTGGTCCATTTGGATCACACTCTAGCATGGCCTTTCCTATTTCACTCTCTAGATCACCTGACCATAGTTTGGGTACTCGGTATTTTTGTGCTTCCCTGGGATTCGGAACGTGTTCTACGACCATGTCCAGTAATGCAATATACAGAGGAAAGTCCTTAGCTAAATCTTCATAGTAACCCTTGAGATATGCATCAACTATATAGTCAAATTTCAATCCCTTTTCTACAGCGATAGGAAGTGTAAGACCCCACTTATGTAACGCACTACCAAAAGCGACCTGTCCTTTCTTAAAGTCAACCTTCCATTTATCCTTAAATTGAGGTTCAGCATACAATTCAATAAGCTGATTGAAGTCTCTTACAATGCTTATGAAACGGTTCTGTATTTCCTTAGGTGTTAGCTTAAGTTCTCTTATAAGTCTATCTACTTTATTTATGAAAAGTAGCGGTCTAACTCTCTCAGCTAACGCCTGCCTAGTTACGGTCTCTGTCTGCGTCATCACTCCTTCCACTGCATCAACAACAATAAGTCCACCATCCATCATTCTTAGACTTCTCGTTACATGCCCCGTAAAGTCTACGTGACCCGGCGTATCGACTAGATTGATTACGTATGGTTTTCCCTTCCACTCGTGATACAGAGATATGTTCGCAGCCTTAACGGTCATCTGTCTCAGTTGCTCTATTTCCACATAGTCTAGAGCTAAAGCCCTACCCGCAGTCTTAGGACTCAGTAGCCCGGCACCCATAAGAAGACTATCAGATGTAGTGGTTTTTCCGTGATCAACATGTGCTAATGTACCTATATTTCTAACCTGCTCTACATTCCTCATAAGCTTAAGTATTTCCATAGTCTGCTTATACTTCACCATTCGAACTCACCTGTGGTCTATCTACCATCATTTAAGGGAAGTATATATAAATTGCTATGGACGAATCCAAATACCTGTTTACCTATTATCTATCGTGAAATTAAGTTGATACATGATATATCTCTTTTAATTCTAACACACATAAATCTTTTAGTGTTTTTGAATTCTTTTGAGAATAGTGTCTAAAAGGAAAGCTATAGCTTCCTCTATGCTACCTGTCTTTCTCAGATTCTCAATCAAAATATTTATCATCTCATTAGTGCTCATTAACGAATTAAGCCAGGCATAAGCTATTAATGCTTCTGCTAAATCGCCCGAATTAGCTTTCTTTGATGTCATTTTTATATGAAGTTCAAGGCTTGCAAGTCGAGAAGCTCTAGATAGCAATTTATTCGGAACCTTTATCGCAAAGACCTTTTGGTGATATAATGTTAGTGCTACCGAAGATACATAGTTTATTATTACATCTCCCAATCTTGATAGATCCTTAGTTATAACTATTTTACTCATTTGTGCCTCTTTCATGCTTCTAGAGATTTTCTTCTACCTGTTCCTTTAATGAGGTCATTATGTTAATTATATTCTGTGCTGCTTTTTTCAATGTTTCACTAATACTGCTTCCATCTTTTACTTTTACGTAAATTTTAGGTGCTCCTACTAGCGGATGGTCTATATGGTAGGCTGCAAATGTTACGTTATCCATTCTTTGAAGCATTCTAACAAGTAGCGAACAAAAAGTATGTCCTTCCCCCCTTAATATGAACTCTATCGAATTGTTCTCCATTTTAAGGTTAACTATTTCCATAAAGGCCCCAGTATCATAGCATAGAACATTGATTTATCTTTTTCTCCCAATATATTCTTTTTCTAATCAAACCTGGAGTAATGAAAAGTATCTTAATGATCCACCGGCAAGCTTGATACTCAACCCAGTATTCATCAGAGGAAAGAATTTGAATGAAACTTCAGAACGAAATGTTTAAATCTACATGCGTCTTACACTTTTAAGTCATATAATAGGGTGAAACATATGCCTATAACGGACCCTGTTAAGCTACAAATAGCTCTGGATCACGTATTTAAGGTAAAAATATGTAGAAAATGTGGAGCTAAAAATCCTATTTCAGCAGAAAAATGTCGAAGATGTAGAAGTAGAAACTTGAGGTTAAAGAGATACAAGAAGTAACTGCTCATTATTCTTCTATCGTCTCTTTTGCATAAACGTATATGCCGTCGAGAACTCCGGGACCTCCATCTCTTCCGTGAGGACATAGTCTTAATGACCCTGTTAGGTGTGTTGCTAAGTGGATATTTGCAGCTGTTTGACCAACAGCATCTATGTCTATTCCTTCGATGATTACATCGTCTTTTTCTACGATAACTTTAGTGTCCTTTCCTACGATTTTTGCATATCTTTTATCCTTTTTCCCAAGAAAGTTCTCAATTACAACGTAGGATCCCTCAACTTTAATGGACATAGGGAAGTGCGCGTATACCACCTTCATTCTGTATCGATAGCCCTTAGTTACTCCTATGAACATGTTTCTTATGTGGGCAATTATTGTCTTAACTACTGCTGCATGCCTTTTCTTTGCGAAGTATGTTTCAACGACTACTTTATTGCCATCCTTATATATTAGAACATTTTTTACATGTGAGAAGTCTTTTTCCAAATGTCCTCTTTTTCCTTCAACTATAACTTTCTTGCCCTTAATTTCCAGGTTAACATTGCTAGGTATCTCTATTGATTCTCTTACACAGTATTCTCTCACGTTGGACACCATCCTTGATAGCTCATGAGCATTTTTATAAAATTTATTCTCTTTTTTCACTGAATTAAAACTATAAGGTAGCAGTTTTTCATGTTCCAAGCAATTTTCCAAGCATTGGATACATTTCCATAGCCTGTTCCCTAGCTAGTAACGCCTGGTACTGTATAAGTATGCCGACAAGCAGTAATATACCGATGCCACTACCTAGTACACCAACTAAATCGCTGATTATCGCTATAATACCAACTATAAGACCACTTAGTATAGCTAGTGTTGGTATGTACTTGTTTAATATGGCCGCCATGACTTTGGGCGCTTTCCTAAAGCCAGGTATTTGCATGCCAGCCTCCGCCAATTGCTTAGCCTGAGACCATGCATCCATTCCCGAGGTCTCAATCCAAGCTATTGAAAATAATACTGAGAATAATATGAATAGTGCTGAATAGACTAGTACTCTTATCGGATCCTCAAAAATACTGCTAATTGAACGTGGAGGAGTTAGGTAATAGGCCAATGATCCAGGTAACGGTACATATCCTCTTTGTGTAACGTTGTACATTGCTATGAAGTTAAACCATGGGTTTTCATTATGAGGATTAAGGTTATTCCATGCAATCTGAGCGAAAATATGAAAGTCTGCTAGCAATGCAGAAACAAGTATTATTGGAATATTTGATACATATAGGAATTTGAAGGGTATTTTCGCTCTTATGCCTCGATAACGACTGATGGAAATAGGTATTTCTACCTGCATACTTTCTAAATATACCAATATAATGAATATCAATATTGTGAATATCAATCCTAACATGCTTGGCCATCCTGAAGGTCTTATTAGAGCTTCTCTAACAATCGTCCAATTTCCAGATGACGTAGCATTAACTACGGCGTATACAAAGGCGGGGATAGCTCCATAATACAATCCATCAGCAAGAGGGCCGAAAGGCGATAACATTTCCCAGAATATTTGTTGTGCGACTCCAGCAGCTATGAATAAACTTATACCGCTACCTAGCCCCCATCCTTTCTGTAGCATCTCATCTAACAACATGATTATGAGAGTAGCGGAGACAAGCTGGAGAAATACAATTGTAGCCGTAGCTAAGGGGAGGCGGCCGTAAGCTCCTCCAACTATGTATGCTAGCGCTTCAACTATAGTGAAAATTATTGCGAATAGTTTTTCTAAACCAGTAAATAATGCTCGTCCTTTAGGCGTTGATAAATCTATGTTTATAACTTTGCTTCCCACAAGGAGCTGCCAGATAAGGCCGCTCGTTACTATGGGACCTATTCCTAACTCCATTAGTGTACCTCTTTTTGAAGCTAGCACTATCTGAAGGAAAAAGATTTGCTCGTACTGACTAGCCCTCCAAGGTATTCCATATAAAGGAATCTGCGTCATTACAAGGTATATTATGAGAGCTAGCCCTGTCCAAAACATTTTTTCTCTTAAACTCACTCTTCTTTCAGGACGAATTATTTCAGGAAGGAAACGGAGTAAATTTTCTAGCGATTCGGTAACACCCATCTAATACACCTCCTTCAGGATTTCAGAAGTATGACCTCTCCACCTATCTCCTCGATCTTCTTACGGGCCTTTTCTGTTATAGATAATGTATACAATTTTATCTTCTTAGTTATTCTCCCACTTCCAGTTACCTTATTATAACCGAGCTTAACCACATCTATTAGGTATGTGTCTCCCTCCTTACTTATTATTCCGCTCTCTACCCATTCTGGTATTTTCTCGTCCAGCTGAGCTAAGTTTATGATCTTACTTTCCTTAACTAATGCTGGTGGCCTAGTAAATCCATGCTTCCCGAACCAATCAGGAGCATACTTCACTATCCAGCTCCACATATGCTTATGCATTCCTGCATGTCCTCTCCCACCTCTTCCTCCGCTTCTTCTATGCTGACCTACTCTACCCCAGCCATGTGTTCGCCATCCCCTTAAGCTTCTAGACTTCTTCTCACGCCTGACAACCATTTTTCTCACCGAATATTTTTCGCTAACCTCTCTTCTACTAACAAGCATTTATTTTTTTCTCATTACTTAAGACTATCCGGTTAATGTTTTTGTGGGGGTTCGCTGTCTCTAGAAAGGCTTTCCTGCTTTATCCATACATTAAAGACAACGAACCTCCTACAATATAGTGTTTGAAACAACATATCTCTATCCTTAGGTTTAAGCCTAAGGCAGGTAGCTAGAGAGCTCGAGAAGAAGAGCTTGAAGAGAAGAAGCCCCGAAGCAATAAAGCGGTGGATACTAAAGCTGAAGAGAAAGATTAAGACTAAAGAAGTAGGTGGGCAACATAGAAGGGGAGAGCTGGCCCCAGAAACGCTTCAGATAAAAGCTACGTGCATAAGCTGTCAAACATCCCTAGAGGAAAAGCTACTAAAAGATATTGAGAAATCCTATAAACGCGGGATGGAGCGGAGGAGGCTAATTCTATCCTCTACGCTAGAAAGCTCGGCCGTAGGCTAATGGACTACATCTACTATGCTGTGGACTACACCTACGTAGGCTTCGACTCCTTCGCTGATTCGAGGAGACGCTAGCATTTAGCCGAGTTAATTGAGGTTATTCCCCGTAGGGCGGTTTTAATAGGTGATGGAGAGTTTTGGTGTAGGCAGCTTCTGCTGGTCTGTTTGAGGCGTGATATTACCGTAACGATTAGGCCTAAGGGTAAGGCGCCCCTAGGGTTAAGGGTTGATATGAACTATTACTGGGCTAGGAAGCTCTGTGAGCAAGTTTTTGGGTATATAGCTAAGCGTAGGCGTATTCTTTACGCTAAGACTGTTGAGAGGGCTATCGTTCTCCCGCTGTTGCTTCTCGCCAGCCATAATCTGGCTGTATTGTGGCGTAGTGCGAAGCTGCTGGATATGTTTGCCTGTATTTAGCTGGATAAGCGATAGGGTTTTCTCCAGTTTAGATGCTAGTTTTCACTCTGTTTACGTGATTTACGCTAGCGTGTAGTGATCCGGTCTAAAGGTAGCGTTTAGCGAGAAGCATCTATTATAATGCTAACTCCAACACCGTATATGCATCAAGTAAAATAATTCCAGCAAAAACACTAACTGGACAGTTTTCAGAGACAACGAAAAATTAAAATATTATCCTAGTTTGAGAGAAAAGAGGGATTGCTATGGTTAGAATATTTGATGTTGGTCGAATATGTGTTAAGATAGCAGGACGGGAAGCTGGCAAAAAATGCGTAATAGTTGATATAATTGATGATAAGTACGTACTTATCACGGGTCCTAAGCCAGTTACAGGTGTTAAGAGAAGAAGAGCAAATATAAAGCATCTGGAACCCACAGAACATAAAATAAATATATCCAAAGGCGCTAGCGATGAAGAAGTATCTAAGGCTCTAATCGAGGCAGGATTAATAAACGAAATGCGTAAACAAGTCCGTATATCTCTAAGCTGATGAGGTATTTTCTATGGAGGTATTAATTAGAGATGATGAGCCTCCCTCCGACTACGGAGTTAACCCTTGGGAAAGACCTATAGAACAGTTATTAAAATGTGGAATAATAAACCTTGATAAACCGCCTGGGCCAACCAGTCATGAAGTAGTGGCTTGGATAAAGAAAATCCTCAATATTAACAGGGCTGGTCATGCTGGAACCCTAGAGCGCTCCCCTTAAGGAGCGCGGGGAAATCCCAAGGTTACGGGAGTACTCCCCATAATGCTTGGGAAGGCAACAAAAATAGTTCAAGCGATTCAGAAAGCTAGTAAAGAATACATATGTTTAATGATGTTACATAAAGATTTTAAGGAGGAAGAATTAAGGAAGGTAATTAGAGAATTCGTCGGTCCAATATATCAACGCCCTCCGCTAAGGTCATCTGTCAAAAGAACGCTGAGGATAAGGAGAATATACTACATAGATATCTTGGAGATACGTGGTAGAAGGGTATTATTTAAGATAGGGTGCGAGGCTGGAACTTACGTGAGAAAAGTTTGTCATGATATCGGAGAAGCTCTTGGATGTGGCGCGCACATGGAGGAATTGAGGCGTACAAAAGCTGGACCATTCACAGAAGAAGAAAATTTGGTAACGATGTACGATGTTTCGGATTCATACATGCTATGGAAGGAAGAAGGTAACGAGAAATACTTGAGAAAAGTGATTCTACCAGTAGAAGAGGGCGTAAAGCATTTACCTAAAGTCATAATTAGAGATAGTGCGGTCGATGCTATTTGCCATGGCGCCATGTTAGCTGTTACCGGTATATTACGAGTAAATGTTGGAATAAAGAAAGGCGATTTAGTAGCTGTAATGACGAAAAAGAACGAACTTGTAGCGTTAGGTCAAGCACTTATGAGAAGCGAAGAAATGGTTAGCTCTAAGAGAGGTATAGCCGTTAAGGTAAAGAGAGTAATAATGCAACCAGGCACTTACCCGAAAATGTGGAAATCAAAGCGCTAAACTAGCCGGATGCCTACCTTTCAACAGCACAAGCTAGAGGAACATATATAAGCGTTTACAGCAGTTATTTATTTCGCCGGGGTGGCCGAGTGGACTAAGGCGCAGGCCTGGAGAGCCTGTGGGCCAAACGGCCCTCGTGGGTTCAAATCCCACCCCCGGCGTTACTAATCATGAAAATTATTTCCTTGGCTACCTTCCATTCTCTCCTGATTTTGTACAGTTTTAAAAGCCGATAAAGCTCTTCTTTACTTATTTTCTCCCGTAGAGACATTAAAAGCTCATTCTTTAGCCTAGGATTTAGTAGAAAGTATTGTATTACTCGTGTTAAATTCGACTTAGTTGATAGAAAGCTTGCAGTTTCAAAGTCTATTATAACGGGGTTATAGGTACTTTTCTCTATAATAATATGCTTCTTCGGATTACTGAGTTCTAAATGTACTAAGCCTATAGAATCCAGCCTCCACGTCTGTTGAGCAAGTATTACTAGAACTCTCCTCAGAAGATCTATACTATTTACTTTAAGTATCCACTCCCCAAGTAATACGCCTTCTACATATTCATAAATAAGAAAATTTTTTGAAAAAGTAATGAACTTAGGTCCTACGGATACCGCGTTAGCTCTTGCTAACATTAATGCCTCTCTCTTCATGCTCTTCCTATTTGCATCCAATCTTAGTACTTTTATAGCAACCTTAAGACCCCTTCTTTCGCCTAGAATTACTATGCTCGTATGGCCTTTTCCTAAAACCCTTATTTTCCCTATTTGCACTCTTCCGTGCGAAAATATTTTATCTACACCCAATTTTAGAAGATCATTCATTCTATTGAAAAACTGCTCTCTAACATTAGAAAATGGATAACAGATAACTTTAGCTAGGTTGGCATCGTATCTCCTTACATAATTTGAAATCATGTAATGCTTCATGTCATCCATGAATATTTCTTATCCAACCATTTTCTTAAATATTTTCTATAACTATTTTTTAGTGAGAAATCGAATACTTCCTCATTCTTCCCGAAAGTTAAGCTACTGATATGTTTTGACAAATCCTTTCCAAAACTAATTTCATTAATATGACTTCTAATTATTTCTTCGACCTCTACCCTCTCCCTCAATCTATATACATACCATCTCCTATTCTCAATTACGGGTCCCGAGAGAACCCTAGTGTTTTCGAGATACTTTCGGATAAAATTATCCTCTTCTTCTGATCCTACGGGTGGTCCCATGTGTTTTTCGAGAGGAATTAATTTCTCCTTATCTACTTCCACTAGAAATATTACCTCACTTTCTTCATCGCTCCATGCTCCTTCACTTATGACACGGAAACCTCTCCTCTCCAGGAACTTCTTTAGACTTTTTAATGTCCTGAAGATTTGTCCCCAGAGTATATCCGGAGATATGGGAGTTATTTGAAGACGTAAACCTAAAATGCAGGTACCACGCTTAGCTATCTTCGATAGGTATTCTGCACGAGATAAAGGCCTCTCTTCAGGAGGGAAGAAAAATTTTAATGAAGGAAAAGCTAAGAACCTTTTTGAAGCAAATTTAAATATAGAAAAACTTTTGATAGAAACTGCCGCCGCCACATTTCTATTTTTGTCGACAGGATCTATTACAACAAGAGGAGAAGCAAACTTTTTAAGAATTCTTCTATAGTCTCTAGTGTCATAATATTCTTCTATATCTATAACTGTCCTCCACGGTCTCCAAAATCTACTTGCCTTTAGTACGTCTAAAAAGCTTCCATAAAACGCTATTAATAGTTCACATAGATACCCCGAAAAGCCTCCGACTTTTATTTCAGCACCATAGACCTCTATACCTTTCATGAACTGCTTCAGTATTCTTACCTGATCCTTTTGTTCACTACTTAATTTATTATTAATATATATTGTATGCAGAGTAGTTCTATCAGTTGCTGTAATGGGTCTTTCTCCATATTTGATTAGATATGCAGGAACTATGTCTATAGTATATCCAGAGATATGCGCCTCTATATATGGATGTTCAGCATACTTTTCTTTGTATGTTCCATGCATTTTTTCAGCAATTTTTTTCGCTATCATAAGACCTTGCTCCTTAAGCTCTTGTACTGGAATTTTCTTGGGGAAAAGTATGAAGAAGTCAATGTCTTTATCACCTGATATCCACGTATCTTTAGCTATCGATCCAAGTACCCTAGCCTCGAAATGAATACCAAATTCGCTAGATACCTCCTTCGCCACACGCGTTATTTTTTCAATTATCATACGTACTTTTTCACGTTCATCTAATGTAGGCCTTACTCTCTCTAAGACGGTATCCAAAATATGAGATATTTCTTTCGACAAAATGTCTACCTCTTTACATTGCAGCAGGAACCTCAATTAGCGTCCTATATATTGGCCCCCTGGATGTTAAAATACTTTGTTTTAACCTAAAATTCGTAACCCTCATTTCCCCAAACTCAAGATTAGTTCTTTCCTCTAGAAAATTCCGCAAGCGTCCCCTCCGACTCCAGTCCTTTATTCTAGCTATTGTTACATGAGGAGTGTATTCCTTCTCTTTCTTAAAGCCTAGCTTAACTAGATTATTATCTATTATCGACTGAAGCATAGTCAATTCATTTGCCCCTTCCTTTACGCCAAGCCATACAACTCTAGCATTACCGATGTTTGGAAATGCTCCGACACCAACTATTCTTACGTTAAAGGGCTGGAACTTAATTATATGTAACAGTTTTGTAACTTCTTTAAGTAGAGTAGGGGATATTTCTCCTAGAAACTTAAGGGTTATATGTAGGTTTTCTCTTTCAACAAGCTTCATGTTTATGCCCAATTTCTTAAGTTCTACCTGAAAATTTACAATATTACTTACTAAAGCCGGATCCTCTATATCTATAGAAACAAAGCACCTGATTTTTTGCATAGCTCACCCTCCGAGCAATTATGGTAATTTTGTGGTGTAGAACCTATTAAAATTATGCGAGCAGACTTGTAGCTAGCAACTTAGTAGCCACGATTCAAGTTTTTTACATTTTGAAGGATCTATTCCTCCTCCTAGACCACAGTTATTTAGGTTACTACAATAAAAGCAAGGAATTTCAAATAATATTTCCTCCTTCATGCTGAGTTTAGCCTTATTTAATGAACCCTTAGTTTTAGAAGATCCTGTAGCGTTCTCTAATGCCACTCCAGTCACCTCAAATTTATCTCAGTTGTATAATATTGCCTGTTTAACCCTAGTTAATATAGTTGCCATTATAACTAATAACACTTTCCAAAGATCCTTCGAAGCTCTTGTTAATCGATTCTCTCGCCAAAATTAAATAAAACAAATGAAAATCTAAATCTAGCAACACCATATAAAAAGAGGATTTTTTTATTTCTAGCTTATCATGAATAAAAATTCCTGTTATTAAACATAAACATAGAAATTGAGTTTTTCTACTAGTTCCTTAAATCTATTCCTAACAGTAACTTCAGTTACACCCGCGGCTAACGCTACCTCCCTTTGGGTTCTTTTCTGATCATAAAGTATTGCAGCCAGATAAACAGCTGCAGCAGCTAATCCTTTAGGCATTCTTCCACTAGTTAACCTTAACCTACGGGCTTCCTCGATTATTTTTACTGCAAGCATTCTAACTTCCTGACTTAAACCCAAAGTATTCACTAGCCTAGGGACAAAATCTATAGCTTTAGATGGCGGTATTTTCAGAAGTATTTCTTTAGCAAGTAGTCTATAACTTCTTCCTATTTCTCTTTTATCGGCTCTTGATATTTCAGATATTTCATCTAAACTACGTGGAACTTTGTGAGTTCTACAGGCAGCGTATATGCATGCCGCCGCCATGCTCTCTATGGATCGACCCTTTATTAATTTCTTGCTTGCAGCTTTCCTATATAACATTGCCGCCTCATTTACTGCTTGTTTAGGTAGACCTAAATTTGCGGCCATTCTTTCAATTTCTGCAAAAGCTATTAGGAAATTCTTTTCGGATGACTGTGATAAACTTGTAATTTTATTTAATTTTCTTAGTCTGGAAATTTGCGGCCGCTTTTCAAGGCTTAGGTATTTGCCGCTACTATCCTTAAATCTCCAGTCAATTTCAGTCACTAAACCTTTGTTAAATTTAATCGGAGAAACGGGATTTCCCGTCCTCTCTCTTCTTAGTCTTTGTTCATAGTCAAAGGCTCTCCACTCCGGCCCTCGATCAATTATATGATCCTCAAGAACATATCCACAATCTAAACATATTACTTCTCCTCTCTCTACATCTTTTATAACACGCCCTCCACACTTCGGACATTTATCCAGTATATTACAAGAATAGTTATCATCCATTCATACTACCTCCTATGCCTAAACCCTGGCTTAATAAAGAGATATCTACCTAGATACTTAGTTCCATCGACATTAACGTTTAGAAGAACCGAAACATACGGCGAATTTACGGGACCGAATACGTCAGCTATTCTACCTATAGGATTTAAATCGTATCCATAGACTATTTGGTTAATTCGCGGAGCGAAAGTAGCTTTTACAATTATTTTCCTCCCCTTAGCCCTAATAACCTTACCTAACCTTCTCAAACTATCACCAAAAGGCTATTAGTGGATATGATTAAGCTTTTTAATGGATGTCCTAAAGAACGGTGTAACACAATACTAAATTTTATAGCGGTGAGTTATATTTTTACCGTTTGAACCATGAAGACATACTTTAGGGTAACTACCACTCCAGGCCACGAAAAAAGAGTTGCAGAGGATCTTGAGGATTATCTATTTAGATGGGATAGTGAAATTAACATTAATGATCCTCATATAGGTGGAGTTCTAATAGGCTATTCTAAACTTCCTAAAGATGTTCTACGCGGTATTCTTACGAATGTATGCATAAGACATTTACATAGCATAGTCATCTTTGATATATTTGAGAAAATTCATACATTCATACAACTATACGACATTCTTTATAAGCTATTAGAGGAAGTAGTAAATAAAAGACAAAAAATGTGTATTTTAGTAAAGTTTAGAGGCGTTGATGCCAGCACTAGGAAAAAGATGCTTCTTTTAATAAAATTCCTAACAAACTCATTTTCCTTTGCAACATTATGTACCAAAAAATACGTTGAAAATATTAATACCATTCTAATAGAGATAATTAGAGAGTATGTAGGTATTAAGTGTTGAATTATGAGCATCACAGACGTATGGACTTCTAAATCTAGAATATTTATCGACGAAACAAAGCTTATGTTAGAGTATATACCTAGCTTTCTACCGCATAGGAGACAACAGCTGGAAATACTAGCTAGTATGTTTAAGCTAGTTCTAGAAAAACCGGGTGCGTCATGCCAAAAAGTTATACTAATTGGCCCCGTAGGAACAGGGAAAACCGTTGTATGTAAGTATTTCGGCAAGAATATTTCCGATTACGCCAAACAAATGGATGTAAATTTACTTTATATTCACGTGAACTGCCATAAAAACAGAACTCTATATGCTGTCATGAAGTACGTTTCCGATAAACTAAAAATACCAACCCCGACGAGGGGTTTCTCAACGCAGGAACTCTTTAGAATTATCTGGAGTACGCTTGAAAACAAGAATAGCTACCTTATACTTACGCTCGATGAAATCGACTATCTAATTAGCCGCTCGGGAGGAGAGGTGTTATATGATATTGCCAGGGTCTCAGACGAGTTTATAGAGGAGGAAATCCGAATAAATTTCATTTTAGTGACAAGAGATGTTACAAGCCTTGTAATGCTCGACGAAAGCATAAAAAGTTCACTACTTCACAATATAATTAACTTTAACCCCTATACAGCCAAGGAAATATACGATATTTTAAAGGCAAGGGTAACTGTAGAAAAAGCCATGCGGGAAGAAGCGGTTTCTGAGGACGTTTACGAAATAATAGGCGAGATAGTTGGCATTGACAAAGGAGGCAAAGGAGACGCAAGATTAGCACTGGAAATATTATGGAAAGCGGGAAAAATAGCGGAAAGACAAGGGCTAAATCATGTAACAGCAGAACACGTGAGGATAGCGTACGAAAATATAGCACCAACGCTAACAAAAAGTAGCATTGATAGGCTGAAAAAACATGAAAAAATAGTTTTATTGGCAATAGCAAAACGACTTCAAGAAACGGGAAAAACATATATTTCAATGGGTGAAGTTGTAAATGAATACCAGCTATTATGTGAAATATTTAACGAAAGACCGCGAAAACATACTAAAATATGGGAATATATAAGAACACTATCAAAATTAGGAATTATAGTAGCGCGACTCTCGGGACCAGGCATAAGAGGAAAAACGACGTTGGTTAGCATTCCAGCTGTTTCTCTAGAGAAGCTATCCAAAAAACTTTACAGGTTGCTAAAAGAATAATTCGAATTTAATAATTCACTTCGATATGATAAGTTTAAAATTATTTTCTGATATTCTTAGCCACCTAAGTATCTTTTTTCCTTTATTTTTATCTACCTCATATATGAACTTTATAAAGGGTAATATTTCCGTATTGGCTATTCTTCTTGACACATGGCATTTTTTCGCTATAGATGTTAATATGGCCTTCCTAACATCTCTTTTCTCTCTCATTTTAGCCATTAATTTTAAACGTTCTGGGAAGCTATACTTTGTCCATTTAAATTTGGGCTTATGTTTTATCACTGCTACTCCTGCTGTTAACATATTTAATGCATAGGGAAGAAGTCCCCATGCCTGTTTCCTCTTTATCCTCCCCATGTACATATCCGCCCTTGATAATGCATCATATGCCTCTGCTATAGCCTCAATGTTATCGTACTGGTAGGGTATATTTTCGCTAATATATAGGAATAACATTTCATAGTCAAGGGATGGTGTAGCGAGCACAGCTCTTGCTTGTTCTATCCTGTTTGCGACGAGAATTTGCCTTGTCATTTCAAAGTAGTTTACCTGTTTATATCTAGCTCCAAGTAGATTTAGATCTTCGACTGATACTCTGCTTTTGCCTTCAGCTATGGCTTGAAGATCATTTATTGCTGCTCTTAAATCTCCCTTAGCCCTCTCAGCAAGTGCTTTAAGTACGTCATAGGCTACGTTAATGCCCTCCTTCTCACATATTCTTTTTAATGCACTAATTACTTCGCGTTTTTTCAGCGGCCTAAACTCTATAAGCAGACAAAGACTTCTGAGGGATTTTAATCGAGGATCCCAAGGATCGTTAGCTGTTAACACTATAGGATGCCTTGAGATTGACATTAGTTCTATTATTGCGTCTATACCTCCCTTGTCTTCCTTGAGACTTATGCCATCAACCTCATCTAAAAGTATGATTTTTCCCTTAGATGAAAAGAGCGCCCTCTCAGTTGCCGCTCTGAATATCCTGCGTTTTAATGCTTGGGATGTTCTGACGTCACTTGCATTAGCTTCTACTACTTCATATCCTAATTCGTTTGCAGTGGCATAGACTAGGCTTGTCTTGCCGACACCTGGGGGTCCATATAATAGGGCTGCTTTATTCTTAGACTTGGGAGACCACGACTTTAACCATGCTAAAAATGTTTCCTTAGCTTTATCATTACCGACAACTTCTGAAACCTTTTTAGGCCTATGCTTTATAGTCCAGGGAATGCTCAAAAATAATCCCTCAACTATATCCTATTTCCTTCCCTATTAATGCTATTTTTGCAAGTAATGTACTCAATTGAATTTCCTCATCTGCTCCCTCTACGAGTCTATAGTTAATTTCGCCTATTGTATCGGCTAGTTTTATCTTAGCTGTATCCGGGATATTAATGCCAGATCTAGGATTAAGTATCTCCCTATGTATCATCTTTAGTATATCGATACCGGATACTCCGTAAGATATCATTAATTCTCTCAGCTTATTTCGTGCCTCTATGAAATCCCCCTTTAAAGCTAGCACAATCATTTCCCTGACTTCCGTAGGAGTTATACGTCCAATGACTTTATATACTGCGATCCTGCTTACCTTACCCAGCGCGGCTGCCGCCTGTAACGTATTTATGGCACGACGCATGTCGCCGTTACATATCTCCCATATAGCCTCGATACCATCATCGTCGTACTTCACATTTTCCTTTTCGGCTATTTCCTTAAGACGCTTAATTACATGCTCTTTAGGTAATGGCTGGAATCTGAAAATGGCACATCTTGATTGTATGGGTTCAATTATTTTTGACATGTAATTTGCTATTAGACAGAACCTTGTAGCTCTTGAGTAAAGCTCCATAGTTCTTCTTAAGGCTTGTTGAGCATCGCTTGTCATATTATCGGCTTCATCAAGTATTATTAGCTTAAAAGGTACATCTCCTATAGCTAAGGACCTTGCATAGTCTTTTACTCTTTCTCTTATTGTTTGAATACCTCTCTCATCAGAGGCATTTAATTCTAAAACGTTCCTTCTCCAATCTTCCCCGTAAAGATCGTGCGCTAACGCTAATGCCGCCGTAGTTTTTCCTGTTCCTGGTGGTCCTGCAAAGAGTAAATGAGGTAAAGCCTTCTCTTTAACGAACATCTTAAGCCTAGCTACTATCTCCTCCTGATCTATCATCTCGTCTAGCGTTTTGGGCCTATATTTCTCTACCCAAAGTGCTTCAGCACACAACAACCCTCACCTACTCAAATAGTCTCACGAGCTAAGGGTATATATTGCTTATTTATAGGTTTGCTTGCTATTCTTTAATCGCTTGGCTGAGCATCGAAGCATATTATCTAAATAATTATGGAACACTATTATTAATTGATGTGCCTCCCCCAGTATTGAAGCAAAAGTTATTCTAAAATACTCTATTTTGGCATCTGCAAACATTTTATTTACTTCTTCTAGCAAACTATCATTGACACTTGCTATAAACATAATACTTGAAAAATAGTATTCTTTAGATAGTTCATCAACCCAATACTCAATGTCTATACCTTTATGATAATGTATAGTAACCACATCATAACCCTTTATCCTTCGGAGTAACGTTTCTCGTTCCATGAAAATTCCTTCATGTATTTTTGTAAAGCTTCCTCTTCTCATAGAAGCTCTATAGATTTTCCTTATAATACCCCTAAGTGATTGCTCATCTGGTCTGATATGTCGCACTCTATTACCGTATATGTTTACATGTATGTTATCTGAAAGGAAGTATAACGATAATATTGTGTCCCTTCTAATGCCATGAGAAATAAGTAGAGCATTAGTTATACATTTCGCTACCTTAGCACAAAGTTCCTTGCTTATAAGAGAAGATATATCTTTTAGAATCAACACTATATGCCGTCTCACACAGTACTACCCATATTTCTTTTTTGAGAAGAGAAAAGTTAATACCTGATTAGCTATCGGATACCACCACAGGCTTATCATAATGTAAATCATGAAAAAAGTAGCGGGATAATTTATCAATGGAAAAACTATGTTAAGACCTGATGGAAAGAACATTCCATAGATATTTATTATAAAAATCCACAATAATGCTGAAACTATCGATCCTTTTAGATTTTCTTTTTCAAGCTCTTCTTTTAGCTTCTTTATTCTCTTTTCTTTTCTCATTACTCTTCTATATTTTTTAATATTTTTCTCCTCTATAGCTTTTTTTCTCTCAATCTCCCATAATTCTATTTCTTTTTTAATATTATTAATTTTTTGAATATCGATTATAAGGTAACGAAGTATTGATATTATTGCTATAAAGACTAACGACAGAGCAATGGCTATCAATGCTTCTAAAGTTATCATGTTATCACTTAGATATACTATTTTAGCCTTACTCAATTAATATTTCTACTTCTTTAGAAATACCAGCCTTAGGTACATGAATTTCGATGACGCCATTTTTGAGGATAGCCTTTATTTGATTAGGAATTATTTTTTCGGGAAACTCGACTTTTTTTAATATTCCTTTATATATTCTTTGTTTTTCTAAAAAATTTCTTCCTCTTTCTTCTCTGATTTTTTCTTCGGACTTTTCGGCTTTTATAACTATCGAACTATCCGTTGCCTTAATCCTTATTTCGTTTTTATCATATCCCGGTACATCGACGTAAACTATGTATTTATCTTCTAACTCTTCTATATCCACTGGCGGTTCATACGTTATTGCAGGCATTTCAATTTCTGGAAATTTCTTCCATAATTCCCAGAAAGTTCTGTTAACTTCTCGCTGGAGGTTAACCAATGTTTCTAAGATATCTTTAAATTGCTCAGCCACTATTTCCCCCAGGATGGATAAAACTAAGCCGATTTATAAGGTTTTATATGATATTTAGTTGTTATAATTTTCTTCTCCTTGTTGCCTACCATTACCCTTATTACGTAAGCCTTCCCTCTAATTTCCATGATTTCTCCAACTTTCCCCTGATATCTTCTATGAGGAGCCCTCTCTATATCCTCCGGCGAGATGTCTATGTGAACTTTGTCTCCAACGTCATATTCGTAAAGGAGTCTGCTAAGCCCAGACATCCCTCTCTTTCTAGGATGTTTTCTGAGCAGTTTTCGGGATCTACATCTATATCCTTTTGAATGCCTCATATCATCTTCACCAGCACAGTGCATAGGATAAGAAATGCATAATTATAAACTTTCGCTTACTGCTTATAGGTATTTAACCTAGAAATTTTAATTAGAAGTAAAAATATTATCTAAAGACAGCATGATAACTAGCTGCATATTCTAAGTCTTCTTTATATAACCTGGTCTGGGCTCATAGATTTCTCCTTCACGCTTTAAATGCATTATTGCCTTCTCGATAAAAGCTCTGTCTAGTCCCTCTTCCTCAGCCCTCTTGATAAATTCCTCCAACTTTATCGGTTTTTCTTTGTATTCCCTATCCATCTCCTTAAGAATATCCATTAACTTAACAAATTTCTCCCTTTGCGACATAGGCTTACCTGTCAAGATAATATCTATGTCTATGGCTTTAGTTTCTACGTCAAGTCCGACTCCCTGAAGGAATTTAAGCATTAACGCTATTGCTGCCTCTGCATCCTCAGCCGTTACGGTATTGCTTAATGCCATTTTAGCATGCGCCTCAGCAAGTCTAATAAGCGCCTCAAGCTGTCTTGGGGTTATTGCAATGGGAGAATTAGGATCTTGACTTCGACTTCTCATGTCTATATAAAACCTAACTATTTTGTCCTCTGCCTCCTGAGAAAGTTTCGGATGAATATATTTTCTAGCGTATGCTATGTATTTTTTAAGAAACATAGGATTGATTATGTTTTCAAAAGCTCTGCTAGTAATACCTCTATGCAACTCAACTACGTGTCTGGCTAGGCTTTCATCATTCTCCGCATCTGGAATATCTGTTATCACAAATATTAGGTCAAACCTCGATAGGATAGTTACAGGTAGGTCTATGTTCTCGGCTATAGTTCTCTGTCTTAAGTACCTACCAAAAGCAGGATTTGCTGCTGCTAGAATACTAGCTCTTGCATTAAGCGTAGCAACAATGCCTGCCTTGGCTATGCTAATTGTCTGTTGCTCCATAGCTTCATGAATGCTTACCCTATCCCTGGGGTCCATCTTATCAAACTCGTCTATGCATGCTACGCCACCATCAGCAAGGACTAATGCCCCTGCTTCTAAGTAAAAATCACCAGTACTTCTCTCCCTGACTACAGCTGCTGTTAATCCCGCTGCAGTAGATCCCTTACCTGTTGTATATATACCCCTAGGTGCAATATAAGATACATACCTTAATAACTGAGACTTAGCGGTTCCTGGATCTCCAACTAACAGGATATGTATGTCTCCCCTAACTCTGACTCCATCAGGAAATATTTTTGGCTCTCCTCCAAAAAGGAGACAGGCTATTGCCTTTTTAATATCTTTGTATCCGTGTATCGAGGGTGCTATGGAGTTTATTATTCTCTCTCTTATGTCGGGAAGCTGAGCTAACTTTAATATCTTTTCTTCGTCTTCAGGCGTTATCTGAACATCATATGCTTCCTTACTTACTACATCGACATAATTTGCCTCTAAATAGGTTCTGAAAATAGGTTGTACATCCTTCCTTAAACTCTTTTCGCTATGTACCGATAAAATACCAGTTATAATAGCTCTATCGCCAGGTCTGGCAACGTCTACTAGATCCTCGGTAACAACAACCTCAATTGATCGAGGTAGCTGACCAGGAGGTAGTTCTTCTGGTTTCTCTTGAAGCACTAACTTTTGCCAGTCTATGTATTTGGATTCCTCAGGTATAAATTCGAAACCTTGACTTCGTTTTTTCCCGTTTGTACTGCATACCGGACAGGCTTCTGGATACTCCAGGCCACGTCCTTTCTGTGGAACAATAATTGTCTCGCCGCATGATTTACATCTAAATACGGCGTGAGTAAGCAGTTGCTTTACTGGCGTGACCCTAGTAACTATTCCCTCCAGGCTTATCAGCTTATTTATGTGTATAGCTCTTATTCCCCTTAGTGGGATTTGCTCTGGTAAATTTCGGAATCTAGCAATGAAATATTCAACTTCTTCTGCATAGTCTCTGTTCTCAATATACATAACGTCTTTTATTGCCTTAGAAGCCTCAGCTATAGCCAACCTAGGCTTCTCAATGATAAAAGATGCCATATCTGAGTCAAAAGCTATTATATCATCAAACTCAATTACTAGGGATCTCATTCTATTAAGAGATAAGCTTGATATTCTCTCCCTATACTTATACTCACCGAATTTATCCTTAAACGTCTTAAAGAAAAACGCAAATTTTGCGCGAGGATCTAAAGATATTTCTTCCATCTTAGCCATGTACATCACCTTTCAATAAACTTCCTTAAAGATGAAAACCATTCACCGACTACATCACATAACTTTATATAGAGCTCCCTTTCCTCGAGCGTAAGTTTATCGATTATTGTCCTATCAACAGTAGGCCTTGCAATAGCTAATTCAACTATTTTTTGAACCCTAGATTTAACTAGGTCATAAAAACTAGACTTGACAAGCTCTAACTTTCTTAAGAGCTCCGGGGAAGAATCCCTTTTAATTTCCTGAGAAATACTTTTAATTAAAAGTTTTACCTTAAAATAAAAATCCTTCTCTAATGGTTGAAGCTCTAATGAACGTGCTTCAAACCATGCAAACTTATGTACATCTGTTAATGTAGGTAATGCTGTTTCATCTAGCTTACAAAGTTCCTTCTCAATGAGCTTTTCAGCTACAACTAGAGGAACAACCATTTTCTCTCCCTTTCTTACGGGACCTATATGCATGTCACCGATTTCAAGCTCGACGCTTATGTCGGCTAACGCTATTAATTCGACCTCCCTACTCGGATGTAATACATCGTTAAACCTATATGAGACAATCATACATATGCTCCTTAGAATAAAGGAAGATAATTTTTCTATTGATTGTTTTTATAAGAGTAAGGTGAAAATATTTCGATAACGTTAGGATATTATCATAAAGATATTACCTCACTATGCTATCCTTAACCAAAAAATGTGGAAGACTCTTTAAACTGACTTAAAGCATACTTCTTAATACGAGGCCCTCTCTCTCCGTGCTGGAGCAAGTATACGACTCCCTCGATGTTTAATTTTCCTCCTGATAGAGCCTTGATAGTATTCAAATCCTGCGTAGCTAATAACAACTGACTAATCATATCTTTTTTCGCCAAAATTTCTAATAACGCCCCCCTACACCGCTCATCAATATTAAACATTGGTTCATCTAGAATCATAAATGATAAATTATGCGAAGTTAACTTATATATAGAAAGAAGAAATGCTAGGGAAATAATGCTTTTTTGACCATCACTCATCTTCTTAGCAACCGATATCCAGGAACCATCTATGCTTCGCTTACAGAGTATTTCATAAATACTACGCTTATAGCTTATATCCTCCTTTTTATATTCCTCCTCTATTACCTGTATGTCAACTGCATTGTAGTCAGGGTACATATATATGCTTTTGAACACCTGATTCATTAGTCCCGTAACCTTCGCCAACACTAGTGATCGCAGCTCTGATTGAATCTCCCTAAAGCATGCCTTAACCTTAACTAGATCTGCTCTCACGTTTTTTGCTTCATTAAGTTTCTTCCTTAATTTAAAAAGTTGATTCTTTTTTCCTAAAAACCTTTTAAGTTGATCCTCTAATTCCTTTTTTTCCCGAACTGCTAATTCAAGTCTCATATTTAATTCATCGAGCTTACCTTTAAGGTGAAAGTATCTTTCCCTTATCCTATCATAGAACTCTGGATTAAAGTCGATTGATAGTAACCTATTGTTAATTTCTCTGAGCTCGGCTTCGGCATCCTCCAGCTCTTTTCTATAGGCAGAAAACATAACATAATGTTCGATTTTCTTTGCCAAGTCTTCAGCCTTAGCTAGAAATACGCTTAATTTATCGATCTTATACTTTATGTCCTCGATCAGCAGATGTGTCTGAGATAGTTCATCATCTACCTCGTTAAGACGATTTTTAATATCATGTACCTTTAACTCAAGCTCCTTCAGGTTGATAAGCTTGCGGTTTAACTCCTCGAGTTCATGCCTAATGCTTTCTAATCTTCTAATATTTGACTTCATTTCATCTAGCTCAGATGAATATTTAGCAAAAAGCCCGCTTTTTACTTCAGAAAGATAACTTCTCAATTTATCGAGATAATCCGCTGGTATTTTCCTTCTACAAATAGGACATAAAAGGCTTTTTTTCCCGGGGAATGAACGAATTAAGTTACATAGGATTTCTACTATACATTCACTATTCCTCACTTTTATTTCCGTTTCTTTAATTTTTTCCCGTAATTCAGTAATCCTTTTCTCTAGCGTACCCGTATCTCCTTCTCTCTTCACAATCCTATCATAGCTTTTCTTATAAGCCTTCAATTCCAACAACCTATCGGTCACCTTTTCAAGTTCACTTTCAAGACCTATTCTTTCAGACTCAAGAAGAGCATACTGAGATTTTAGGGAATACATTTCATCGTAATGTTCCTCAAGTCTCCGCTTAAGTAGAGGCAACTTGTCTTTCAGTAAGTGTAATACTTCATCTAAACATTCCTCACAAACCTTAATTCCCCTTAACTCTTTAGCGTCATCGGAAAAAGATTCCTCCTCTAAAATTTCAGCAAGACTCAATAATACCTTCTCTACCTGAATAATATTTAGCCTTGGAAAGCCTTTATCCAGATCTCTGCGAACTTTTTCGATAAAATATTCCAGCTCACTTTTCTTCTTAATTAGGGCATCATATTCCCTGCGTTTATCCTCTAGTTCTGTAAGCTGACTTTCTAAATTGCCTACTTCACTTACAATCTTAGACTTCAGTTCATTAAGTTGCTCGATTTTTCTCTCGATTAAATCAAGTTCATCATGCAAGTTCTTCTCGTTAAAACTTTTCAATTCACCCTCTATTCGTGCAATATTTATCTCGAGATTTTTAATAAAGTCGTCAAATTTTTTAAGTGAAATAGATCTAAAGATATTCTCCAGATCCTCTATACCAAACATTCTATCAATTATCTCACTCCTTCTTGCGGGAGGACCATACATTATAGCCTCAATCTGACCGTGCCTAATGTAGATATATCTGCAAAAATCATCGGGATCCACCTTTAGAAGATTAGACAAATATCTTTCAGCCTTACGTTCATCAGATATCGTTTTGCCATCTACTATTAGCGTTAAAACGTCCCTAGCTCCACGTTTTCGACTCCTAATAATAGTATATTCCTTCTTTCCACAACAAAGCGTCAGGCTAATGGAAAAACCATCGTTGAAATCATTAATTAAGTCGTCGAAGGTTAATAATCTACTCCTTACTTCAAATGTAGATCCGAACAAAGCGTATTCTATAGCATTAAGTATGCTTGTTTTACCAGATCCTATAGGTCCAAGAAGAAGTATTATATCGTGGTCTAAGTCCAGCGTAACTTCATTTCCAATATACTTAAAGCCTTTAATAGATATTTGCTTAAGCCTTAGCCTGGTCATATTGGACACTGGCCTCTAGTTTTAAAACTATTTCATCAAGCATCTTCGTAACAGCTTTACGCCCGCCCCTAAGGTATATGTTAAATATTTTAATAGCTAACACAGCAAGATCGTCCCTATTTTCAAAGTGTTTTCTTATTAATTCAACAACATGCTTCTTGATTTCCTGGCTTAGCATATGATAGCTACCCTTATTACTTCTTTACTCTTCTTCTAGAGATAAGTACGTTTACCCATTCATTATCCCTTACATACTCAGGTAACCCTTCTAATTCCTCCTCGATATCAACTACTTTAGCTGGAGTAGTACTGACTTTAGCCTCCGCAATCATTGAACTAAATTCGCTCCTATGCTTTAATTCTTCGCAAATCTCAGAAAGCCTAGATTCTAGCTTCGAGACTCTTTCCTCCAGCAAGGACAACCTCCGTTCAAGCAAGTCAAGCTTAGGAAACGATGGTTGCACCATTTGATAGTTCCATCGTTTAAATCTAGGTATTGCTGGATATAATTCGCTTACTCGACCCTGCTCATCGACTTCGATTATTCCTACCCCTAAATTTCTAATAAAATCCCTATCGAAGGAACTTTTTAGTATAAATCCTCTAGGAATTGCTAAATACACTTTATCAGCATATTTATAATAATGAATTAATTTCGATAATATTTTTTCTATAATTTTTCTAGATCTAACATACGTCCTTACGTACTCGCTTACTATTTTAATAAAAATTATATTACTAGCATCTCTTAGTATAATATCTAAATCCTCTACTACATCATCAGGAAGCTTAAGCTCGCCAGGAGCAATTAGCTTACAGCCTTTTCCTATGAAAAAGTCCTTCAAAACAGATTCCATATAGTTTTTGGGTAAATAATTTGGTGTTCCATACCTGTTCATTTTACCTCCACTTATACCAGCCCTCTAACTCGTCCCAGCTCCACTCGTAGTCATCTGGCACAAACATGCTCCATACTATACATCCCTTCCACACAGAAAACTGTGGATCCTTCGTAAGTTCCACAACAGAATCTTTGATTCCCTTAAGTTCTAGCATATACTTAACCTTTTCCTCCGAGCTTACAGCTACATCCTTGAATTCAGCTGGTACTCTCCAGGCAAAATTACCTCCACTCAAAATTATCTTCCTGTATAGATAAGGTTGTAGTTCTAAGGGCGTTTTTTCGGCCGACTTTATAATGGCTTGAGCTATATCTATTGTTCCAGGTAATGTTTCATCGCCTAGCACGGTATCCTTAGGTCTGGGCATACCCCTCCTATAATAACTCTCAAATATCTCATGCTCTGGATTGAATGCTATTTCTCCTATCAGGAAACGCATCCACGAATTTTCTCCTAGATCTATGACTGTTGTTGTACCTGGAACTTTGAAAACTGCCCTAAATCTTTTAATATTATCCTTGGCTATTTTTATGGCTTTATCAAGGTCTCTAGGTACAAGGCCTATTGATTCCTTCACCATTCTTACAAGCTTCTCTTCTCTTACCAGGTCTCCGTATCCACAATCTTTGAGTATTTCGGCGGTAATTGCATTAGCTTCAGCGCCTCCTCTATTAAGGGAAACTATAGCTCTTCTGATAGGGTACCGTGAAATGGGTGTGATTTGGGTATTACCATGTCCGGACTCTACAACGATACATGTGACGGACTTTTGAGCTATAGCAACAGCTAGTGGTTGAGGAATTATTGTAACTGCCTTTACAACTCCAAATTCCTCATCTATCTTTCTATGTATGTCAAATATTTTCTTAAACATATATTTTGGAGCAATAGCCGATAATGCTGCAGTTACGTAAAAACCTTTGAAGTTACTATCATTTCTCGGCATATATTTGAGTAATCCATATTTAGTGATCTCATAAATTATCTTCCATGCAGTAGCATCATCTACGTCAACCAGACCATCTTTCATCGGATAAATCAGGTATCGACTTATATCCTCACGTGAGCCTAAATACATTGCCACTTCAGGACCTACTATTATTTCTTTATCTATTCCAATGAGTTTAAACATAATTGACTTTTTATCAATAATAAAGCCTCTATTCTCTATGACATCGGGTTTCTCCGCTACAGGTCCAAACTTGTATTCGCTGGTACCGTAATCTTCGCCAAAAGCATACTTTCTCTTGTATCTTTCTATGTTTTCCATATATTCACCACGGTATAAACTATCCTAAAAATACTAGGAAGAACTATAAATAGTATACGTTAAGAGACGGGCCCGGCGGGATTCGAACCCGCGACCCCTGGGTTAAAAGCCCAGTGCTCTATCCTGGCTGAGCTACGGGCCGATAGAAATATTACGTGAGAACATTTATATTTTTTGATGCATAAGAGGTCAGTCTATATATTTAGGTAGCTCACAACCCAACAATACCTAGGAAGACTTATAAACTGGCGTATTACTTATTACTTGGTGGAAAAGTCATGCCATCGCACGGCTCGTTAAATAAGGCTGGTAAAGTAAGAAATGCAACACCAAAAATACCTCCGCAACCGAAGAAGAATCTAATTCCACGGAGAAGAAACAGAAGAAATTACTTGAGAAGAATCATTTATGCTACTTCATTGAAGTAGACGTTCCTTTAGGAACTTATTTATTACATTGGATAAAGTAGGTTTACTTATTTCCTCTAAGTAGTAGTTAACTCTAATCATTGGCTTATTTATTTTTGCAAACATAGCAAGATTAGCTGGCGTACCTAGAACTACTACCTCGGCAGGTGTATTATTTATTGTCTCTACAAGGTCTCTTATTTGCTCTTTACTATACCCTACAGCTGGTAAAATAGGGCCTATATGCTTGTACTCCTCGTATGCCTGTCTTATTGATCCGACAGCATATGGTCTAGGGTCAACTATTTCTTTGGCACCATATTTCTTTGCGGCAACATATCCTGCCCCGAACCCTAAATGACCATGTGTTACTGAAGGACCATCCTCTACTACGAGAACACGTTTACCCCTTATTATATCTGGATTGCTTACAAAAACTTCCGACTTAGCCTTTATTATAATAGCCTTCTTATTAATGGCTTTCACATTTTCTTCAGTTTTCTTAACATCCTCCGGAGAAGCTACATCGACCTTATTTATCACAATAACATCTGCTATTCTAACGTTAACTTCCCCTGGATATGATGTAAGTTCATGTCCTACTCTTAGGGGATCTATTACTACTATATGTAGATCAGGATAGAAGAACGGTAGGTCATTATTTCCTCCATCCCAAATTATTACATCAGCCTCTTTTTCAGCCTCTTCAAGTATCCTCTTGTAATCTACACCCGCAAAAACTATATTTCCATCATTGATATGCGGCTCGTACTCTTCACGTTCTTCGATAGTGCACTCGTATTTATCTAAATCCTCTAGACACGTAAACTTCTGTACTACCTGACGCTTTAAGTCTCCATAAGGCATGGGATGACGAACAACGACAAACTTTATTCCTTTGCTTCTTAATATACTGGCAACTTTTCGAGAAACCGTGCTCTTTCCCGAACCCGTCCTTGCCGCACATACCGAAATAACGATTTTCGAAGATTTCAGCATAGTTGCATAGGGGTTAATAAGCTTAAAGTCTGCACCTGTAGCTAACACGCGAGAAGCTTTATGCATAACCTCCTCGTACAGTAGATCACTGTAGGATAAAACCACTTCATCAACTTTAAGCTCTTTTATCAATTCTTCTATGCGATCCTCAGAGAAGATAGGTATTCCTTTCGGATAAAGCTTTCCCGCTAGTTCTGCTGGGTATATCCTGTCACTTATATATGGAATTTGAGCCGCCGTGAACGCTACAACCTTGTACTCCGGATTATCCTTATACAGCATATTAAAGTTATGGAAATCTCTTCCCGCTGCACCCATAATAATTATTCTTTTGACCATACAATCACTAAATATGCTTTATATTTTTAAGCTTATTACTTCAACAAACCAATTAGTTTATAAAGATTCCTTATATTCTATTACATACATGCAAAATATTTTCTTTACTTAAGGAAAATATATTTATGATAATTTCAATGACCTACTTACCGTATTTTGCATGATTCAACCTTGCATTAAATTTATAGCTATTTGCTAATATATGTTTAAGGGGTCTATATGAACATTAAGCTTGATGTTGTAAAGATAGAGATTCCAGAAGGATGTAGCGTAATACTCGGCCAATCACACTTTATAAAGACCGTAGAAGATTTGTACGAGACGCTAATAACCAGTTGTCCGGAAATAGATTTCGGCATTGCATTCTGCGAGGCCTCTGGAGATCGTTTAGTAAGGGTAGAGGGGAATAACGAGGAGTTAATTAAAGTGGCATCGAACAATGCTTTAAAGATAGCTGCTGGACATAGCTTTATAATCGTGATGAGAAAAGCTTGGCCTATCAACGTGTTAAATGCAATAAAGAATGTTCAGGAAGTGACGTGTATTTATGCAGCAACATCAAATCCCCTTCAAGTTATCGTAGCTGAAACGGACCAGGGAAGAGGAATCGTGTCGGTAGTTGACGGTTTTGCTCCAATAGGTATTGAGAAAAAGGATAATGTAGAGAAGCGCAGAGAATTTCTACGTAAGATAGTAAAGTATAAACTTTAATCGAGGATTATGTATAAGCAAGTTATAGTCGTCAGAAAAGACTTAGAAATGAGTTGCGGAAAAATTGCCGCACAGGTGGCTCATGCATCAGTCTCTGCACTTGAAATGGCCAGAGAAAAATTTCCTTCATGGGTAAAAGGTTGGATGAAAGAAGGTCAGAAAAAGGTTGTTCTACAGGTGTCCAGTGAAAAAGAATTACTTGAAATATATAGAAAAACCTTGCTTAAGAAACTGCCTGTAGCCTTAATTAGAGACAGAGGGTTAACCGAAATACCCCCAAACACTGTGACAGCCATAGGAATAGGACCTGCGCCAGAGAAAGACATAGATAGTATTACGGGTCACTTAAAACTGTTTAAATAGTAAAAATAAAAAAGTTAAGATTTTGGAAATAAATGTTCGAATTCCCTGATAGCGAAATCTATATCTTCTCTCTTAATGGTCTTTCTTCGCGCATGTTTTGCCGCGTCAACCGCCCTTTTAGATATCTCCTCAGCTATTCTCTCAAGGATATCTCTTAGTCTCCTAACGGCTTCATCGCTTACCCTCTCAGCACCAGATTTGTGCAATATCCTGTCTATAGGCGCTAGCGGTATTTCGCTTAAGTTTTCTGTCCTACTTTTTCTAGGCATAAAATTCACCTGATAAAATAATTTCTTTTTTATTTATATAAACCTTAACAGTTCCTATTTTCGTAGGCTTAAGTATTTAAGGAAACTATCAATAGAGGAAAAAGATACTTGCTAAAATTTAGGTTTAAAGTAAGTAGCATACAATCAAGGTGGACCGGGGGGGACTTGAACCCCCGATTCGGGCCCGAGTTCTTAGAGCTCGAGTCCCCCGCCATGCCAAGGCGGTGATCTTCCAACCTGATCTACCGGCCAATAAGTACTTATATAATAGCTACTTATAAAAATTTTGATTCAGCATCAACGGTGAATTCTGCTATGTTTCATAGTCCAACATCAGCTGGTACACCTAGAAAACTAATAGTCTTCATGGGTCCAGCAGGTAGCGGAAAAACTAGTTTAACATGGGCGCTTGGAAAATGGATAGAGAAAAATTATGGTGCCATCGTCGGCTATGTTAATTTAGATCCGGGAACTCTCAGGCTACCATATAGAGCAGACTACGATGTGAGGGAAATTATAACAATAAATGATATCATGTCAAGATACAATCTTGGCCCCAATGGGGCATTTATTAAAAGCATGGACATTATGTTAGGTAGAGTAAAGGATATTCTTCAAAGGATAACCGCTATAGACAAGGAATACGTTCTAATAGATACACCAGGACAAATGGAATTATTCGTATTTAGAGAAAATGGCCCAGCTATGCTTGAAGTATTAAAGAAGTTAGGTCAAGTTGTCGGAATAATAGTATTCGATCCTATGCTTTCACGCACTCCTACTGACATAGCAGTCCTAAAGGCTTTAAGTATCGTGATTCAGTTAAGGTTAAAAGTTGAAAGTATACTAGTAGTTAATAAACTTGATCTACTTAATAGAAATGTTTTATCAGTGCTTGATGATGCCGAAAAATTACTTAAGGAAATAGAGAAAGAAGGACATGGTGTATTTAAGGACATGGCTTTGTCACTTCTTAGCATATGCAGAAACTATATACCTCCATCGAGATTAATAGCTGTTTCAGCCAAGACAGGCGAGGGAATAAATGAACTCTTTGATGTAATACATGAAGTATTCTGCACATGCGGCGATCTTACATAAATCGGCAAAATATAAATTTTAACATATGTATGGATATCTTGGTGTAATGATATGCGCAAAAGGTTAGCGATCGTTGCCGGAATGTTTTACCCTGGCGAAAAAAATACACTTTTGAAAGAGATCGAGAAATGCTTTAAAAGCCCGCTAGGACCAGGGAATCTACCCGCTTATAAAAAAGAGAGTATAGAAAAAGCTAAAATTATAGGTGCGGTTGTCCCACATGCAGGCTATCAATATTCGGGTCCCGTTGCTGCTCATGTGTACTATGAACTAGCGACTAAATCTACAACACCAGATGTAATAGTTATATTAGGACCTAACCATCAGGGTCTCGGGGCACCAATAGCAGTATCCACTGCCGATTATTGGACGACGCCTCTCGGCGAGGTCGAGGTGGATCACACGTTCGTAGAAAAGCTTGTTGAGATATCAGAAATTATTGAACGGGATGATTTAGCACATAGTTATGAACATTCTATTGAAGTACAGATACCATTCCTTCAATACATTTTCTCAAACAGTAAACTTAGGATTGTTCCGATAACAATGATGCTCCAAGAGCCTAAATCGAGTAAAATAGTCGGTGAAGCCATTAAGCAGGCGGCTGACGAACTCAAATTAAGCGATGTAGTAGTATTAGCAAGCTCGGACTTTACCCATTACGAGAGTCAAAACGTGGCCTATAGAAAGGATAAAAAGGCTATTGATAGTATACTAGAGCTTGATGCAAGAAAATTCTATGACATAATTATTGAAAATGACATAAGTGTATGTGGACCCGGGCCAATTATGACATTGATCTCGTATGCTAGACAGTTTAGTAACGTAAAAGCAAAACTTCTAAAGTACGCTACTTCGGGTGATGTTACAGGAAGACTTGATGCCGTAGTTGGCTATGCGGCAATAACGTTTGAAATATCACAATAGTTATTTCAAATTTGAGAATTTAAGCTAGCGGGGGAGAGTTGCGGAAGGTTTATGTCGAAAACTATAAAAATACTTCATAGTCTTAGATAGTGGATAGAAAGACTTGGGTGGGTTACGTGCCGTTATACCATGGCAATGATAATAAAAAACCCTCGGGAGGAATAAAGGGACGCCATAGAAAGGTTAAGCGAAAATGCTTAATAGGAGGATATCCTGCCGAGACGAAACTCGGAGACTACGAAAAAAGGAAAAAGGTTAGAGCTAGGGGTGGTAACACCAAGATAAAATTACTTAAGGCACACTATGCTAACGTGCTTATTCCGAAGAAGAAGCAGGCCAGGAAGGTAAAAATACTTAGAGTCTTGCGGAATCCTTCGAATAGAGATTATGATAGAAAAGGAATAATAACTAAAGGCGCTATAATAGAGACCGAACTAGGATTGGCTGTTGTAACGTCAAGGCCTGGACAAGAAGGAGTAATTAATGCATTACTTACGGAAAGTTAAAATATTTCTGCAATCTAAGTTTTACTGAATTTTAGTGATATAAGCCTTTATTTCATCTAAGGATAACTTTCTGAAAATCTTTGTTTTAATGTCTACTACGCCTATCTCTACGGTCTCGGGAGAAAGCTTCACACCCTCTTCGACACTTTGTCTTAAAGCCTTTAGAGAGAGAACTATGGCATCATTCAAGCTCATTTCGCTATTATACTCTTTTTCAAGTACGTCCATTACAGCGTTTGCCCCCCGTCCAATGGCGTGTGCAAATATTATAAAGTAGTTGCCTCCCGGATCTGTTTCTATAAGTTGTGCTCCAGTTTCATCTACTCCTGCGAATAAAAAAGATACTCCGAAAGGCCTTACGCCTCCGTGCTGTGTATAAGCTTGCTTAATATCGCATATTCGCCTAGCTAAGGCTTCTACCGGTATAGGCTCATCGTAAACCATTCGATGAATCTGAGCATATATTCGTGCTCTATCTATTAATACTCTGGCATCGCTCTGTAGACCCGCAAAAGCTAGGCCTATATGTTCATCTATCTTCAAGATTTTTTCTGTACTCCTCATTAATCGGCTCACAAATCGCCTCTCTCCTACAAGTACTACTCCTTCACTAACCTTTACACCTAACGCTGTCCATCCCTTTCTAACGCACTCTTGAGCATACTCGACCTGATATATTCTTCCATCAGGACTGAAGATGGTAATAGCTCGATCATAACCCATTCCAGGAGGGACAAACATCTAACCACCACTGCTACTCAAATAATTGAATGTCAATAATATACTTTTCACTACATATAGCCTTTATCTTATCTTAGCTATTTTTAGTAACACCGATCGCTTCTATCTCTTTTAAGTGTGAAATTAATTCATCAACATTTTTGAATATTTTTGTCGTATAATATTCAAAGAATGGACTCCTAGTTTCGTAAGGAAATATCGCATATACATCTTTGTTATGCGTAAATCCATAGTTTATTTCACTTAGTACGCCCGGTGAGAGTGTCTTAACGGGGTAGAATACAATAATCATGTCACTTTGTTCGATTAGCTTATAGTCTCTGACTACTATTTGATCTACTATATCCTCCTTTATAGCTTCAACCTCACTAATAGGTATCTTACATTTGCAACCGTTAACCGATACTTCAAAGAATTTTTCACCCTTTTTCTTAAGTTGCTCTACCTGACCTATTATTTCAGCCTCCTCTATCGAAATAGGATCAAAGACTATTATGCCCGCTTCACGCAGTCTTTCCTTCACCTTATCCTTCTGCATCATCCACTTAGAATCTGCTCTCATGTATGTTATTGGATAACTTAAATATGCCTTCGGCATCGCTCTTTCTCCCATTAGAAGCCGTTTCTCAACCCCGTAGATTATGTTATATAGTAGCTTAGGTGGTTCATTTCGTGCTATCATATAGTGTGGTTTTCTATGGAAACTCGCAATCATTTCGGTAACAAATATCTCCTCATCACGCCATATCATAATATCTTTTAATGATAATCTGCTCCTCCAGTGGGACCTAGCCTCTAACCTTGCCTTTATATAGTGAACATTATCCACTATGGTTATGTAAAGATCCGGATCCAGCTGGTTTAAGTAATGAAAATTAAAGGCAGGAAGTAAGTGCTTTTTCCATCTAAAACATGTATGTGAGCTAATTATGAGGTCTCTCTTCGAAGGACCTCTGTACAAATGCATTTCTTTTAAGATTTCCTCGAAAATAGCCGCTCTAAGATACTTTAAGGCATAAGGATCCAAGTCAAGTATTTTACCCTCAGGAATGTTTATGCCTAATTGCTTAGACTTCTCGAACATTAGTGTTCCAATATCTTTTATTTCTAGCTTTTTTCCTGCCATTTTCCTTACTTCTGTTAAATACTCATATCTTTCACTTCCGCTTATTCCAGTCGCAAAGATTATCATGATTAATCACCACCCCTATTATAATCCGGGAATAGATAAATACTTTCACTAATCTTTAAGGATTATATATCGCCGTGATATGGGGATGTTATTCCTACGTCTGAGTCATTCGTCTTAAAAGTAACCGTTTCAGGAATGATATTAGGTGAGTTAATGGAGCTATACTTGTTTGTTGAGAAGGGTAAGGCTGAGTGTAGTGAGGCGGAGAGGCTTCTAAAGGAGGCTGGACTTAAATATGTTAAGGTTGACGTGGATGAAAGAAACCTTAGAGGATGGATGCTCGTAGACTTTGGTCACGCAGAAACTCCTCTTCTTACCACACCCGATAGCATAGTGGTGGGCGTAGATAATATCAAAGAATATGTTTCTAAATTGATGTCTAATCCTTCAAAGCGTTAGCAAGTAGGATATACTTATCATCTTCCTCTAAAATTAATTCTTGTTAAGTAAGATAGTTTTAAATAACTGTATTTTCTTTATTGACATGGCCGTAGTCTAGCATGGTTAGGATAGCCTTGGCCCTAAAGCCAGCCTGGGGCGCTGGTAGCGAGATACATCTCGCACAGTAAGGTCCCGGGTTCAAATCCCGGCGGCCCCACTATTTACTTTTACTCCTTTTCTCTGATAAGAATAAGGATATTTCCCTTATTATCTCACTTTTCTTTTTGTCTCCTCTGTCAACCAGCACTCTGCCTCTGTTTTCGTACCAACATTTTGGATAGCTTTTTTCTTCTTGTAAGATTACTTTATATCCTAGCGCTTTTGCAGCCTCTGCGATTTCGCTTACTGTCGGTCTAGACACAGCTATACTAAGAGGAACTCTTCTCCCCATTTTTCTCGATAATCTCTTATCGAAGTATTCCGGCCATAGTATGAAATAGCTACTTTTTCTCATGGTTATACTAATTACTTTAAACTTATACTTTAACATATCCATTAACCTATTATTGCCCTAAGGTCACAAAGGGATCCTTTATGATCAGGAAAAATCTCATCGAGGCAATGATTGATTTCAAATATTTATTGGATAGGGGTTATAAGAAAGAAAGCGTGTTGGACGTAGTTGTTAGTAGGTATCGTCTTTCCAGCATTGAAAGAATGATACTTTTTAGAACTATATTCCCAAGTGAGAAGGCGAAGAAGATATTAAGTAAAGCTCGTCCGATAAATGAAATAGTTAACAATTTACTAGTTATAGACGGATTTAACGTTTTAATGACTATAAGAGCTGCTTTGCTTAAAAGCTATCTTTTCCTCTGTGGTGATGGATTTATAAGAGATATGCTCTCCTTTTATTCAAAAGTTAAGGTAGATCAATACATGTATATTGCTCTCGAAATATTGTTCTCTCTCTTGTACCGCCTAAAACCCCTTAAGGTAGTTTTTGTGTATGATAAGAACGTCAGTTATAGCGGTAAATTATCCGGATATACTAGGAGGAAACTTAAGGAAATGGGAATATGTGGAGACTCTATATTAGCTTTTAAAGCCGACGTCGCAGTAATTAAACTTAACTGCTTAACCTCTACTAGCGATACTGTTATTTTGACGCAAGTTGATAAGGTCGTCGATTTAGGTGGATATATAGCATCTATAGTATCACCGGAGAAAATAATTAATGTTAGAAAGATAGTTTACAACTAGGGTGTGTAAGGCATGAGAAGATTGTCTCCCAGAGAACTTAAGCGTTTAACAAAAAGATATGGCATTAGCTTTGAAGAACTTAAGGATGTATCATTAGTAAAAATAGTAACAGCTGATAGCGAGATAATTTTTGAGAACCCTACGGTCACTATACTGAAAACCGCTACAGGAACTATCTATCAGATCCTTGGAGAGCCTATAGTAAAGGAGAAAAAGATTGAGGAAACAGTCGAAATCAGCGAGGAAGACGTGGAACTCGTAGCGTTACAGGCTGGTGTATCATTAGATGAAGCTAGGAAAGCACTCATAGAAACAAAAGGCGACTTAGCTCAAGCAATACTACTATTGCGAAGCCGAAGTAAGTGACTTATAAGGTATGCAAGCATTAATCGATATGTCAGCTAATTTGGGATATATACTCACTTAGACCTATGTGGTGTTTAGGATGTTATCTAGGATGAGAAAAGTCATTTACAAACATATTGATCCATTGATTGGTGCAGTTGCGAGAATGATTCCCTATCCCAACATCATTACGATACTCGGTCTAATTTTCGCAATAATACTAGCTATTATCTCTAAGTTAAGCACAAATTATGTCTTAATATTAGTACTGTATGTCCTCTCAGCAGTTGCCGACATTATGGACGGCGCTGTCGCAAGGAGACTTGAAAAAACATCCGTAAAGGGTAGCTTTCTCGACTCCATATGCGATAGGATATCCGATATACTATACGTGTTTGTGCTTTTAAACATAGGAATTTTAGGTATAGATGAACTAATGCTAATAATTATGGGTACATACTTGATTAGCTACACTAGAGCCAAAGCAGAGTCACTTGGCATATCCATGGAAAGTATAGGCTTGATGGAGAGGGCCGAGAGGACACTAGTAATATTAATCATGATTATCCTAAAAATGATATTGATTAATATACTATTGTTGAAAATAATTACGATGTTGTATATCGTTTTAATATACATAACCGTGTTGCAGAGATTAATTTTCTTCTTGAAAAAATCATCATAATAGAAATATATACAATGGGGAGTACGCTTACTTTATTTTAATAACATCTCCATTTTTCGGAAATGATACATTAAGACCTAAATTTCTTGAAATCTCTTTTTTAAATTTACTTCCAACAGCTGAGTCTACATGGACAAGAATGAGCTTAGTATCCGGATTAACTAATTTTAGGAATTGAAGTAACTCTTTTCTTCCGCAATGCGAAGAGAAATCAAACCAGTAAACACGGGCATTTACATCAAAGATGCTATTTTCTAGTGTTAGTTTCCCTTTGGTTAATAAATCCCTCCCTGGAGTCATAGCCCCTTGATAACTTACAAGGAAAATAGCGTTTTTCCTATCACCAATTATTTTCTTGGCATAGAAATGAACGGCCCCACCTTTCAACATCCCAGCAGGAGTTATTATTACCGACGGTTCCTTTAACGCCCGTCTTCTAGTTTTCCATCCATCAACTATTTTAATGTTCTCGTTTCTTAGCATCTTGCCAAAATTACATTTCGAGTATTTATTGTACTTCGTTAGTAGATATATAATCTTCCTAGCCATACCATCAATGTAGATGGGATACTTTATTGAATACTTATAGAGTACACATGCTATCTCTTGAGCTCGGCCTACCGCGAAAGCTGGTATTAGGACTATTCCATCATTATCTAAAACCTCGATAATTTGTTCGATAAATTCTCTTTCTACGTTTTCTCTTGGAGGATGAGAATATTCGGCATAAGTACATTCTAGTATTATAGCGTCTAATTCGTCGAAATTAATGCTTCCGACATCTGCAGGATCTAAAAGGCATGTTTCTACCATATTAAAGTCGGATGTATATAGTATGTGCATATTTTCATAGCTGAGCAATACCATGGCGCTTCCGGGGATATGTCCAGCATTTAGTAACTTTGCCTTAAAACAATCGATATAGAAATCAATTCCATAATCCATTATTCTGGCGCATTTCCTCATAGTTATAAGTTCCATTATCTCGTATGGTATATAGTAACCAGATATTTTGAGAAAATCTCTTATTAAAAGGTCGGCTATTTCTAAGGTTAAGTCCGTTAAATAAATAGGTAAAGCTCTACTTGTATACATGAGCGGTATTGCTCCTGAATGGTCTAAGTGTGCGTGAGATAATATTATACAGGATAGCCTTTTAGGTGGATAATGAAGTGGAAAAAGAGGGCTTTCAGGTTCAATAGATGCGCCATAATCTAGTAGGATCTCTCCTTTATTGCTTCTTACAACTATTCCTGCTCTCCCTATCTCCCTTCCTGAGCCTAGAATCTTTATGCTTAAATCGCCCATGTCTTATCAAGTCCTAGAAATTATATATGAATATAAAGTTTTTTGATACGATTATATGGGGAGATATTATTCAAAGCGTGGAGGAAAGTGTACTGTTACTCCTTAACATATTTATGATAGTGATAATATTTGTTGCCTCATTGGATCTTGTAACCAAATTATCTATGCTAATGATTTTTGAAATAAGTGACATCAGAACTATTTATTCACTCGCATATACGGTTTCTGAAAGATATGCTATCTGTAGAACACGTGTACATGGAGAAGTGCTTGTATGGCGTGGCTTAATTGATAACAAACCGTATAGGAGGTGGTAGGTAATCAAGAAATCAGCTGTCGAATCCATAACAATATTGATTTGGCTTGTAACAACGCTCTCTTTCTCATTTCTAGTAAATAACCTTTATGATAAATTATACTGTTATTACAGGTCGAGCTCATGCAATAAAGTAGCTATGGCTCTTGAGGAATTACTAAACAATCTTCCTGACGGGTGCCGTATGAATATTTCCTTACCTTATCTCAAGACAATGAATTTTACAATGATATTGAGTAATAATACATTGAAAATTATAGTTAATGATGAAAGTGCATTAACTTCACCATCACGATGCCCCAATTCCATAGCTATAGATTTCGGAACTGACACTACTGTTACAGTAGTGAATCATACTATAACAGTTAAGAGGTGAGGATAGTGCATGAGGTAATACACCTAATAATATTCCTAATCGCGGCCGTGATGCTTTTGTTTTTTATATTTATTTTATTCCAAATTATGCTTGCTAGGATATCTATGATATTAGGGAAGAACATTATTGAAAAGACAGTAGTGTTAGGGGGAATTACATGAGATTTTACGTCGTTGACGCACTTGCAAGTATAGTATTGCTGGTAGCCTTAATACTTTACGTTATGTTGATACCTCCATTAAATCTTTCATCTACTGCAAGAAATATTTATCATCTGTACACTCTTGAAAAAAGCTTGATCCTGAAAATTTATGAAAGCGGATATTTGGAAACATTAGTTGAAAACATGAACTGTCCTAATATAACGCTAAAGGCATCAAATAGGACATTTATATTATCCTTTAGCAGAGATAATACTGGGGAAATATCACACTTCATTATATTTCCTTTGAAAAATGGAAGTTGGATAGTAATTTCAGTAAAAGTAAAGGAATGATTATATGAAGTTTACGGCATCCCTCTTAATCACATTACTAATTCTCTCAATTTCAATCGTTAAAATGTACTATGACATAAATATGATTGATATCTTTGCTAATAATGTTTATGTTAAACTCATGGAAGCCGCCAGAATAGATGAAATTTACAAAAATATTATTTTAGCTTTGGTGAAAAAAATAACTATAAGAATGGATGAAGTATTTCAAAGATTAACCATAGAAGGAAAACTGGCCGAAACAAGAGAGATAATCCAAATGTTGAACCTCTCTAATTTACTAAGAGAGATAAAAAATAGATTTGAATCGTTGGAAGATTGCATCATTAAGAAAATTTTTATCACCAATTTTTCTGTAAAAGAATATAGAAATAATATTAATATTAACATTAATTGGAGCTACTTAAGAGCTATAAATATGATGAAATATATGAGAAGTATAAAAAATACTGTTTTAATATCATTTATTTTTTATATAATTATTTATAGTAAATATTTCTACGATGTAATGCTGGAAAGGAAGGTGTTTATTGCTATATTGCATCCATGTAGATACTTTAAGTTATGGAGTATTTGGTATAAAATTAGAGAAAGATTAGCAAATCTTCAGTATATAGAAGTTAAAGAGGGCAATGTAGGTGCTATTAGGGAAAACATTGCATTGAACATTAGGAGGATACTATATTCTACATTAAAGCCTCTACATGATGAATTTGAAGTATCTTACTTAGTGAAAGTAGACATTAATTATATCAACTCATCCCACATTTTAGCCAAAGTAATAGTACACAGCATCAGAATAACTGACGCTTGCTGTAGATTTTATTTGAGCAACAATAAAGTTGTACTGTGTCCTCCGAACATTTCATCCACTGTTATCTGTATGATAAGAAAAACATGAAATCTTTTACATAAAGTTTTCTCGGTAATTTAGAGAAGTAACTAGAATAGAAAGCTAGAGAGAACATGAGGGATATATTGAAGATTATGTTTATCATTAGCATAAGGCTTTTTTCCTTTTTTAGAATACTTTCTAAGTTTGCTGCTGAAACAGAAAGGTAGAGGGAGACCGAAAGGAGATAGCTTGTTAATAGGTACTTTGCATTAACTATGTCACCGTATGAGAAAAACATAAATGTTTGGAAATATAGCGTAGACGCATGTATTATCCCTATACTTAACGTTATGAAAAATATCATAATTCTTGTTTTTAGAGCTATAAGCCTCAATTCTCTCTCGATTATTCTGGTATATTTTCTGTTAAGTTTCACTAATTTTAATATATCCTTTATGAAAGCTGCTGTGTTGTAAATACTTTCCTGGCTGGAACATATGAAAGTCCTAAGATAAGCATCTTCGATAAAGCGTGTTATCTTGCGTACTGGCTCTCCAAGCCTTAGTTTCACGCATGTATCCCTTATGTCTCGTCCATACTTATTCTGTGAAATTAAAATTATACTTTTTTCAACGCTGTATTCTCTAAGTTGATCATACATATCATAAAGTATCCTCTCAATATTATACGTTTTATCCATTTCCTTAATTCCTTTTATATATTGTAATTTCCAGGATATTAAAAGGATTATAAACGAATATATTATTCCTATAAAAAAATATTTTATATTCATAGACATCACGTATAATATGGAGAAATACAAAGGAATTAATGATTGAGCTAGAGATACGCTTAGCGATAACGCCAGGATTCTAAAGTATTCTTTTATTAAACTTATATTTTCGCTAAAGATAAGTCTCCTAAATATCACGAGAAATGCATTTACTATTAACGTTACATAATATAGGAAGAAAAACAGGTTATTGCTTAGGATAACATAAATCGAAACTATGACAGGCATGAATAAAGCCAACGTGATCACTACAGTTATTTTCTCCAAACCTGATCTGAAATCTCCGATTTTATTATTTAAAATTTCATCAAATATCCTTCTAACATAGTCCCTGAGAAGAAAGTATCGAGTTTCTCTTACAATCTCATTGATCAATCTGGAAAATTCTGTACACCCTAGATTAATATTTTTTATATACGATATTTTTCTTCCAAATCTAATCTCTTTTAATAGGTGGACAAGTAAAGAATAAATAGGTTCGCCTCTTTTTCTACTAACTGCCCTTATTACTTTATAAAAATTGGAGTTAAATATTTGATAGAGTAAATATAATTCGCTAGCTATGCTGATAATTGGAACATTTGTTTCTTCACTTATTTTATTTTTAAAATATTTTCCTTTAATGTATTGTATAATTTTAAAATGTCCTCTTTGCATATTTTTTCATCCTCACAAATTTTATTTAATATTTCTAATCGTTCTATATTATCTACTGCAAAAAGAGTATTTAAGTTTCTCCTAAAAATATCCATAATTATTATATTTCCTGAAATATACTTTATTGTAGAAATTCTATCAACAAACCTTCGCTCCTTAGGATAAAGTGTCCTCTTCATAAGTACTATTAAATCTATGCAATTAATCAATTCGGTTGGGATTTTATATAGGCAAGTGAGCCTGTATACTAAGTTCTCTATGTTATCTGCGTGTATTGTCTGTATGCATCTAATGCCTGATATCATGGAGTGAAAAGCCGCTATAACGTGTTCTCTTGTTTGTAGCTCACCTAATATAACGTAGTCAGGTTTTCTATGAAGAAGCTTTATTACTTCTATGCTTTTTCTTCTAGTTTTAACTTTAACCTCAAAGGGATCCACCTTTAACTTTACCTGATGATAACCATACGGCAATAGATCCAGTGATTCCTGTACGTCCTCGATATATATTCTCCTATAATATTTGGGAAGAGAGTAGTCGATTGCATTAAGCAAAGTTGTCTTACCTGAGCCAGGAGGTCCAGTAATTATTATGTTCCTTCGGAAGAAGGAAAGAAGCAAAATGAATGCTGCAGCATCCAATGATAAAGTTTTCATAGCTACGAGATCATATAATGTATAGAATTGCTTTCTGAACTTTCTAACGTCGATCGAAGGACCCTTAATGGCTAGTGGTGGTCCATCGATAGAAACTCTTACGCGAAAAAGGGATGTCAAGAAATCAGTCTTTGCGGAAGGGGAGTCGTTATCCAACTTTATTCCAGTATCTATCCTGAGATGAACTATAAATGCATCAATGTCATACTTATGTACAATTATATTAGATAAACACCTACCATAATTACTATGGTCAAGGTAAATGTGGGTCTCAGGTGAATCTATATAAAATTCATCAATTAGGTTATCAAGAAGAAAAGGCATAAATTTTAACATTCTTATGGATCTGAAACATACAATTTCATGAGATATAGAAATATTAAATTTTACTAATTCTGGAAAGCGACATCTATAGAGTCTCTCTGATAAAAGCTTCAAGTACTTAACGAGGTTCTCAAAGCTCATAGAGAGAACTTTGGGGGGAGCAAGTTTCCTAATAATTATTGAAAGATCATTGATGATGCCTCTCCTAATAATAGATTCGTACTCAGGTATGCGGACGAAATATATATTTTCAGGCTCCGCAATATCGATTACTTCTACAATA
>Ga0190367_1000162_pt1 | contig 51885 bp, 44 predicted proteins | sample 4872181011_MG_FD_171838 | JGI IMG/M metagenome (GOLD analysis project Ga0190367, IMG submission 171838) | Hydrothermal vent microbial mat bacterial communities from Southern Trench, Guaymas Basin, Mexico - 4872-18-10-11_MG | ecosystem: Environmental > Aquatic > Marine > Hydrothermal vents >... | reverse complement strand
TTACTGATCATGAAATAACCCTGAATTATGGCTATAATCAAAATTATCAATAAAGCCTTGGTGAAAGTTTCATCAATATCCTTATAGTAATGCTTATTATGAAAGATTCTATAGCTGACTTCTGTCTTATTTAACTTCATAAGTTATAACACCTATTATAGGATCCTTAGTCTAACCTACATGTTACATCCTTAAGATTTAACGTTAGGTGTACTAAGATAATTTGTTAAGAAATTAAGAGAACGTGATTTTGTGTCCAAATACATTAATACTCAGACCAATATATTTGAGACTATAAAACTAGATGTTTTAGTGGATGAATTAGTTAGTCGAGTCGAATATGGTAGATAAAGATTTAACCGAACTTCATCGCAAAAAGTAATGAAGTGGCAAATGATGATGAGATAAAGTATTGCTTCATATACACTCCTATGAAGTTTATGTGAGACATAAAAGCTCATGGTGTATATATTGGGGAAAGCTCATGTAATCATAAAGCCTTTTGATATAAGTACCGAAGTTCCTCCAGGCAAGACTGTTCTTGATGTGCTCAGAGAAATTGGAATACCTATTCGCTCAGATTGTGGAGGCATTGGTATATGTGGAAAATGTATTGTAAGAATAGCTGGACCCGTCTCTGCGCCCTCGACAAATGAAATAAAACTCTTAGGTCAGGAGAAAATAAAGGCTGGTTTCCGTCTTGCATGTCAAACAAAAATTCTAAGTGGAAAAATAGAAGTGTACATTCCAAGAGAGAGTAGGATTTGGAAATACAGATCTGTTGACATAGGATTCGAGAGACACGTATCATTAGCACCAGCTGTGAGGAAAATACATATAATAGTACCAAGGGCTACTTTAGAAGATCCGAGACCTGATCTTGATCGTATTCTATGTCATGATAATGAATGCCTAGAAGCTGAAATAATTTCACTAGAGGTATTGAGAAAGATTCCAGATATATTAAGGTCTTGTAAATGGAGCGTTACACTAGTTCTCCATGATGGTAAAATTCTCGATGTAGAATGCAATGACACTAGAAGTAAAACATATGGTATAGCTGTAGATTTAGGTACTTCACGCATTGTCGTTCACCTAGTGGATCTTACAAATGGGAAAACCCTAGCTATAGAGTCAGCCCCTAACCCTCAACAGATCTTTGGAGCTGATATAATATCAAGGCTAACCTATGTAATTCAAAGACCTAATGCTACACAACAACTTCAGAAGCTAGTTGTTCAGGCAATAAATGAACTTATAAAAAAAGCCTCTTCGGGAACTGGAATTAATATTAAAAATATATATGAAGTTGTTGTTGCTGGTAACCCCGTAATGAATCACCTATTTTTGGGAATTCAACCCAGATACTTGGGATACTCTCCTTACGTTCCGGCTTTTGGTATACCTTTAGTGGTGAGAGCACAAGATGTAGGATTAACTATAAACGACAACGGTATGGTCTATATCATGCCCAATATTGCTGGATTTATAGGTGGCGATGCTATAGCAGATGCAATTGCTGTAGGGCTAGATGAGTGCTCCGAGCCATGCGTCCTAATCGATATAGGGACAAATACAGAGATTCTTCTTAACAATGGCAGAGATATCTATGCTGCCTCAGCTCCTGCAGGTCCTGCATTTGAAGGAGCAGTAACACGATATGGTATGAAAGCCACGAATGGAGCCATACATAAGGTTTTTATATATTTTAGTGAATCTGAAGGTGACTATGAAGTTAGATATGAAGTTATAGGTAATGTGAAACCCTTAGGGCTCTGTGGATCTGCATACATAGATGCCATAGCTCACCTCTATAGATTAGGTTTAATTAATAAATGGGGTAAGTTCAATAAAGGCACAGTCACTAAGAGGTTTGTAACAAGAAACGGTGAAAAGGGCTTTATTATAGCTTGGAATCGGGAGTCGGCTAAAGGAGAGGATATAGCAGTATATGCAAAGGATATAGAAGCTATACTACTAGCCAAGGCGGCAATCGCAGCAACATTCAAGATTCTCTCATGGAAGGCAAATCTAAAAGTTGAGGAGATTTCAAAGATCTATGTTGCTGGATCCTTCGGAATAAGCTTAGACCCTGAAAATGCTATTGCCATAGGACTCTTACCAGGAATTAATCCACAGAGAGTGATTTTTGTAGGTAACGCAGCTATTAGTGGAGCAAAACTTATCCTTAAGTCCATTAAAGTTAGAAAGAAAGCTAAGGAGTTGGCTAGGAAGGTAAAATATGTGGAAGTTGCAGCTGAGCCTTCATTTAGAAGAATATTTCATGAAATGTTATGTCTCCCCTAGGGGTGTTTTTATAATTATGGTAGCTGTAGAGCGGATGACCTAGCAATCGTGCTGAAGATTATTTAAGAAGGTAGGCCATAATCTTCATTGTCCTACAAATTATGCTACTTACGAAGATTATTAATAAAAATAATTCAAATAGTTAGACTGTACGTAAGTAAGAAAACATGTTTTACTATATTACCTAAATCAGAAAGATCTATAGCTGTGCTACTTGACTAGACAGAAAAGAAATAGTATGTTTGTTTTAGTTAGTTAAATACGAGAAGAAGCATTGATAGTAATGTATGTGTATTCTAGAGCTAAGAATATAACTTGCTCATCTGCTAATAGATGCAGGTGTAGATATACTAAACATTCAAGATAAGGTGAATGGACTTGAGAACATAGTCAAATTATTAAAAGGTAAGATATGTATTGATATAGATGTAGACAGACAACATCTCATACCCTATTCAAATCCTAAGGAAATACATGATTACATTAAGCAGCTTATAAGAACTCTAGATACACCAAAAGGTGGATTAATGATTTACGCTGAAGTTCATCCTCCAACTCCTTTAGAAAACATAAAAGCTCTAGCTGAAGCTCTTCACAAATATATGTGGAGAACTCCCCATAACTCCGTTAAATTCCATAATAGTAACAAATGAGACAACGGTTTCCGCCTAAGCTAAGACTAATAGTCAATCTTTTATATCTTCAATAATACCAGTAGTAATAAAAATATGCCTAATTACACTCAATTACTGAACTATATATCTCATAACTATCACTTAGGTTGCAACCAATAATTATCAAGAATAAACTCTAAAATAGCAGAAATCAGTAGTTATTAACTCCATAATCACTAGCCTAAATCCCTCACAGGAGAAATATTACATAAATGCATCAATATATATGTAATATGTCTAAGTATTGTTTAGAGTAAAATTTTTATTTAGCTCATGTAAATAGTTCATCTAAAATACTTAAGGGGTAATGTTATGAATAAGAACCATAGAGATCAACTGCTGAATGCAATTAAAGCATTTGACTTCAACGAAATATACTTAGTTCCTGGATATACCGAAGTAGAACCTAGCGAAGTAGACCTAAGTACCTACTTCACTCGACATATAATGTTGCATATACCGCTTGCTGCAGCACCAATGGATACTGTAACAGGATACGAAATGGCAGTAGCATTAGCATTATATGGCGCAATAGGTGTTATTCATAGAAATTGCTCAATTGAAGAACAAGTTGAAATGGTAAAGAGAGTAAAGAGGCATCCTCCCATAAATCTAAGAAATGTTTATGCTTATGAACAAGAACCGTGTCTTAGAGTTCTTAGTTTAATGAAGGAAGAATCGATAAGACAGATACCAGTCATTTCAAGCAATGGCAAGGTATTAGGCTATGTCACTTACTCTGACCTATTAGAACTATGTAGAGAAAACAATTATGTACCTGTTATTAAATTATTGAGAAATATACCTGTATATTCATTAGATGATATAGCTGAGGCCATTAAAGCTATTGAACGTGGAGAACTAGACTCCATAGCAATAACTACAAGAGAAGGTTTCTACTTAGGTACTCTGACCATAAAAGAGGTTTTCGAAGAATATAACCCCATAGTTGATGAAGATGGAAAACTCATTGTTGCAGCTGCCATTTCACCTTTTGATGTTGATAGAGCATTGAAATTAGATAAATTTGTTAATGTATTAGTGTCAGATGTAGCGCATTTTCATAATAAAAATGTTATTGATGCTTCGAAAAAACTTGTTAAGAGAATTTCATCTGATTTTGTGGCAGGTAATATAGGTACTTATGAAGCAGCAATAGATGTAATTACTAAGATTGAAAAAGTTGATGGGCTTAGAGTTGGAATAGGTGGAGGCACAATTTGTACTACACCAGATGTAACTGGAGTTTATGCTCCAACTCTATGGGCAGTAGCATCAGTAAGAGATGCTATAGATGAAATGGGTGTTAAAGTTCCAATAATAGCTGATGGGGGTATTAGAACTCCAGGAGACGCTGTTAAAGCACTTGCACTAGGAGCCAGTTGTGTAATGGGAGGATACATATTTGCAGGAACAGATGAAGCAATAGCCCCACTCATAACAGTAAATGGTAAATTATACAAACCGTATCGTGGTATGGCTAGTCCAAGTGCTATGAAGAAGAGGTTCACCATAGACCGATATTCAAGAACTGTAAAGAAGGTACCAGAAGGAATAGAAGGACTAGTACCTTACCGGGGACCAGTATCTAAAGTCCTTAAGGAATATGTTGAAGCAATAAAGGCTGGACTAGGATATGTTGGAGCAAGAAATATAAAGGAGTTATGGATGAAAGCAAAATTCATAGTTACAGTAAAGCATAAACACTTACAAAAACTAGATCCTTTATCAAAGTAATCATATACCCATATAATGTTAATAAAAACATACTAATTTCATGTCATTGAAATTAAAAGTATTATGAAGATAATACAATGATTAAAATCATAGGATATTAAAGTGATTTAAATGTAGAAATTATTAAGGTATGTAATAGGTGCATTTCAGTCGATGAACCCTGGGTTGAAAAGCCTTTTCAGGGGGGTATGGATTGGATAGTCTACATTTTAAAGCTGAGAACTTTACGGTACCTATGATAAATAATAGAGTTGTAGGCTATGTATATATCCATGAAGACCATGTATCTTGGGATGCTATGTGTGTAGACCCTTTACTTAAACATCCATTGAAAGCTAAGGTAGTTAAGCACCTACTTTCATGGGCTAAGAAGAAGTTAAGAGAGGTAGGATATTCAGATGAAGTAATTATTCCGGTTAGATGGGAATACGTTACTTACATCAACTTTTTGAGGAAGCTATTAAAACACCAATGAGAGCTATTCAGAAGACGTGGCTTACGGTATGTCATAGAGGAATAGAAATTAAAAATACAAGAGCCAAGGGAATATACATTAGCAGTTAATTGAAAAGGCAGAGAAGAGGATATAGCTTTAATAAATAATGAGGTATTTAGAGATGAATACACGCATTTATTGAGTGTTAAAGATGTTAGAAGATGGCTTTCATCATCATCATGTTTTGATAAACCTAAAGTAGCTATGGTATATGCTCATGAAGCTGAACTTGTAGGATTTACAGTGAACTCCTTATTCAAAGCATTTGACGAAAAATATACAGGTTTAATAGATACATTAGCTATTGAACCTAAATTTCAGGGAAAAGGTCTAGGTAAAAAGCTTCTAGCCTTAACATTAAATTCATTAGCAAATAAAACCAATAGGATAATATTGTACGTAAACGAAGATAATTATAGAGCAATCAAGTTGTTCAGCAAAATGGAATTTAGAGTTTACAGAAGGCTAGTTAGATTCGATACATCCATCAATCATTTACTGTCTCTACTATAATATTAGCTTTAGCATTTAGTGGGAAATTTTTTGGGCTACTAAATATTTAGATAATTCTTATATTCTAACCCTTCCTTCAATTTTTTTGAAATAGTGGTAATAGGAGTTGTTGGTGATGAATAATAGTAGTACGTTTAAAGCATTAATGATTATATCTGGACTTCGGGGCATAACCTCAACTGTTATTAGGGTATTCTTACCCGTTTATGCGTTTACCATAGGAATGAGTATGGCTGATATAGGTTTTGCTACAACTATAGCAATAGCTGTAAGTGTGTTAATCTTACCAGTAATGGGCTATTTAACTGACGTTGTTGGTAGGAAAACTACATTACTATTATCTATCATTTTGATGGCACTATCAGCAATATTATTGTATATATGTCCAACATCAATGGGTGTTACTATAGCTTATGTATTGTTTTATACATCATTCTTTTCCTGGCAACCCGCTCGTGGAGCTATGGTTGTAGATACAACCTCAGGTACGTCTATAGCTTCGGCATTTGCTTACCTATCATTAGCATTCTGGATTCCACGAACTATAACCCCATATATTGCAGGCACTATTATAGTACACTATGGTTACAGCATTGTATTTCTTGGATCAGCAATAATTTTAATATTAATTACGATACCAATTATCATATTAATCAAAGAGGCAAGAAGTCCTATAAGTGAAAATAAATCCTTTAAGGTTATTATTGAAGGTATGATACCTAAGAGACATGAATTGCCACTACATGTTATTCTATCTCTTGATAGAATAGGTTGGACTCTTTGGTTACCAATAATTAATCCATTTATGAAATCCGAGTATGGTTTAAATGAGGATGATATAGGTTTACTCAATACAGTAATGAATATTGTGACCGTTATTGCACTTATCCCTTCAGGTAAGATGGTGGATAAAAAAGGATGGAAATTGGGATTAATACTGTCTGAAATGGCAGGTATTTTAGGATTATTGGTAATAATCTTTACATCAACTATTTACCCTTTAATTATAGCCATGAGCTTATTCGGAATATCAATTGGATTATGGTTGCCTAGCTATAATGCTTCTATTCCAAGTATTATAAGGAATAGAGAAGAGCTTGGAAGGGCATATAGTAGAGCAAATATCTATAGAGCTATATTATCAACTCCATCGCCATGGATAGGGGGAGTAATGTACGCCATATTGCCCTTATTACCATTAATTTCGGGGAGCATTATTTTAACTATAAATACATTAATAATTACCTCCTACAAACTAAAAGTTCCATAAAGTTTACTTGACTTAGAATAAGTGATTAACCGTAATAGCGTTTATCTATTATCTTTAGAATTAAAATTAATTTAGTGGTATTTACTATAAAATTAATGAGGTAGATATATCCCTCATTACAGCTTATTTACTCCATAAATCACTTACTGTGTCCAGAGGTGATTTTACATTGAGGATAGCTTATGTATCAACATATCCACCTACTCATTGTGGTGTTGCTGAATATACTAGGATGCTTGCAGCTGCATTAAAATCTATTCTTCCTCAAAGTAATATCTATGTATTAAGTGATGTGGAAAGTGGTGAAGAAAGATTTGATAAAGATGCTAAAGTCTACGTATATCCTACATTTGTAAGACGCTCTAATAATTATGGTAAACTCTTAGATATATTAACAAAAATTAATGGGGTTGATATACTACATGTTCAACACGAGTTCGGCATTTATGGTGATACTACTGCTATACTTGATGCAGTTGTTGAAGCTAGAAAGGAGGGTCTTGTTAAAAAGATCATATTCACAATGCATACAATATATCACCCGCTATCTGGTAGAAAAGGAGCACTTGAGTTTCAAAAGAAACTTAACTTAGCTGATGCAGTAATAGTACATAGCTATTTGCAAGAGTTTGAAGCACAACATCAAGGAATAGATCCTGTAAAGATATTTAGAATTCCTCACGGAACGTTCCTAAATCCCTACTTAGGGCTTCCAAGATTTAAATTGATAGATGAGCTGGGATTAAATAGGTATAATATTTCAGGTTTAGTTATGGCTATACCAGGCTTCTTAAGGAGGGATAAGGGATTAGATATCCTTATTGAATCATTAAGGCTTTTGGAAAGAACTAAGTACTTTACGGTAATTACTGCAGGAGAAATTAGGGACAGAGATGTAGTAGATATCATTGAAGATGCTAAGAAGGATATAAACATTATATTCATTGAACGTTATTTATCAAGTGATAAAATGCTCAAGCTCATAGCATTAGCGGATGCAATAATATTACCCTACAAGGATAAACCTGGACTTTACTCTGTTAGTGGGATATTACATTTATCGATGGGTAGTTTTAAACCGATAGTTGGTACTAGAGCTCCAAGATTAATAGAACTCTATCAATTTGCACCTAGATTAACAGTTCCACCAAGAAGTCCAAGAGAATTCTCTAAGAAAATTAAATGGCTTATGGAAAACTACGATTATGCAGTATCGTATATGGCATACCTCTATGGATATGCTGTTAGAACTCAATGGTTACGAATGGCGAGAAGACATCTTTCATTATATCTGGATTTGCTAAAAGGAAAATAAGTGAAGATATTCTCTAGCATAGTTTCCTATTCTAAAAAAGAGGGTATCTCTATTTAATCCCATTAACTGCCTCTGACGATTTTATTGAGTATAACATCTGGGTCCTTTAATGCATGACCTGTAGCGACTAAAACTACAACTTCATCTCTATTTATATAATCTTTAATATGATTAAGAGCTGCTATTGTAGTAGCACTTGCAGGTTCAACAGCTATACCCTCTAGTACTGCTAGAGTTTTTTGAGCTAACAGTATTTCTTCATCACTTACCGTTACAAAAGACCCATTGGATTCTCTTACAGCTCTAAGGGCTTTAGACCAGTTAATGGGCTTTCCAATTCTTATAGCAGTAGCTATTGTTTCTGGTTTATCAATAAACAATGGTTTATTAAGCCCTATACTCCATGCTTTAGCTAATGGTGCTGCCCCTTTAGCCTGGACTCCAATCATTCTTGGAAGCTTACTTATTAATCCAAGTTCATATAATTCTCTAAAGCCTTTCCATATAGCTGATATATTACCTGCATTACCTACAGGAACTACTACTACATCAGGTGCATCACCAAGTACATCAGCTAATTCAAATGCTAAAGTCTTTTGCCCTTCTAGTCTCCATGGATTAAAGGAGTTAAGCGGATAAATTGTGTATTGTTTAATAGCTTCTTCAAGAACCATCTTTAAGGCATCATCGAAGGAGCCTTCAACTTCAACTATTTCTGCACCATGAAGAAGTGCTTGAGCAAGCTTACCTTTTGCAACCTTACCTTTAGGTAAATAAATAAGGCATTTTATACCAGCTCTAGCGGCATAAGCAGCTGCAGATGCAGCAGTATTTCCCGTACTTGCAACCATGACCTTATTAACACCAATATTCTTAGCAATAGATATAGCTACTGTCATACCTCTATCCTTAAAACTACCAGTAGGATTACATCCTTCGAATTTAACGAAGACGTTAAACTCTATGTTAAGCTTCTTTGGTAATCTATATAACCTTATTAAAGGAGTACCTCCCTCACCTAAAGATATAATAGTAAAATTACTACATATAGGCAAAAGTTCACGATATCTCCAAACTCCCAATGGCCTTTTCCTGAACATGTTCCAAGAGATTTCAACCTCACTAAAATCAATAACTGCATCTAATAGACCTCTACATTTAGGACATGAGAATAACCATGGGTTTGTCTCATAAGTTTTCTTACAATTAACACATTTTAGAGAATAATATTTATTAAAGAACTTATTGATCTGAGCCATGTTTCCAAATTCATCACCTACCTAATAGGACATTATAGAACTAGTATAAAAAGTTATTTAACTAAAGAGAGTACTACAAAAAATCTAGTGACATATTTAATACATGTAGCACTAAGTACTACGTTATCAGATATCACTACTTTAAGTCTAGTATATAGAGGGTTTAGGAGTAATGGTTTAATAATTACACTTAAAGTACTTGTCTTGATAGGTGAGCGAATGCCATTACTTCCAGCACCAATCTTCGTTAAGGCGAAAACCCTTCCAGAGGCATGGGAAATTTCTATAGCAAAGCTTTGGAGCAGTGGAATTATAATTGAAACAGAATATAATCAGAGAAGCGTAGATGCACCAGCAATAATATTAATTGAAGAACCTCTATCGGAACCTAGAATTCATTTAAAGGGTATATTTGCTGGTAGCCCAAAGGGGTTATTTGAATATGTTGATGAAGTATTAGAAGGCATTCATGATCATCTAGTGGAAAAATTTGGCTATACATATCATGAAAGGTTATTTACATATAAAACACCATGTGGTGAAGTAATTAATCAAATTGAATACATTATTGAAAAGCTTAAGAAAGCACCATATTCTAGAAGAGCACAAGCAATCACATGGCAACCCTGGAAAGACATAAAGACCGAATATCCGCCATGCCTACAACGTCTATGGTTTAGAGTAGTTAATGGAAAATTAATACTACATGCACATAAAAGAAGCAACGATGCGCTAAAAGCTGCTTTTATGAACATGTATGCGTTTACAGAATTACAGAGGAGAATAGCTGATCAGCTAGGAGTAGAAGTAGGATATTATATGCATATAGTAGACTCTTACCACATATATGAAAGTGATTGGAAATGGGCAGAAAAATTTGTAGAACAAATCAAGAAAGGTATCAGTAAAAAATATTGGAAGAACACGATAGAGTTCAAGAGAATGGCCAAGATAATAGGAAAGTAATATAATCATAATAGAAAAGGAGAAAAGTTCTCGAGGGATACTCAGCATGCTAAGGATAGAAGGTAAAAGTAGTTATTTGGATAATGGGCAATAATTTATTTAGTTAAAAAATTAATTTTAGGATGTTAGCTCGCGTGGATGCGAGTTTATCCTACATTCCCATTCACTAATATAATATGCGTATCTTGAATCGCACCACATGAATAATAGCTCTCTATAGCTATTATTATTACCAACATTTATAGCATAAAGACCTTGACCTGAGATCGCGGCTGTCTCAGTTAATGGTGCATACTCATACAGTTGTCTTGATATTACTGAACCATCAGTTCCTAACTCTAATACATAGTACATGAAGTATCCATTCGATGCGTTATAGTACGAGACTGTAAATAATCTCCTTGTAGGATACATAAGAGCAAATCCTATATGATTAACAGTAAGTGTTATACCCGTAGTATCGTAGGTCCATGAAGCTGGAATACCATTACTATCAACAGACCACCCAATGTAGAGCCAGAGACTGTTGAGTGTATCCATTATCACATAATCTAATATACCATCACCGTTTAAATCTATGACTTCTATATTAGTGCCATCATCACACCATGAACCGTAGACGGGATACGGTCCTACCACGCAATTCCATTCAAATCCATCATCAATCCTATATATATTAAATAATACAATGTAATATGCTTGTGTCTCATTGGTAAAGGTAATTACTAGCTTGGCTCTAGTATCATCATCTATAGACCTTACTAAAGTTGCACCAACATCGCATACTTGTCCCGGGGTTTGAGCTAGTAACTTAAAAGCTCCTCTGGTAAGGGGGAATCCATGGTTATTTAAATTCCATAATGGCAGCCCCCATATATAGGTTACGTCATTAGTTGAGTCATATTCACCCCACACAAAGATAACATCAGGTCCTAAACCTCCGTCAATATCCATGGCTGCTATATCGCCTCCTACAATGGTGTAAACAGGGTAAAGGTCAAAACCGCCATAAATCACTGGATAAAGCCATTGTATGCCCGCTCTATCACCCCATTGCAAATCTCTTGTACCCCTAGTATTATAAGTGATGTCGTAGTCGCCATACATTACTTGCCTTTGATCTTCAGTAACAGTAGAAAAATTCCTGATATCCCCTAGACCTAGCGTGTGACCAAACTCATGTAAGGCAACAAATGTGAAGTTATAATTGAGCCAATCAGTTTGGGTATTGAATGCAATATCGAACTCGGTGAGCTCATAGATTGCATCTGCTCTTCTTATATCGTTGCACGTAAGTGTTACTGCAAGCACAATACCAGATCCTATGTTTAGAAATCCTATGACATTGGCATGATCTTCTACAAGGGGTTCGTATGTTGTTGTATTTCCTAAATATCTCAGAACAGGCATATTAGAGGATGGTTCATTCTCCCAGACGGCTGTAGCCTCACTTAATTCCGTGACTAAATCTGTGTTATGAAGTGAAAGCCATGTCTGTAACGATTGTGGAAGATTTGAGGGATTAAGCCACCAATCTACTGTTGTAATGTACCATTTTGCCGAAACGTTTCGATAGTGTAGTTCATCGTTTTCTACAGCAACCGTAATATAACCATATGGGGGTGAAACGCTTATTTGAGCATATAGTAGTGTTACGGCTGAATATAAAATTACAGCAACTATTATGAGCAATACTAACGGGTATAATTTTGAATATAATTTGAGCCTGCTTGCCATATTATTCACCTGTAACCTCTAGTGCTATTATTACATGGTACTTCCCATTATATGAGCATAATCCTATAATGTAGACTCCGGGTTTGAACTCATAATCTATTCCTAGGATTCTCCTTTTCAAGAATTTCATTAAGTCAGTTCTCATGGTGAAATCAAGTACCCCCGAAGAACAATACTTTTCGCCAGGTTCCAGCTTGGCAACAATGAATTTCTCAGGATCCTTTGCAAACATGTATTGAGCTAACGTGTTTATCTCCTTCCCATCTGGCGTCTTTACGTTGCATCCTCCAAATAGTATATCCGCTAATGTTACTTCAAGAACTTCATTACCCTTATTTACAATGTAGATTTCTATAGGCAGTTCTTCATTAGGTTTGATAATCCACTTGTTCTTAAGATTCCTAAACTCAAGATTAGGCGATATCCTTAATATTCCATAGCCTTTCCTAAGGGCTTCTTTAATCTTCTTATAATCCCAATCAAAGCTTACGACAAATTCGAGATAATATGCAGGTACCTGTATTTTCAGTTTCCTATTACCCTTAACAATTTCTACCTCCTTTTTCAGCTCACTTGCAAGGTGTACTTCAATTCTAAGCGGATGAGGTATTTTACTTAGATTAACTTCGTAGATAGGTACCTTACTTGCTGAGGGAATAATTCCTTTCCACTTGAATTCTTGTGGAAGGAGTGGAAATGTTTGATATAAGACCCTCCACTTAGTATCGACGAAGATCTCTTTATCGAGATCATTTATAGCATATATTATTAACTTGTTTCCCCTTATCTCCAAATCCATATTCCTTGAACTAAGTATTTTAGTTGAAGAGACTTTGAGGAAGTAATATGTGCCAACTTTACTGTACCTTCTGTTTTCAGTGATGCTTATTAAGGGGTATGTCCATGTTAAGATTCCTATACATGTTAATGTAATTAATATTATTACCATTATAATTAATGCTTTATGTACCCTTAACCCATGCTAAAGGATTCTCAGATAGAGAATTTAAAGGTTATGTACATGGTATGCCCAGGCTGATTTGTGAGCTGATATAGAGCTGTGATTAAAATAGCTAAATAGTCATTGCTATTCGTAACCATTATATAATGGTACTGGTGGCATAATGTTTATTTTGGTATTTCTCTAGTTTTACGTCTCATATCCTTAAGATGCAAATGTATGCTACTTGGCATATGCTTCAATACTTTTAACTAGTAAATATAGGCATTTATTGACGGGTGTAGGTATGTTGAATCTTTCTCCCAACTTCACTATAGCTCCATTTATAAAATCTATTTCAGTTCTCTTACCCTTCATGATATCTTGTAGCATTGACGATATATTCTCACCTGTTTTTTCTGCAACTTTAAGGACTGTGCCTATTACATTTTCATAATGTAGGTTGACTCCTCTAGCTTTAGCTACCGCTATTACCTCATTTACTAAGCCTTCAGCAAGTTTACGTAAGTAACTACATTCAACTATAGCCTTATTTTTTACTCTAAGGATAGCTGTAATTGGATTTATTACAGCATTCACTGCTAACTTTAGGAATATAAGTTCATGGATATTTTCTACAAATTTTGCTGGTAAGCCTGAAATATTAATTACTTCTGCAAGCCTTTTAGCATACTCAATGCTTCTTGGACCATAAACTCCTCCAACAAATGTTTCTCCAAACCCTGCATGAACTACAGTACCTGGAGATTCAATATATGCACCATTATTGGTTAATATACGAACAATATTTTCATTACCTAAAACCTCTCTAGCTATATCTTCATTACCATAACCATTCTGTAGCAGTGCATAACACTTTCCTCTTATATTATACTTTACTAATTCTTCTAGGACACTTCTAGTATCATAGGCTTTAACACTTATAATAATGAAATCAAAGCTTTTGCCTTCAAAATCCTTAAAGCTATCTGAAACAGCTTTCAACTTAGCTTTTCTCTTTTCACCACTATGCAATATCTTTACCATTAAAAATCCTTGACCCCTTATTTTATTAATATGCCACGGTCTTCCTACAGCATACACATTAAATGAATTAGACAGGTAACCTGCAAATAGGGAGCCTATAGAGCCCATTCCAGCTATTAATATATTCACTTTTATTCCCTTAGGTAACCTTCTCCCATTTGTATAGATCAATTACTTTAGCAAGTGTTGATCCTCGCTTTATTTCTTCTCTTATTCTATCCTCCTTTTCCTTAACATCAAGAGCTCTATTAGCAACTTCCCTAGCAATTTCCTTGGGTATAACTATAATTCCTTCATCTTCAGCTACGATGTAGTCTCCTGGCTTAATTTTAACGCCATCTATCTCTATTGGTACGTTTATTTCTCCAAATCCTTTTGGTTCACCAGCTCTAGCACAGAAATGCTTAGCGAAGACTGGAAGACCGATCTCTCTTATATCTTTGATGTCTCTAACCCCTCCATTGATTATAACTCCTGCAACTTTCTTATTCTTAGCACTCCATGTTGCTAATTCACCCCAGACAGCGGTTTCTTCACCACTAGCATCGATAACAATAACGTGGTTCTCAGATGCTAAGTCTAATGCTTCTACAGGTTTAGCCCAATCACCTGGATATGTTCTAACTGTAAGTGCTATACCAACAATCTTACTTCCTGGGATTACAGGTTTAAAGCCCGTTAATACACGAGCTCTATGCATCGCATCACTTATATTTGGAACTGATACTGTTCGAAGTATTTCAAGAATTTCTTCTTCGGTCTTAGCTTTCCTTCCCTTCTTAGCCTTGATGGAGATTCTCTTAATCATCGCTTCTTTAATTAGCCTAGCAGCTTCTGTAGCGTTTTCAGCCTTAGTGATAGCACCACCAACTATAACTATATCAGCTCCCTTCTCAACAGCAATACCTGCAGTTTCACTCGTAATACCACCAGCTATTGCTAAAGGTACACTTACCTTACCTCGAATTTCCTCTAAGAGCTTTAATGGATCCATACCCTTCATTTGCTGATCAATACCTACATGAACACATATTATATCAACTCCTAGCTTCTCCAACTCTATTGCCCTCTTAACAGGATCAGGAACATTAATTATATCAACCATAATGTAACCGCCATAATTTCTTGCAGCTTCAACAGCTTCCCTTATAGTACTATCATCGCTTGCCCCTAATACTATGGCTATATTAGCTCCAGCCTTAAATGCCATTTCAACTTCAAGTCTACCAGTATCCATAGTCTTCATATCAGCAACTATAACACGATCCTTGAACCTCTTCCTAATCTCCCTAACAGCACGCATACCCTCACTCTTTATAAGAGGAGTACCTACCTCAATCCAATCAACACCTCCAGCTAAAGCTTCTTCAGCAACCTTAATAGCACGATCAAGCTCCGTGAAGTCTAATGCAAGCTGTAGTATGGGTTCCTTACCTATCTTTAACTCAACCATTTTCCTAAAACCCCAAGTACTACTACTTCATGAATATATGTAATAACTACGCTTATTAAATATAATTCATAAGAACTCATGAAATTCCACTTCCATGATTAATGTAATCTATACATTATAGTATATAGACTAAGCTTAAATACATGTTATGGTGATGATATTATCATATTCTTCAATGGCAACTATACGACACTATCATTACTATGAGTGAAAACATGTCATGACAATATTAGAGTAAATACCTATATCTATTCCCCTCGTTTAATTAGAAATCGAAATCTTTCCTCCAGCGCCTTTAACTTCAATGATAATCGTTGTAGAGGGTTTCGATCTATTACTACTTTACCGGAAAGCATTACATTGTTGATTATATAGTCTGGTGCGTGATTTAATACTATAATATCCACGGGCATGCCTATATGTTTACTTATTTTCTTAGCCAGTTCCTCAGCATAACCATAATCATTAATTATGTCATCTGGAGGTGAGAGGTATATTGCTACATCAACATCTCTAGTATATTCCTTCCTCAATACCCCGCCAAAAATCATAACGAATACAATTCTCTCTTCATGATATAATTCGTCAACAATAGTCTTCGCTACCTTCTCTACAAAGTCTTTAGGTACTTTAAAGAGTTTCTTCCCTTTAAGTAATGAGTTTTCTAATGGCATTTATAGTCCTCCTTATACATTCAATACCACTACCTTTAGCTTCTTCTATAATATGAAGGTCGTCGATTACCCAATAACTATGGACTATTAAATTACGTAGCTTAGCTCAATTGCTTTAACTTTAATCCGGTCTTTTCATTTACTACATTAACTTTAGATAAAAGGGATAAGGCTTCAACGTAACTCTCAATAGGACGCCCCACTTTCTCTGCTATTTTTAAGGATATTATAGCTAAGGATTCTACAATCTGAACTATAGCATACCTCATCGCATACCTGTCCTTTAAGTCCAAGACATCCCTTGATACAACGTCCTCTAGGACTTTTAATGCCTCTTCAGCTTCAACCAATAATCTTAACATCATCCTTTTATCCTCAACGCTGAGCTTAATGGTTGACATTAATGTCCTCCTCTAAGTACATGAGATACCAGAAATACCATATAATTTTTGTTTAATAAAAATAGATGTTTATTAAGAAAGATTAAGCTATAGTCTTAGTTAACTTGTATCGAATACTATAAAGTTATATCCTTCAGCTATATAACCTGCTGTGTTCAGGTCGGTAGAGTCTGCAACAAGACCTTCTGAATCTATTACAGCGCCATCGAGAGATAGAGGAGCAGCTCCATAAAATTCAACTACTAGTGCTGAATAAAGCATAACGTATTCAGGTTCTTCACTAAATTCTACATAACCGTAAATATGAGCATCTTTATCATCATTTACATTTCGTGTATCATCGGTTAAATCTTTCGGTATAGGCCATGTAGCATTAATAGCCCATGCAGATATTTCAAGCGCATAGGATCCATATGTAGTAACTACTCTTGCTATTTTTATAGCAAGACCTATCTTACCTGGAGGAAGAGGTTCAGGTATGAAGTCTAAAACATCGCTTATAAGGTCCATAATATCAGATGCTAAGAGCAGGTTTGATATAATGCTATATTTCTCTTCCTCGCCTACATATGTAGGGGCATTTCCACTATCGCCTTTATCATTCCATTGAAGGAAAGTATCATACTTCATAAGGTAATCAATATTGCTGCTTATATTCAGCAACAATAAGTCATGATCTGCCCTCCTAATAGCCTTATCAGTTAAACCTACTACATTTGTCATAAACTCTAAACGTATAGTACTAGTACTTGAATCGTATATAATCTTTGTTAAGAAGGTTGCAATATTAGCTATAAACATCCAATACTGATCAGTCTTATCAGAATCATAACCTGCTGAATAACCCATATGAACATAATCTATGAGAACTGTTACTGGCTCTGAAGATCTACTAGCATCTATCTTAATACCGACCCATACATTATCAGCTGTACTATCAATGTAAGTATAAGTATATATAAAACTCCAATTACCTTTGACAAGTTCCGTTTCAACTACTAATTCGCTCGTATAGATAGGATCACCTAAACGCTTCCAATAACCATTAATAATAATCATATAACTCACCCTTTGACCTTTAACTTCAAGATCCCCTACAATCTTCCTCGATAATGCTCTAAATGTTAGCTCAATAGCTTCTCCTGGAATTATCTTGACCTTATGCTCATCATCGGATACTAAGTAATGGAGTACATTAACTATTGAATCATTAGAAGTTACATGATATGCCTCAATAAGTGATAAGGATATTTCAGTTATTCTTTTATCTTCACTAAAATCTAATGCTATGAAGTCTATCTTATGTCTTTCAGTTGATATAATCCTAACCTTATACTCACCCTCAACATCAGGTAGACAATTACTTAAGTCAACTATATGAGTATACCATTTAATTCTAGGGTGAATTTCAGCAACATCAGTCCATCCCTCATTTGTTAGTATTTGAACTTTTAATGAAAGCTTTTCATCTTGATCAGCTCTAAACACTAATTTAACACTTTCATGTAGGCCTAGATCTTCTCTATCACCAGAGTATACTATCATGTAGTCTCCTGGTAGTAGTTCAATATTTAGGAAGTCCTTTCTTGAAACTTTATCAACAGGATTAAAGTTTATACTTGAAGGCAAACGACTTAATATAACTGTTCTTGGTAATATTAGTTCTTGAGGTTTATACGTTCTAACATTATTGTACTGGTCTAATGCTATTTCTGTATCGTTAGGATGTATTATTGCTTTTAATTTAACCATATCAATATAATCCTCTTCGGTCTCCTCTTCCTTGATCATAAGGTTTATTTTATCTTCATCGCTTATACTTGGCTTTACTTGTAGTATATAATAATCATATGTGTCATTAGAAACTCTAAATGGTATTAAATTATTATCGGCAATGTATTCTTTACCATTCCATACGTATAACCATGGACAACCACCACTAGGTGTTGAGTACATGATATAACCTGTAGCATTAACATCATTTCCTTCAACAAGCTTTACAGCTGCAACAACACCAATATACTTACCCCTAACAATATCAAGAACTGATGCATCAAGCTGAGTATAAATATAAGTAACACCAGTAATACCACTAACAACCATTGTCCAGTTACCATGATACTTGTCTTGTGATAATCCTTTATTACCTGCACCGTCGATTACCCAGAAATCTAAGTCATCTGAACTTTCAAAGTCTCCTCGGATGAGATTAATACCATCAAAACCAAACATATCATTAGTTACAGTAATAGTCTCAACAACACCTAAGCTTATAGTTAATGGAACGACCATATTCAAGAATAATATGATTAATAATATGATGGTGAAGAGCCTATTCAAAGACTCTCACCGTTACTTTTTTTCACGGAGCTATTAAACTTTATGGGAGTAGATGTGGTAGTTCCAATGCCTAGAACCCGTACATACTATGTCCTTGAATTTATAGCAGCTTCGGTGATTGTATTTCTTCTCCTCGTTATCCTTCTAGTAATGTATCCTAGTGAAAGTGAAGAAAAAGATCCTGTTTTAAAAGTTTACGATAAGGTCTTAAGCCTATGGATTGATCAATTAAAACACGTATCGCATGAAGAGCTATTGGCTATCAAAATGGGCTTGACCTATGCGACAGGGGAGGAGCATTTCAAAATAGCGGAAAAGATGCGAGGTAAGGTTTTACCAGAAAATGAGTATCGTTTGTGTGCATCCTTCATCTTCTTTATGGTTAAACCTTCAAAGAAGCTAATCATTCCTAGTAATCATGCTTTTTGGCTTAAAGCTATTAGACTTGCTAAAGAATTCTACATTGATGCTCATAGTAGACGTATTAGGGAGGGTAAGGTTTCAGGTGAAGTAGCAATACCACTAATGTACTATAAAACAGGTGATAGGTTTAAAATGATATATGTCTGGAGTTCTTCGAGTCTAGCTTCATATCCTGGCTATGTGAAGTTTATGTATCATGACCTTAAATACAACTACATACTCTGGATACTTACTTATTTAGATTTTAAGACTATTAAGGGCGAGATTAAGGCTCCTCAACCACCAGTAAATCTTACAATAGACAGAAAATACAACTTCATAATAAACATATACTATTCGGTGAGTAATAGGAGTTTATGTGAGGGTGTAAAACCTTTTCTAAGTAATGTATTGTGGAGTGTTTATGAAGTATATAATAGGCTTCCCCCAGATCTTAGAGTACATGTAAATGAAAGCCTTAAAGTAGTGCTACATTTAAGTAATAACACTAAAATTCCAATACATACTAAGATAAATAATTTACCTAGGGGTTCATTTAGGGAATTCATTAGCACCGTATACGATCTTATTAATGAATATGGTGATTCGCTGATAAGGGTTGATGTTACATTATACGAGAATCCTGGTTCAAGTATGTACCATCTATATTTACTTCATGCAAGACCTGATTTCCTTCCAGTTCTATACTATGATTTCATGAACTACGTTTTATCTAAAATTGCTGATGAATATCCTAATGTTACTATTGAGCATTTATGGCGATGTACTCCATGGAATATAAGATTACCAGAAGACTATAAAACAATTGATGAGGGTGCTGTAATTTGGGGTGCTTATTTATATGATCCTTATAAAAACAAGGTAATTATACCAAGAAGTTAGCCTATACATTACAAATATTAATGAGCATGTAGACTATGCATTTAACATACTCCCATCTAGTTTCTAAACGTGTAAGGGTGCTGAAACAGGCATGTAGGCTATCAAAGTATGAAAGCTCATACTTTCTCCTTAGAGTCCACGCTATCTGTAGATGCCTTGGTAGCAGCTTAGCTATGCTTACATCATAAAATGATAGAGTTGCTTCTAGTGCCTGATAGAAGTCGGGTATCTTGACTATTATTCTCTTAGATGCTATTAGTAGGTCTAATTCTATTAGTGTGTAGGGTGACAGTTTTATTGGTCTAATTCTTCTAAGTATTTCCTTGGCTTCTTCATGGTGTTTATCTGTTATTGATGCTAGAGCTAAGATTATATGTTTCTATTAAGACCATCTCTCTCCTAGCCTTCTATGTGCTTCGTTTTCAGCTATTCTTCTGAATTCTCTAATCTCTTTCTCGATATCGGTTGAGCCTTTAATGATGGTTTTTGTTAGAGCTTCTATGGGGTCCTCTATAGGCTTTATTATCAATTCATTGTTCTTAACTATGACTTTGACCGCGTTTTTTATCTTTAAAGCCTTTCTAATATTGGCTGGGATCAGTATCCTGCCCTTGTCATTGAGTTTTAGGATAAGCTCCACAAATCCCACCATCACATATGTAGTGGGAAATACCACTTATAAAGATATGATTTTACTTAATACCTCTGATACAGAATTGCTAACAAAACAGCGGCCCTAAATACTTATTATACTTCTTAAGTACATATAAGTGATTAGATATGACTATATGGCCATTATCTCTTCCATGGTCTCTGACCGTATATGCTATTATGATGGTACTAAGGGGTGAGAGAGTTCGCCTCTTTATATGTTTGTATATGTTTGGTCATTGGCTCATTTCCCTAGACAATTGGGCTTCATTCCCCATTGAGGAGGCGTTTACCGCTAGCCTATGGCGATGGTATACCATCAAACACATATAATACAAACATATAAAACCCGCTACGGCGAGAGAAGTTAGAGAATTAAATCTTCACAGAATGTTTGTGTTGAAAGGGTTGATACTTGAACATCATTATGTTAGCCCTATTTGTCACTGATTAAAACATGCCAAAAGCAAAGCCAACGAAGTTTCATAGCTGGGACAAGCAAAGCTTAAAATAGCGTTATTAGAGCATATACTTGAGTGATGAATTAATGGTTTATATTAAGCGTTTTAGGAAAATGACTTTAAAGGTTCATGAAAAACCTAGAATCATATGGAAAAGAGTGAGGTTAAAGTTATATGGCCTTGAGAATACCTATAAAGATTAAACATAAGGATATAGAAATTGAGGTTAAAGCCTTATTAAATACAGGATTCGAAACTGATGTACCCATAGTAGCTTTACCTCTAACTATAGCCTCACAGCTCGGTTTAACACCTGGCGAAAAAAGGTTATACATAGGACCTGGAAGAATTGTAGGTGAAGTATACTTAGCGGGAAAAGTAATGGTCTTCGTTAAAACAGGAAATATCATAAGATCGATAGAGGCTTATGCCATAATAGAGCCTAGGGAAGACGAGGTAATACTTTCAGATAAAGCTATTGCCGAACTAGGCATAATAATAGATTTAAAACATAATAAGTGGTGGATAACTTAAAAGTAATAGTTAATGAATGGAAAACAACTTCGATGGATAGCACTTAAGTTAGAATAATCTTATTGTCTTCGAACCATCACCTTATTAAGACCTTGAACATCTCTTCCGTATTCTTTTATGATTTATATACCTCAATTATTGATCTTCTATACTTTAATAGTTCCTCCTTATCAGCTTTCCATCCTATACCCTCTACCTGAACACCAATACAGTCAGGAGCTTTAGCCATAGGAACTTTCTTGAATTTATGTTCTAGTTTTACAGCTCTTAAGAGCTTTCCATTAAGTAACTTTAATACGCTATTTTCGAATATTACTCCCTCAGTTAAGCATAAACCAAGTACTATTACCTTTGGTCTACCAGTAAAGGGAGATCTAAAGAATCCAAATACATCAATGAGAATTGCTTTACCTATAGGTGTACCAGAAGGTGTTGTAACCTCCTTTACTTCTTCCTTTTTCTCTTTCCTACGAAAGAATATCAATTGAACTACCACCTGATAATTTGTATAACCCTATCATTAATTAACTATGTTAGTCTAAACTCCATTAGAACACTGATTATAAATAAATAATAAGGATAGGGTTTATCGAGTTCTCGTATACAGTCTTCTATTATTGAATACTCTTTAACACAATTTTATGCTTTAAGAAATCTATGTATGCTATAGTTGCTTTAGTTAATTCATACCTCTTTCCAATTATGTTAACTAATACAATTTTATCGCCCTGAATAGATAGGTGAACTATGTCTTTAGCATATAATTCTTCATTTCCATTCTTAATAATATATACATTTGACTCGCACATAATCTACTACCTCTCTTTAATATACGAACTGGTCTTTTGTATAAGTTACGCTTATTCATTAATACTTAAGAGGTAATGGAGAAGTATGTTAAATTTTGTCTTTATGAACTAAAATATCACTTTACTTATATCTATTTTTTCTCCAATCATTTTAATAGCTACATCAAATTCTATTTCCGCAATAGTCTTTAGATTTCTCGAAACAATGTAAAATCTATCTAATATACCCCTCATAATAGTATATGTCTTATTATGTTTGAGTTTTCTTGAAATCATAGCATCATATCTTCCTATGTGCTTATTTAGCTCATTGGTATGTGATATTAATTCATTAATTAACATTGGATCAAGAGTATCAAAGGCTATTATTATTCTCTCTATTATTAATGAGATGGTATCTGTAAGCTCCCTTAACATGTCATTTATCTCTGCAAACTCTTTTTCTAAATCTACGTAAAACTCTATTAGTATCTTAGCGGCTTGATTTACAGCATCACCAGAGTCTTCAAGTGATTTAGCTATAATTCTATACTCTGTAGCTAATGGTATACCTAGGGGTGACTTCCTAGGTATATGTGTTGAGAGTAGTAATTGTCTTACAGTTAAAGCATAAAGCCTATCTATTTCATTTTCAAGCTCTTTAACCTCGTGTAGTAAGTAATATTGACCATCTACGATAGCTGTTGTAAAGTGCTCTATCATGAATTTAAGTAAATTACACATCCTTTTAAGAAGCTCAACAACAGGATATCTTGTAGGATCAACAAATACTTGCATTGTAATTCTGTTTGGAGAATATTCAACTATCTCTAGTCCAATAAGATTTCTTATTAATTGTCTAATACTCTTTAATTGGTATTCACTTAAATAACCATCTTTAGATTCAATAACTATTCTATCATATCCTAAGATATATGTAGCATATAGACATCTTGTTAAGGTCTCCTCTGATGATGTTCGGCTGATTAGTATTCTGACGCTCTTTTCAGGGAGCTTACTAAGCATTGAAAGAGGAGTTATCCTTAACGATACATTATTAATTACTTCAATAAGAACTTCGTCACCTGGCTTTAAGTTAACTTGTTTAACCCATTTAGCAGGTAACGATACCATAAGTGTTGATTTACCAAATTTCTGGACTCTACGGGTAATAGCATCCATTATTTTATCCCCTCTCTAAAACCTAAAAATAAAGAATTTAAGTATATAAAAGCTAGATTAAGAGTTAAGTAATCCATTTATTGTCTCAAGATTCAGTTATTATAGTAAAAATGATACATGCTTGTTCACTGGGAGATAACTTAATCTTCCTTCCATTAGGAAGACTTCTTAAGTATTGCAGGTTAATATCAGTTTTAGTTGAAGGAGAAATGTTAAATGAAGCTACTAGAAGTATAAAATTATTCTAGCTTAGGATAGAATCTACATCTACAAGCAATATCTCTAACACATTTACTAATGGTCGTCCTAGCTATGTCTAAGCTGTTATTTATTATTAAGTTAATTTCATTAATAATGTTAGTTAGTTCTTTACCTTTAGTTAATTCCCTTATATAGCTTCTAATAGGGGCTTCTTTACTTAATATCAATAATGCAAGGTCTATGTCATGATTCATGTATGACGAAATAGCTCCAAGAGATGTTTCTCTTATAACCATAAATAACCTGTATATACCGCTTTTCTCTTCCTTATACCTGACAAGAATATACTTAAGCTCTTCCTCAAGTCTGATAAAGGCGTTTGCTATATCTCTTAAGTCTCTAAGGACTATGAGCGTGTCTAGGGCTGAAGGTATATCAGCTACATCAATATTTGCTAAGGAGGCTCTATGAATTCTAAGTCCTAAGTAATATAATTTTTCTACTTCTTCTTCAATGTCTTTTAATGACTGCTTAGGTAACTTTGTTTCTTGCTCTATATCAGCTCTAATGATATCCAATATCTCTGTAATTAATGAAACAAGTCTTTCAATGATACTCTTTAAATCAACGTTTACATCCATAAACACTATTTCATATACGTTTTGCATTGGTTTTAGTAAAACTATACCTGCAAGTCTACGCTTAAGCTTATTAATTAGTTCATTTATTTTCTCTGCCGTACCTTTAATTAAGCGGACCTTCATGACACCTTCGGTGTAGCAAGCAGTTATTTCTTCAACTAATTGATCTACAACCCTTTTACTTACATCAACAGCTATGCCTAAGCCAGCACCTTCCTTTCCTGTTTCAGTTCGAGTTAATGGCTTTATTATAATTGTGTCCTTACTGTAAATTAAGCTAACAACATCTCCAGGATGTATTTTTAATTCCTGGCACCATTTTTTAGGAATAGTAATAGCTAAGGAGCCTTCACCTACTTTTATTATTTTTCTCTTGTCATACTCTGGCATTAGTGAAAGCCCCATACACTAGTAAATTTTCCACGGTTTAAATTTCAGAGCTATACGTTGGTATTAGATGTACTAAAGGGTACTTAAGCTTATTAAGTTTACTTATACAACATATAAAGTCCTCCATAATAATTATATAATCATAGTGTACAATATGTTCACTAAACTCGATAAAAGACTCTAGGCAAGGTGGTACCATATTCCGTCTAGAAAATGGTATTATATAAGTTCTAATGAAGCATATGATCACTTATTCTATGTGCTAAAATGGATGAAGTACAAGATAGTGGCACCTATACAGCAAGGAAATCAAGTTGTATTTACATTTGCTGAGACACCTAGAAAAATAACCTTTGACTACATTAGAGCAGTTAATAGCCCTAAACATTTCCTACTACCTAATAGGGATATAATCCTTAAGTGGAAATTTCAGAACAGCACTATAGCTCTCGAGCAGCCTAAAATTGAGGAAAAATATGCTTTCATAGGCTTACATCCATGTGATGCTAATGCTATAGCGGTATTGGATAAAGTTATGCTTGAAGAACCTATAGATCCCTATTATCATGCTAGGCGAAGAAATAGCTTAATAATTGTTGTTGATTGTATTGAAAGTGATGATTACTGTTTCTGTGAATCAGTTAACGCTAGAACTCCTTGGGAAGGAGTATATGATTTATGGCTAGTACCTCTTAGTGAAGGTTATGCCATTACATATGGTAGTGATGAGGGAATTAAGATAATTAAACAACTTGGTTTAAGTGAAACTACACCTCCGAAGATACGAAGGGGTATAAATAAGAGGCGTATGCCATCAATAGATCTAAAAGCATTTGAAAAATTATATGATCATGTAGTATGGAGTAGGTTATCAGATGATTGCTTACTTTGTGGTTCATGTATGGCGGCATGCCCTACATGTACATGTTTTGATGTTGTAGATGAAGTTAACTTAGATCTTAGTGAAGGCAAGAGAGTTCGAATATGGGATTCATGTATATTTAGGGTCTTTACTATGGTTGCAGGAGGTAGAGTTGTGAGAAGAGAGCCTGTGGACAGGTTTAAACATAGATATTATCATAAATTCCTTTACTTCAAGGAAAGGTATGGTATTTATGGTTGTACTGGATGTGGAAGATGCGTATCAAGTTGTCCTAGGCACATAGATCCAATAAATGTAATTACAGAGGTTATGAAAAATGTCTAACCCGTATATACCTAAATTAGCTAAAATAATAAAGATAGTTGAGGAGTCAAGGGATGTAAAAACCTTTAGATTAAAATTTATGAGCAAGAGTGATATGGAGTCCTTTAGCTTTAAACCTGGACAATTTGTTGTAATTTCAGTCTTCGGTATTGGTGAAGCACCCTTTGCAGTATCCTCTTCACCTCTGGTCAGAGAGTATTTTGAAGTATCTGTTAGAGCTGTAGGTAATGTTACAAGAGCATTACATAGGTTAAGTGAGGGAAGTATTGTTGGCGTTAGAGGACCCTTAGGTAAAGGATATCCTTTGAATGAGCTTAGAGGTAAAAATATAGTATTTATAGCAGGTGGTACAGGATTATTTGGTATTTCTGCTCTCCTATGGTATATCTATGAAAATAGAAAGCAATTTAGTAATGTAATGTTATTCTATGGTGCTAGGACCCCTAAAGACTTTATGAGAAAGTATGATCTAGATGCGTGGAAGGAACGTATAGATGTATATTTAACTGTTGATAGAGCTGATGAAACGTGGAAGGGTCATGTAGGTCTAGTTACATCGTTTCTAGACGAGATACCATTACCTAGAGAGGATGTAGCATTTATTGCATGTGGTCCTCCATTAATGTTAAAAGCAACATATAATAAACTACGATCACTAGGTTATTCTCCAAGCCAAATATATGTTTCACTTGAAAGACAAATGAAGTGTGGTATAGGTAAATGTGGAAGATGTATGCTCTCTAATGGTAAATTTGTTTGTAAAGATGGTCCTATTTTTAGATGTGATCAATTACCTGAGAGGGATATAGAATGAGAAAGGTTAAGGTAGCTCAATATAGCTTAACCTGTTGCGAAGGATGTACTATTATGCTTTTAAATGTTATTGCATCTAATCCGAAAATACTTGAAAGAATAGAAATAGTATCTTCAAGAATACTTGGTTATCCCGAACCAGTTGAGGCAGATATAGCATTTGTAGACGGCTCTATTATTACACAACATGATCTAGAACTCATAAAGACTATTAGAGAAAAAACAAATACAGTTATAGCTCTAGGATCTTGTGCATGTTTTGGAGGAATAAATGCATTAAGAGAATTAATGAAGTTTAATGAAGCTGCAAGATTAGTTTATGGCTACTTCCCGAATATGCCGCATATTAAGGATGTTAAGCCCATTGATAGTACTATCAAGGTTGATTACTTTCTACCAGGATGCCCACCGCCTAGACATGAAGTAGAACAATTCATAATGCATTTACTTCTCGGAAAGATCTACCGCTTACCTGAAAGACCTGTATGCTTTGAATGTAAGTCAAGAGGACTAACATGCTTTTTAGACAACGGAATACCATGTCTGGGGCCAATAACTAGAGGAGGCTGCGAAGCAGCATGTATTAAAATAAACATGCCATGCTGGGGTTGTAGAGGTCCAATAGATGAATTAAGGCCAGATGTATATATAGAAGCTATTAAAGATCATAAGTTAAACCTAGCTGAAATTATAGATAAAATAAAGATATTTATGTACAAAACCAAGGCATCCACCATTCTGGGTGAAAGCAAATGAAGAGGATAATGAATATACCAGTTATATCTAGAGTTGAAGGACATGGAAGCCTAGTAGTGGAAGTTAATATAAAGGAAAGACGTGTAGGTAGGGTTGAATTTAGAGTAACTGAAGGAGCTAGGATGTTCGAAGCAATGTTCATAGGTAGGAGAATTGAAGAAGTACCAACAATAGCAAGTAGAATATGTGGAATATGCGGACCCGTTCATGCAATATGTGCTGCTAAGGCAATAGAGGAAGCAATAGGAATAGAGAATGAAATACCAGATCATATTAATGCCCTTAGAGAGATAATTGCGGGACTAAATGTTATAGAGAGCCATCTACTCCATGTACTAGTGCTATCACTACCTGATTTCTTAGGATATAATTCAATACTTGAACTACCCCAAGAGATTAAGGACAAAGTGTTCAGGGTATTGAAAATAAGAGAGCTAGTCGGTAAATGTCTAGACCTATTATGTGGTGAAAGAGTTCATCCAAAAAATATTATACCAGGAGGTTTTACAAAATTACCATCCAAAATGCTGTTAATTGACTTAGTGAATAAACTCGAAAGAGAGTATGTAAGACTTAAGGAGTTTATAGAATTTCTTGGAAATAAAATGGTTAAAGAGTTCCCAAGAAGTACTCATTATGTGGCATTATACGCTGACAATGATTATCCAATAACGTATGGAGACTTAATGTTAGATTCATTATTTAAAATACCGCATTATGCCTTTAGAAAGTATTTCTCAGAAATAGTAGTGCCGTATTCTACGTCAAAGAAGAGCTTAGTATATGGTACAGAAGGCTATATGGTTGGAGCATTAGCTAGAATAAATACTAATATGAAATTCTTGGTCAGCGAAGTTAAGGAGATAATTAAGGACCTCGAAATTAAGATCCCATCAACAAATCCATACCTAATACCTCTATCGCAGCTTTTAGAAGCTTTACATCTTATAATGAAAATACGTAATCTTGCTGAAGAGGTTAGAATGGAGCCTCATAAAGTAACATATAGGGTAAGACATGGTATAGGGAGTTATATAGTTGAGGCTCCTAGAGGAGTACTATATCATCATTATGTAATTGATAGTGAAGGAAAAATTCTGTCTGCAGATGTCGTTACACCTACAGCGCAAAATGCAGCTGATATAGAGAATAGTATTAAAATGATATTATTAAATGAACTACAGCGTGTAGTCGATGTTGATAAGCTTAAGAGAATGTGTGAAGATATAGTTAGATGCTATGATCCATGTATCTCGTGTTCAGTACATCTAACGGTTATTTAAAGTGACATAATATGAATAATGAAGGGGAAAGAATAAAGTTTACACAGAGTCCAAGAGCTAAGATAATATACTTCATTTATTGTCTTTCAATAACTCTAGTACCATTAGCAATCTCATTATGGTTTTTAGTTCAAGGAGTAATACATTTAGGACTATTGTTGCAATCAATAATAGCATTCACTATAGTATTCTTAACCTATTATATCGAGAAACTTGTTTCAAATACTTTATACGGACTTACAGATAAGTACATCTATGTAAAATCGGGTATTCTTCAAGCTAATGAAAGAAGACTGCCATACAAGTACGTTACTATCATGAGGATTAAGCAAAATTCACTACAAAGAATACTAAGATTAGGAACACTTGAACTATATTCATTTAGCATGGATAAACCAGCTTTAACGCTCTCTAATATAGATTACAATGATATTCATAAAATATTAGAGATAATAGAGAAAAAGATTATCTAAGAGTATCCAAATAACCTATTAGCATTATTTAGTATTATTTCAATAACTCATGTGCGGTCGATAGCACCATAACTACCATGTCTATTTTTACTGGTCTATACTATAGCGAGCTATTTTTACTGTAAGAAGCAAAAGTAGATCCAGATATAATAGTTGAGGATTACATTATCATAATTCTTTAGAGGATGACGGGAATTTTATATCAAAGTAATAAATCTACACTACGGCAGTCATGTGTTTAATAAGAGAATCCCTATTACAATGTTATATATCATCGGAAGTATTGCCCTTAGTATTATTAATTTCGATACAATGCTTTTTGGATAAATGCTTATATAGAAAGGTATTATCCTTACCCATAGTTCATTTAACAATAGGTATAAGGCATTACCTAGGAATATACATCCTAATATGTTGGTAAAGCTATACCCATTATCCAGCATTATTCTCGCAATTCCCCACGCTATTCGTGGACTCATTATTGATGTGATAATGTACGTTAATCCTAGTGAATTTACGTTAATTAGTTCTAAGTATGGCTTAAGGATACTTGATATGTAGCTAAGAACACTGAGGTTCATTAGAGTTATTACTAATGCGAATAAGGGCGTGAATTTGTATAGGAATGTTATGGTGTCTCTTATCCCTACTTTTATGCTATTTATTAGTACTCCTTTGGTTAACTTTATCACCATATTTTGTAGCTTTGTTAATGTATTCTTCGTGTTCTTGTACTTGTACTTCCCATATACTGCTACTATAATGAATGGTGCTACATCGAACAATAATCTTAATGCCATGAAGTATACCGCTATTACTCCAAGCAATGGAAGCATCATTGGTATATATATGTACATTATTCTCAGGAATATACTTGATGCAATTAAGGCTATATACAGGTCTATTGGTTTTATGAGATTTTGCTTAAGTATTTGACTGGCATGAGCCGCTCTTGGACTTATGAGATATAATAAGGGAATTGACGTTAATTCTGGATGAATGCTTCTTCCCAGGATCTTAGATGTCTTTAGGTTTACTACATTAATTATATGCGTTTCTATTAATAGTCTAGCTAAGATATTTCCAAACAATACTGCTAATATTATGTAAATATAAGTAATCAGGAATGTCTGCAGCAGCAATTATTATCTCCTAGACTTTTGAGACATCTTTTGGTACTACAAAAATCCCGTTGCCACGTCTTATGATGTCAAATTCTATTCCATAGACCTTATACAGGTTTTCAGGTGTAAGTACTTGTTCCGGCCTTCCTTGAGCTACCATTATTCCCTTATCCATTAATACTATCTTGTCACTAAATAAGGTTGCCATTATTGGATCATGAAGAGCCATTATAGCTGTATCCACCATTTTCTTCTTTACTAGGTTTCTAACTATACTTAATACTTTTAGTTCATTAGCTATGTCTAGGTGAGCTGTCGGCTCATCTAATAATAGTATTTTTGCTTCTTGAATTAATGCTCTAGCTATTAATATAAGTTGTAGTTGACCTCCACTAACTTCAGCTATTGTTCTATCTGCTAAGTCTTTTATACCGAGAATTTCTAGTATCTTAAATGCTTTCTCATATTCGTCCTTCGATGGCAATGAAAATATGTTGTGATGAGGTGCTCTTCCCATTAGTACGAAATCTATTACTTTATATGCAAAAATACTATGGTGTCTTTGCGGTACGTATCCTATTGATTTTGCCAGTTCTTTACTAGTTATCCTCCATAATTCTTTTCCATTAATATATATTGCCCCCCTTGGCTTTAATATTTTTAACAAGCATTTTAGTAACGTTGTTTTTCCAGCTCCGTTAGGTCCAAGAATGCTTACTACTTCGCCTTTTGAAATCGTAAAAGATATTCCCTTAAGAGCTATAATTTTTCCATCATAAGCATAGCTAAGGTCCTTAACCTTAATTATAGGATTTTCCTTCTTTATCTCCATACTCTACCAGCCTTTCTTAGTAAGTATATGAAGAGAGGTGCACCCATAAGTGTTGTTAATATTCCTATTGGAATTACTTCTGATGTAAGGCATCTTGCAAGGTCATCTGCTAGAACCATGTACGTTCCTCCAAAGAATACTGTAAAGGGAATTACATGTCTATTATCTGTTCCTACTGCAAGCCTAATTATGTGCGGTACTAATAGTCCAACCCAACCGATTATTCCAGCATACGAAACTGCCGTAGCGGTCATAAGTGCACATAGCATTGCGCAAAAACTTCTCTCAACTGTAGGGTTAACTCCAAGTGCACGTGCTTCCTCATCACTCAACGATAATATGTTAAGTCTCCATCTCAACAATACTACTATTATACTACATGGTATTATTATCAATGCCATCCTGTATATATCACTCCATTTAGCTGCCTGACCTATATCACCCATAAGCCAAAAAGTAATTGATGCAAGCCTATGAGGATCTGGTGTTAGGAATTTTGCTAGCGATAACGCTGCCGAGAATAACGCATTAACTATAACTCCTGATAGCACAAGTGATATTATTGATCCTTTACCCCAACCCCATGCTATGGTAAATACTAATAAAAATGCAATAAGGGCAAAGGTCATTGCCATAAGCTCTATGGGTACGTACCCTGGAAGAAACGCTAACGCTATTGCAGCTCCAAATGCTGCTCCCGAGGTCACTCCAAGAATATGAGGACTTACAAGAGGATTACGTAACATTGCTTGTAAAGCAGCTCCAGATGTTGCCAAGGCCATTCCTACAAGTGAAGCTGCTATTATTCGTGGAAGCCTGTATAACCATATAATTCTATGTAAAGCTTCGGGAGGACTACCTACACTGCCAGGTACAAGAACCGAGAGTATGGATTCAAATACATGTATTGGATTTGTAGGATAACGACCTAGAAGGGTTGAGAGTATTATTGATAAAGGTAAAGAAAAAATAATTAAAGACTTAATTAATAATGATCTACTCAATATCAGCCACCAACTACTTGAGTGTATGTTACCCCATACCACTTCGTATAATACTCATTAGCTATTGAAGTGAAGTCTATGTCTCTAAACTTATCTGGATAAAGCTTTTGTGCTAACCATAGTATAAAGAGAGCAGCATCCATATTCCAATGCTCATAGTATGGTTCCTTATAGACTCTCTTTTCCTTGACAGCGTTTATTGTTGCCCACGCTGGGTCTTTTAGTATTGTTTTTACATCGTATTTTGCATGATACCATATTACTATTACTTCTGGATTCCACTTAATTATGTCCTCTAAATCAACATTCACATACGTCTTATTCGGTAAATCTTTTGCAGCAATATTAATTCCACCTGCAAGTACTATGAACTCATGTACCGTTCCTCTTCCTCCTTGCACTTTTGTAGGCTTACTCCATAGGTATAGTACTTTTACACGTTTATCTTCTGGAATGTCCTTTATTCGCTCTTGTACTAGATTTACAATATAATCCATATCGTTGATTAATTCTTTCGCTCTATCTCTTTCATCAAAAATTACTCCTAATACCCATAGTAGTCTCTTAATATCATTGCAACTGTATAGCGATACCTTAATAACCGGTATTCCAAGAGCTTCTATTTGATCTACAATCTTAGGCTTATATGGCCAAATTATTACAATGTCTGGGCTTAGCGATGCTAGTTGCTCTATATTTAGCGAAAACGAGCTTCCTGGACTAGGTATATTTGTTATATTTGGATAGGCTGTTTTTACAAGTATGTTCTTTTTGGCATACTTTGATACTCCTACTAGCTTATCCATAACGTTAAATGCTATTAGCGTTTCATATGTTATTAAATCAACTACTCTTTCAACTTTTCTAGGTATCTTTACCTCACTATCAGTTAAGTCAACTATTTCCTTCCACTTAATGTTATATACTGCAAAGGCTTGTTTGGGTATGAATAGTCCATAGAATTTCGTTAGCAGGGTCTCCATGTCATTTCTCCAATCAATGTCCTTATATATCTCTGGATATAGTACCTTGGCTATGTATTCACGCCCAATAATGTCTCTTGGACCCCAGTCTAATACTCCTCCTACCGAACTCCAACAAGGAATCACATATATTCTTGACTCCTTGTAGGCTTTAAGTATATGCCATTTAGCATCTCTCTCAATGACATCTAGTACTTTATGCATCTTAGACACTGATGATGTAATTAATATGACATCCGGATCCCATGAGGCTAGTGTTTCAAAGTCTATTTTAGGCCACTTCTCACCTGGGAATTCCTTTAATGCTATATTTATAGCCCCAACATCTTCTATTGACCTGCCCCATGAGGTATTGGCGTATACGCTTAACTGTCCTCCTTTAATTATACTTGAGCCTGATATCATTACTACTTTTAGTTTTTTGTTTTCAGGTATCATTGACGCTTTTGATAAGAGGTACTGATATCTTAATCTTATGAATTCTTTTAATGCACTTGCTTTTTCCTCCGCTCCAACAACTTTACCTAGAATTTCTATAGCTTTAAGTTCATCATCTATAGTCTTCATGAATAATCCTATAACTGATATTCCGATGTTTTCTATCTGTTCAATAACCTTATCCGCCTTGCTATATCCGCAATCACTAATAACTACATCTGGATTTAGAGCAACTATTTGTTCTATGTTTACTCCCTTAAATATACTTCCTACAACTACCTTATCCTTAACAGATTGAGGTAAGTAGTCATCATAGGCCACATAACTACTAATGCCAACGATTTTATCGCCTGCTCCAAGCGCAACAAGTATCTCTGCCCAGTACGATGTAAGAACTACTATCCTCTCCACTGGTTTCTTTAATGTTATTGTTTTCCCTCTAAAATCTGTAATTACAATCTCCTTTTCAGTAGGTTTTGTAGTCATAGTTGTAGTTGTTGTAGTTATTGTGGATGTAGCTGCTGGAGTTGTGATTGAAGTTGGTGAAGGACCAGTTGGGGTTGTAGTTGGAATGGTCGTTGGCGTAGTTGTAGGTGTTGTAATTGGGGAAGGTGTAGGTTGCTTAAGAACTTGTAAAACATTCAAAGCTACTATACCAGCAATTATACTAACAATAATCGCCAAGATTGCAAGAATAATAGGAGTTTTTGTAGAGGACTCGCTAACCATACAGGTGCACCTCACATGTATGAACTGTGTACTCCAGCTTTACATAATTAGCCTAAGGTTAATAAATCTCGTGCACCTATATATGTGGTGGGTGTACTTCATGGAATTAAAGCTAGGATTTGTGCTGGGCTACAGTGGTTCAATGATTCCAGCATTCATAGAAGTTCTTGAGGATTTAAAAAAGACGCACCCTTTTGAATACATCATAATCACACCATACAAGTTCTCTAAAGACGATCTAGAATTCCTCATGAATGCTAATGTAATTTTCATATACTCCTCTAGGCTCCCTCATGAAGTTGAAGAAGTCTTGAATAAATTACCAAAGGAGGTTAAGGTTATAGCCGTTGATGAGAATCATGTACATCTTTCAACAGTAGACCCTTCTATTGTACATAAGGCAGCAGAATTTATGAAAATTGGAGGTAAGGAGAACCTTAAATCACTCATATTACTCATATTGAAATTAGCTAATATAGAAGGAATAAACATACCAAAGATTATTAACGTTCCATGGCATGGAATCTACCACCCAAGGTATGGTGTGTTTAACGATATTAAAGATTATCTTAAGGTGTATCCCTATTCTTCTAAACCTCTTATAGGAATGTTATTCTATAGAAGTGATTGGCTTTATGGAAGGACTATTCTTGTAGATAAGCTTATTAATAAACTTGAGGCGTTAGGTTTAGGTGTTATATCTGTCTTTACATATGGATTTCGTGATAATAAACTTGGTTCACCTAGTCATGAAGATTCAATTCGTAAGTTCTTTTTCTTGGACAGCAAACCAATAATTGATGTTCTTATCAAGCTTACTTCATTCTTCCTCTTAGATCATGGTAAAAGCTCTAAATGGGCTACTGAAGGATTTAGAGTTGTTCATGGAATTGAATTGTTGAAGAAACTTAATGTCCCCATAATACAATGTCTTATAACCTATTATAAGAGTCCTGAGGAATGGCTTAGAGATGAACACGGAGTAGATTACATGACTATAGTATATCGTATTGCGATGCCTGAAGTCGATGGAGCTATAGAACCTATTGTTATAGCAGGTACAAAAATAGGTGACTACGGTGATAAGAAGATAATCCCTATTGATAAACATATAGAATACCTTGCAAGAAGAATTAAAAAATGGGTTGATATTAGAAGGAAAAAGCCTTCAGAAAGAAGAATAGCTATAATTTTAATTAATCCTCCATGTAAGGGTCTTGAAGCAAATGTTGCTGTAGGATTAGGCCTTGATGTCCCTGAAAGTGTTGCTAGATTATTAAAACATCTTAAAATAAAGGGCTATAATGTAGGTGATGTTATTCCAAAGAATGGTGAAGAATTAGTCAAGCTGATAATGGAAAGAAAAGCAGTTAGTGAATTTAGATGGACTTCTGTTGAAGAAATAGTTGCTAGAGGTGGTGCTTTAGACTTTGTCGATAAAGAAACTTATATGCAATGGTTTAATGAATTACCAGATAACGTCAAGGAAAGGATGATTAAGGAATGGGGTGATCCAAGAGATATTCTATCTGGTAAAACAGATAAGGCTCTTGTAGGCATGATTTACAATAATAAGTTTGTCATCCCTGGATTACGCTTTGGAAACATAGTGATAATTCCTCAACCAAAACGTGGTTGCGCTGGAGCAAGATGTGATGGCAGAGTATGTAAGATACTCCACGACCCTACAATACCTCCACCACATCAATGGCTAGCTGTTTATAGATGGATCACTAGGATATTCAAAGCAGATGCAATAATTCACTTTGGAACCCATGGTTACTTAGAATTCTTACCAGGTAAGGGCGTTGGCCTATCCTGGACTTGTTGGCCTGAAATATCAATTGATGATGTACCCCACTTATATGTTTATGTAGTTTCTAATCCTATGGAGGGCGTTATAGCTAAGAGAAGAAGCTATGCTGTACTAGTAGATCATCTATATCCTCCAATGAAACTTGCAGATGTATTAGATGATATAGATACCCTTTTAACACAGTATTCTCATGCAAAAATAATGAACGATCATGCTAGAGCCGTGGTAATATATAAGCAGTTAATTGAAAAATCAAAGGAGCTAAATATACCCTTACCAAAAAATATCAATAACCCCGATGAAGTTATAGAAACTATACATAAACATGTTCATACAATTAGAAATACACAAATAAATATGGGACTACATATTCTAGGATCTCCTCCTACAGAGCCTAAGAAATTAGCTGAATATGTAGCTACAATATGTGCCTTTGACAGCTACAAGGTTCCATCGCTAAGGAGAGTTATAGCAAGATATCTGGGAATAAATTATGATGAACTTAGAAAAAAGCCCATGGAAATAAATAAGGTCTTTGGGATCAGGAATGGTGAAGTCCTTCACATACTTTATGAAATTTCTGTGAATGTTTTAGAAAAGCTAATTAGACTGGAACACGTCCGTGATGAAGACATAATTTCCATTCTTAATGAAGAGGTGGGAAGGTGGTTGAAGTACAAGTAAAGAAGATTATTCAAACTATACACCTTGATGAAGCCACCATAAGGGAGGTCGTTAAAGCATTCAGATATGCACTAGACATAATTGATTTAATAAAAAAGTGTAGTTGTGAAGTAGATAATCTCATAAAAGGTACTGAAGGATTCTTCATAGAACCTGGTGCTTCGGGCCCCCTTACTAGAGGCAAGATAGAAGTCTTACCTACAGGTAGAAACTTTTACCTCATAGATCCACGTACATTACCTACGCCAGCAGCATGGAGCATTGGTAAAGAGACTGCAGAGAAGCTTATCAAGTATTACTTAGAAAAGCATGGAAGATACCCTGAAAGCATTGGACAAGTATTATGGAGTATTGACGCATATAAAGCTGATGGAGAACAACTTGCCCAAATACTATATCTAATTGGTGTAGAACCTGTTTGGGATGATACTGGAGCTGTAAAGGATGTGCGAGTTATACCGTTAGAGAAACTAGGTAGGCCACGTATTGATGTAGTCGTTAGGATTAGCAGTATTGTAAGGGATACCTTACCAAATTTTATTGAAATTATAGATAAAGCTATAGCAAAAGTTATTTCTTTAAATGAGCCTCTTGAAATGAATTACATTAAGAAGCATTATATTGAGAATGTAAAGAAGCTTGTAGGAATCGGTATAAAACCTGAAAGAGCAAAAAAGTTAGCTAGGTATAGGATTTTCGGCGCACCTCCTGGAGCTTATGGGGCGGGCGTAAACCTTGCTATAGAGGCCTCTGCTTGGAGAAATAATGAAGATTTAGCTAAGGTGTGGATTCAATGGAGTGGTTATGCATATGGAATAGATACATATGGTGAACCAGCACATGAGTCTCTCATGATGTCCTTAGAGAAAGTAGATATTGTAAATAGAAATCACGTAAGTGATGAACATGATATACTTAATTGTTGCTGCTACTTTGCATATCATGGTGGATTCTATAATGCTGTTAAAGCTTTAAGTAAGCGAAATGATGTTGAAGTAGTTACTACCGATACACGTGACATTTCATTAACTGATATAAGGTCTATGGATTTAGAAGTGGAGAGAATTGTTAGAGCAAAGCTCTTGAACAAGCTTTGGATTGAGGAAATGAAGAAGCACGGCTATCGTGGTGCTAATGAGTTTCAGAGAAAAATCCTGCATCTATATGGTTGGGCAGCAACAGCTAAGGTTGTTAAAGATTGGATATTCAATGAGATTGCAAAAACATATGTACTCGATGAAGAAATGAGGAAGTGGTTTATGGATCATAATGTATGGGCACTAGAGGAAATTACGAGGAGGCTTATAGAGGCTGCTGTTAGAGGTGTTTGGAGAACTCCTAAAGAAATTCTAGAAGAACTAAGAAGAATTTACTCCGAAATAGAAGGTGCTCTAGAAGATGATATAACAGCACCAGCTGATATACAAGGAGGTTCAATAGATATAGTAACACCTGAACAAGTAAGCTCGTGGTCAAGAATGTTGGAGAAAGTAGATACCTTATGGAATAAAATCACGAGGTGCAAAAAGTGACTAATAGAGAATTCTTAAGAAGAATAGTTTATCCATTTACTGCAATAGTTGGATTGGAAAAAGCTAAACAAGCTCTACTCGTCGTATCCGTGAATCCCCTGATTGGGGGAGTACTTCTTAGAGGTGATAAGGGTACAGGTAAAACAACGCTAGTACGTGCTCTTGCTAATGTTTTACCTGAAATCGAAGTTGTTAAAGATTGTCCATTTAATTGTAATCCAAGTAATCCTATGGAAATGTGTGATAACTGTTATAAAAGATGGCTTAATGGTGATAATCTTCCTGTTGTAAAAAAGAAGATGAAGGTTGTTGATTTACCTTTAAGTATAACTCCAGATAGGCTTATTGGAACAATAGATATTGAGAAGGCTCTCAAGGAAGGTGTAAGAGCTCTTAAACCAGGTATTCTTGCTGAAGCGAATAGAAATATACTCTATATTGATGAAGTCAACCTCCTTGATGATTATATAGCTGATTTAATACTTGATGCAGCTGCATATGGATGGAACATTATTGAAAGAGAGCACATATCATTTAAACACCCATCAAGATTCATACTCATCGGCAGTATGAATCCTGAAGAAGGTGAATTAAGACCTCAACTTCTAGATCGCTTTGGACTTGTAGTAAATGTTGAAGCACCCATGGATCCTGAAACTAGAGCAGAAATTGTAAAAAGAGTTGAAGAATTCAATACAGATCCTATATCATTTTACAAGAAATATGAGGCCAAGGAAAAAGAGCTTAGAGAAAGAATTATACAGGCGAGAAGGATATTACCTAAAGTTACAATAGATGACGATTTATTAAGAATGCTTATCAAGACGCTTGTTGAAATGAAGGTAAAGACCTGTAGAGCTGAAATAACCACCGTTAGAACAGCAAAAGCGCTAGCAGCCCTGGAGGGCAGAACGCGTGTTACAATGGATGATTTGAAGAAGGCTATGGAACTAGCATTACCGCATAGAATGTCACTGAAACCGTTTAAACAAGAATTACATAGAAAATCCACCAGCTCCCTCAACAATAGGCATAAAATCCATGAACATAGAGAAAGTGATAGACATAAACATAGCAACCATACTAGTAGTACAAATAACCATATACGAACTAGTAGGGAGCTTAATTCTCACGTAAAGCCTATAGAATCTAATAAAATTGATTTAAATAAGCCTGGAGAAGCAACAATAATTATCCCACCAATTGAAGACGATTTAAATGTCACGGATAATGTCGTTAAGAAAATTAAAGAAGAAAGATCATCCATTAGGGGATCTCGTTATACATATTCAACTATAATAAACAAACCCTACGGTGTGCCCATATCCTATGTTTTTCCGGTCTGCAATCCAATTGACATAGATATCGTTGGTACAATAGTCAATTTATCCGTAAACAAATTAAGGACCTTAAACTTCATCAAAGATGATCTCCTTAATGAAATACTTGCTGTAAGAATTAGAAGGACAAGAATACCAGAATTAGTAATAATAGCTCTTGATACCAGTGGTAGTATGAATGTGTTTAAGAAAATAGCTATTGCAAAAAAGGTTGCGGAGGAACTTATTGAAAAATCGTATACTAAGAGGGCATGGATTTCACTTATAACCTTTAGAGGTAATGGAATAGAATACTATATCCCAATAACGCGTAACTATAATAAAGTTATAGAGCTCTTACCTAAAGTACCAACTGGTGGAAGAACGCCATTATCAGCCGGACTAAAGAAAATAATTGAAACAGCTAAATTATTTAAAACAAAGTACAACAACTCTCACGTTACAGCGATATTAATAACTGATGGAAAAGCCAATAAACCTCTATTAACCGATATTAATGAAGAAATAACAGCCTACTCAAGAATGATTTCAAGAGAAGGAATAGAATTGATAATATATGATATAAGACCTACAGGTATAGATCCATCAATTTCATATATTGACCTAATAGCTTCAATAACAAATGCAAAGGTCTATAAAGTCTAACTATAATCCTTAAATGCCCACGTCACTCTTTAATAGTATTGCTCCTCCATGCTCTGCCCATATCCTACACGTACCTTCAATGCTTACCATACATGGGCCATAGGGTGTTTGCGGCGTACACTTCTTCATGAAGAGGGGACAATCTGTAGGCTTACTTAATCCTAGAACTATTTCATGACATTTACAGCCTGGAGGTATTTCTTTACGAATATCGATATTTTCAGGTTCTTTAAGTCCATACCGATAGTTAGCATCATAGCTAGCATATTCTTCCTTCAAAAGAGCCCCGCTCTCTGGGACTACCCCTATACCTCTCCAAAGTGAGTCATATACATTAAATACTTTATTAATTAGCTTCTTAGCTTCAACATTTCCTTCAGGTCTAACTACCCTATTATATTCATTGTATAGTCTAACTTTACCAGTAATTAGCTGCTTTAATATCTCCATAATAGCTATTAGAACATCTAGTGGTTCAAAACCAGCTACAACAACTGGTACGTTATAGTCTCGTGCTATGAATTCCCAAGCACGACTACCTATAATTGTAGATACATGTCCTGGAGCAATAACTCCATGGATTACAGTTCCTTTAACATTATCAAATAAGTATTTTACTACTGGCGGCGTAAATCTATGGGCAATCTTAAAACTAAAATTACTTGATACTGTACCCCTAGCTAACGGTGAAGCTGTTGAAGGCATTGTCGTTTCAAAACCTATTGCAAAAAATACATACTCTCTAGACCTATCATTTAATGCCAATTTTATACCATCCAAAACACTATAAACTACTTCAACGCGGCCACCAGCACTCTTAGCTTCTTCTAAACTATAAACACCATTAACTCCTGTTCCTCTAAGTCTAAAAGCATCACCATAAGTTAACACGCTCACTCCTTCAAACGATAACTTAATTAATTGATCAACATAGAATGCAGGCGTTATACAAACAGGACATCCAGGACCAGCAACAAGTTCAACATTATCTGGCATAAGAGATCTAATACCATAATGTGTTATAGTCCATTCATGTGTACCGCAAAAATCCATAACCTTAACAATATCATATTCTTTCTTGAGTTTCTTAGCTAAATCACGTATTCTATGTACTATCTTATTGGCAAGAGGATTTCTTTCATAAAGCTTCTTCAAGTTAACTATGAAGTCGCCTGACATTATTATACCCTAATAATGTTGTATCCACTGGCCTTTCTTAATCTATTCATAATTGTCAATCCTAAACCTTTTTCTTCAAATCCTTCACATATAGCTATATCAACCCTTAATTCATCCAGTTTTCTTAACGTCTTGAACAAGTTCTTAGCAACTTCATATAAGTTCCTTCTTGAACCAAGCGATAACACTCTAAATCCTGCCTTAATGTAATAGTTGCGGGTTTCTGTTGATGCTAATATACATGTCTTAAGCCCCTTCAATGAATGCCTCTTTGCAATTTCAATAACCTTCAACGCGTATTTTTCAAAATCACTATAGTCTTCAGCTTCAACTAACACCATTGGAGTATCGGGTGCATAATGTCTATACTTAACACCAGGAGAAAGCGCTTTTTCAGCCTCCATAACACCACGAGCGAAGGCAGGTATCTTTATCTTAATACCTAATATCCTTTCAAGATCCTCTACAGGTATAGGGCCAGGTCTTAAGAGCACTGGAGGTTTACGTGTTACGTCGATTATAGTTGACTCTACTCCAAATAATGTTTCACCTGCATCAAGTATAATATCAACTCTACCATACATATCTTTAATAACATGCTCAGGCGTTGTTGGCGAAGGCCTACCAGCTAAATTAGCACTCGGAGCAGCAATAAGTACCCCGCTTAACTCTATCAACTTTAATGCAACAGGATGAGCAGGCATACGAATAGCGACTGTCGGCAATCCTGCAGTTACTTCATGTGGTATTCTATTAGACTTCCAAACAATAACCGTAACAGGACCAGGCCATAACTTTTTAGCAATAATGTATGCCTCTCTAGGAATCTCACTTGCAGCATCTTCTAACTCACTAAGCTTACATATATGGACTATTAATGGATTATCCATAGGTCGTTCCTTAACTTTAAAGATTTTAATAACAGCTCTAGAATCATAGGCATTAGCTCCAAGACCATAAACAGTTTCTGTAGGAAAAACCACTAGACCACCATCCCTGATTACATTAGCTGCTTCTGCAATCGATTTTTCATCAGGATTTATGGGATTTACCTTAATTACTCTAGTCTTAACATTCATTAACTGTACTCCTCATCTGCAAGAGATAAACCCTAATCTCCCCTAAATATATTAAAACTAATTAGTACATCCCTGAAAACATAGATAATATTTTGATGGTCATCGAAATATAAACAAAAACTTTCTCATTTCATTTCCTTGACGGCTTGACTGAGTACTGACCAAATTTCCTGTAGCTTCCTTTTTGATTCTTCATCGTCCTTCTTAAACAGCTCTAGAACATCTTTAGTAGTAGATCATACTTCTTACTAAGTAGCTTAAAAGTTTCAAGTATAATCATATCAGCTGACCGACCAAATAGCTTCTTTAACATATCATAAAAAATCTTAGGTTTTTCAAGTAATGCTTCAGCAAGACTTACGCCATAGTTTTTCTAATATGAAAATCTTGTACAGCATAAAATGATGGTGAAATTGCTGAATTCAATGCCTCTTTAATGCATCTAAGAGTCCTTTTAATAGGCATATTCATCCTCTCAATGGCATATAATCCTCGATCAAGAGGCATCTCTTCGGTATATGCGGGTTCTCTTTGTCTATTTATGATAACTGCTATTCCTTTTAAAGTTAGTTCTAGGGGAGTCTTTTGATAAATTGCTAGCCATACACTTAATTATTTCACGATCGTATATTGTTTCAATTCCTCTATGAGATCTTGATTTAATCAATGTAATCTTAATCCTTCCCTTGTCATCTCTATCGATCTCTAACACTTCATCACTCCACTCTATATAAAATCCAGGAATTTCAAAGTTCTTACGGATTACATAGTGACGTATAGTTGTTATACCCATGGCTTTGGTGAATTGAATTATGTATATTGTATATTTCTTTAGAGCATTAGCTGAATATATATTGGCGATTTTCTGTAAGTTTAAAACAAAGCTTAACATTTGACCAATTTCTTTAGATAATCTTATACTTAGCTTAATGGCGTGGTTAAGAGCTGTTGTTTGAGGATTCGGTGTTAATATAATTAATCTCTTTTACAACTTTTTATCTAAGTTCATAGATTCCATGATAGATTTTATCTTCTCTATGTATATGGTGTTGTATCTTGTAATGCCAATGGTGAAGTCTTGTCTTAGTAACTCTACACACTTTCGTAGTAGGAATTTTAATAGGTTTGATTCTAAGAAGATTTCCCCTTTATCAATTATGAGGATTTGAGTTCCAGGATTAATGGTCTTAGGTAAACTCTTTGCACAATGGGGCATTCAATTTCTATAATCTTCCTTTTAGACCTACCTGTATTAAGAAGCTATTCTTTCACTAATGTAGTTTAGAATAACTATGCCTCCAACACCAATTTCAAAAGGAATGGAAGCTATAGGTATTGATCTTCCCCTAAATTTTTAGCATTAATAAATCTCCCCATTATACCTGCAACGCCTATCCTATAATTAAGCTCTATAACAATATCTGCTACAAATTCTAGCAGTCTTAAATCAACATCTTCTGTTTGCATAATATCTGCAACAAATATTAAGATTCCCCTCGGTTTACTTGCAAGATCGTATAGTATGGTTTATATCCAAGCCCTCTTACTAGCATAATCCTTTAATAACTTGATTAATGGGGTAATGTTATCAACTATAATTATATCATAATAGTCTAATCCTCGAGTAATAATTGGTGTTGTATGATCGATTAATTCCTCGTCCCTAATCATAGGTGCTCTAACGATCCTTATCCTACCTTCCTTCATTAGCTTATCAATATTAAAGCCTAGATTTTTAGCATATTTTGATATTTTTTCTGAAACTTCTCCAAAAGCTATATAAAGAACCTTACTATTCCTCTCAACTGCATTTCGATAAGCAATAATTAGAGCAAAAGTAGTTTTACTGGAACAGGAACACCTTCAATAACCATTATACTACCAGGCTCAAGTTCACCTAATAGTTTATCTAACTCCTCAACACCAAAGGAGTAAAGTTTTCTCATTATAGCATCCATTACTGATGTTATAGTCCTTGCTATAATTTCTTAAAAGCTTTAATGTTTCTCATAAATGGAAGATTAATTACTTTTGATAATAATATGTTTAACCTAGGAAATGCTAATGAGTACTAAAAAGGACGTAAAAATAATTAGTATGGTTTTTATGCAAATCTAGGTCTAGCATATGCGGTTTTTCTACCCGCTATGAACCCTGCTATTAATCCTATTATCAATAGTATTACTGCAACAGTGATTACGGTAGTCCATTCTGTTACTGGAACAGTTGTTGTTATAGTTGTTGGTGAAGGTGTAGTTGTTGTTTCTGTTTTGGTGGTTGTTATTGTAATTGGACTAGTGGTTGTCATTGTGGTCGTTTTAACTGCTGTAGTTGTAAACGTCTCTGTCTTGGTGGAGATTTCAGTTGTTGTATAAATTATCGTTAATGAAGTCGTGGTTGTCACTGTCTCTGTAGTTGTTGTAGTTGTTGTAATGATCTCTGTAATTGATGGAAGTTTTTCTAATGCTTCAAGTATTGGTAAACCTGTGGAGTTTGCTGGTTTACTAATACCTAATATTACTGATATAGTTGGTGCAATATCTATAGTTCTTACGGGTGGTATGGTTTTACCCGCTACTATACCTTTTCCAATAATACCGAACATCGCATGTAGGTCGGGATAATATGGTAAATCGCCATGTGTTCCAGTAATAGTCTTTAATGGGGTTATGTCTCCAAAGATTACCGGTTCACCATTCTTCATCATCAACTTAGTACTAGCAACGTATCCAGGTTTCATAGAGAACACTACATCACCAACCCTAGAACCCGTTAATCCAAGGGCTTTAGCCTGTTCATTAGTAGCAATAAAGCCTATTACTGGTTCTCCCGTATCAGGATCTCTTAGACTTGATAGAACTTTAATTACCTCATTAACTACTTTCCCATATTCTTCTCGATCAACAACTCCGCCCTCCTCTCTATCTTTAAGGTTAACCCAAATCTGACAATAACCCACAAAGTATGCTTTAGTTTCATTCCATAGTATATTGCCCTTTTCATCATAGGCTATTAGTCCTGCTTCAGCTAGTGCTGAGTTTATGTAGACAGTTTTCTTGACAGGCCACTGCCCATGGTCGGATACTACAATTACAACTGTATTCCTTAGATCAACCCTCTTTAGTACCTCGAATACTATTTCATCAGCCCATGAATATGCTTGTTCAATATATTTAGCATATATTTCAGCCATACCCGGGTCATAGTATGGCATGTTAGGATAGATCAACCCTAAGAATTGATGCTGTACATTATCAACTATTGGCGTGTAAGTTAAGAAGAGATTCCATTCGGTATTCTCGAGCAAATATATTGTTAGTTCTTTAAAGAAATCGTTTGCCAGCTTTACGGTCTCCATATATGTTTCTGGACCATACCATTTATTAACTAAGCCCCACCAATCACCATCGGTAACCATTCCAACTTTAAGTACAACATTTTCCCAAACCTTCTTCTTCAATTCTTCATCGGTACACCACATTGCCTCCAATGGCCTTATAATTGTTCTATACAATCTAAAGTCATCTAATGGTGTAATCCTTAATACCTTAAACCTTGGAGCAACCGTGTAGGCTACGCCTTTAACATGAATAACGGCGTTTATTGGCTTACTCCACTCATCTTCACTTAACACTGCAGCAGCTTTTGCCGCATCTTTTTCGGGTCCAGGAACTATAGCAACTTTATCTTGGATTCCATCTCCATCACTATCATATACTAATATCCACCATTTATCTTCACCAACAGTTATTTGCGCTTCAAGGGCCTTAGCAACTTTCCCGAGAACATTAAGGTTCTTCCAATTGGTGGCTTCAGTTAACGTTATATACTCCGGATATCCTTTAATTGAAGTATTTGTTGTATATAGCTCTGAATTGCTATATGCGCCTAACCATGCATCATAGGGGTTAAAGAGAACACTATTCTTAACCTTATCTTTCCAATACGCAGGAGTACTTTGTGGGAATGAAGCTACAATAGCTTTAAGTCCATGTTTATCAACGGTCATCCATATGGGTTCAGCAAGTAGATATTCGGCACTGAATCCTGTAACGGCTTTATATACAGGTAACCCAGGAAGATGAATCTTATTACCAGTTATTCCAGTTATTGATGGAGGTGCACCGGTACTAATAGTTGCGTGGGCTACAGCTGTTGCACTTGGAAATGATGTTATCATATATTCTGCCCAAACACCCTTATGAATAATCTCACTCATTCCTGGCATTTTGCCTTCTCTAATATATTTTAAGATAAAGTCAGGTCTAGCTGCATCGATGCTAATAAGGACGACCTTATCAGCAATTTTAGGAACCTTTCCTTCAGCTATAACTAATGGTGATGATGAAGCTATAGATAGTACAATAAGGGTTATTAATATAATAACAAGTTTTCTCATCTTGAAATCACCCCTAACCCTATAAGTCAGACCTCCTTACTTAAAATACTTATTATAATAATTCATGTTATTAAGATAGTTAAAAATTCATTTAAGTTGATGAGACTTCTCTTAATCCTTATTTTAAGTCAACTTAGCTTCAATACTACTATATTTCTGATTAACATAATCTAGAACATCTCTTTCACTATTCTTTAATGGTCCTGGGTATTGTAATTTAAGTGATGTGGCAGCTGCCGCAAATTTTATAGCGAAGTCAAAGCTCCAACCCTTAAGCCTTGCATGAACATAAGCACCGGTACAGGTATCACCCCTACCAACCCTACCTTTTACAGCATCAACTATAAATGGTGCAAAGAAGGTACCAACCCCCTTAACATGGAGGTAAACGCCTTCAGTTGAAGTGACAAGTACTTCTCTCGGTCCCCACGAAGCAATGACCTCTGAGGCTTCAGCAGGATCTTTAAGTCCTGTAAGGAGCTTAGCTTCCTTTGCATCAGCTTTGAATATGGTAACATATCTAGAACCTTCAAACTTCCAAGACCAATCAACATACTCTATTTTATCACCTACAACCTTTCTAGTAAATCCTTGAACATCAAATATTATTGGTGCGATGCCATATGCTCTCTTAAAGAACTCTAAGCTGAAATCTTCTGTAGTAAGTGGTCCAATATAGATATACCTGCATGCACAACAATAATTTAAATCATTAGGGGTAAATGGGTCGCCAACAGATATTACCTTAAGATATCTTTCATCTAAGCTCTTACCATATGTTGTATGGAAAGATGTTGTACGTCTACTAGGAATAACAGTAATTTTAATACCTAAATCCCTAAGCTCATTAAGAATATAGTCGTCCTCAAGATTAAGCCTAGTGACAATCATAATATCAGTACCGAGCCTCTTCAAAGTTATTGAGAAGAAATATGGTGGACCAGCAGTAAACTCTCTATAAACGCCATGAAATTCCTCTGATTCGTGAGTAACATAACCTATAGCACATACATCAACCATGATCTATAAGCACCCCATTACATCAACTTAGATTAGGGTAAGTAATATAATATATATTTAACACTCTAGAGGGAAAAAACTAAGTCAATAATTATTACATTAGACAACGTAATACGGACATGACCTTAACTCTTCATCGAGTGTTCATTGTATAAAAATCATCTACGTTTTATTAACACTACTATTAAAACAGCCAGTATGAGGCTTGCTATCATAAGAATGATCTTCATATCCAATGGTGGGAGAAGCTCTTTTACTTTTTCAGTTGCAGCAGTCACTTCCTCTGTTGTAGTGTTTAGCTCTTCTGTTGGTGTTTCTCTTGTTGTAATAGTTGGTTGAATTTCCTTCTTTTCACTTATAGCTTTAAATAGAGACTTTTCTTCAATTTTCACGTCCATAATATTTCTATCAAATTCTATCATTATTGTGTGAGCACTCATGGAAATAGCAGGTACTGAAATGAATATAAATTTATTCATTATCTCTGTTGTCTGAAAGACCGTTTCTTCACCATCTATTTTAATGCTCTTTATATTAATATTAATAGGCGTGATAATTGTTAATGAACCTATACCCTCACCTGATGCTACTATTGTTAAAGTACTTTCTTTCTTTTCAATACTTTTTAACATGGTATTTCTTGAAATGAGTATCATATGACAGATGCTATTATTTGTTAATTTTATTGTTAGATACTTTGCTTTTAAGTTTAATGATATATGTTCATAACCTTTAATTAGTTTGGTAGAGGTCTTAAGTTCAAGATGGCCTTTAATACCCTGTTGCCCTCCTTCAACGTTTATACGTAAATGGGATATCATGTATATTGGTGTAGAAAATAGTAGATCATAATAACCTTTAAAATCTATTGAATAATTTCCAGGAGCACCCCTATAAAGGAACGATCCTTTACCTTTAGCTGTTACATTAATTATAGGAATATCTTTAAAGACATCTACACTTATAGATATTGGTATATAAACTCCAAGACTTCTTTCGAGATTTTTTATCTCATTGATGATATCTCTTATATAAGTTCCTACAGCATTAATGGGTAGAGAACGTTCACCTTTTTCTGAAGCTTTTAAGCTGCTCTTAACGTTCTCTTCTATTTCAGGATTATCAGCATTAACTTCAATATCCGTAGTCCATATCCTAACCCTAGCCTCCTTAATTGATAACTCCAATACCTTGAAATGAAGAGTATAAGTATAATTTAAGAACTCTCTAAACTGCTTACCCTCTTCTACTCCCTCTGATCTTCTATAATAATTAACCTTAAAGACAAGCTCCTTACCAACTAAGGGATCTTCAATTACGATTTTAGTTTCTCCTGTATCCGTGTAAAATGATATTCTTTGAGGGTTCTGTGTTTCACCTACAACGGTAATAACATCTAATTGAAAGTTCATTAACATTAATAGAATGATTACTGTCAAAACCAACACGATTTTACTAATCTATATTCACCTCTTAGTGGGCTAACTTGGTATCAACCTTTATAAATTTATAGTAGGGAAATGGTAACTTTCAAACCTAAACAATGATAGTATCTATTAGACTAATCCTTTCTAGCCACTAGCTTTAACCTTAGAAGATAATATAAAATACGAGATCTTATCTCAATTATATCGAAATTATATTAGGAGAGGAGGCTGCGGTGTAAACATGTCAATGGATATTACTAATAAAATCCGTATTCTTGAGACTATAATTAAGATACCGTATTATATGGTTATAGGTTATACTCATGGAAGGCTTATATATTACTCCACAATTGAAGGTATTACAAACATATGGTCATTAGATGTAGAGTCAAAGGTTAAAAGAAGACTTACGAGAGAGCCTATCAGTCAAGTTGCAGAGCCAAAACCTGATTCTCCTTATGTCATATATACTAGAGATGTCACAAAAGGAAAGGAGCACCATAAGATTTATTACGTAGATTCTAAAGGAAGAGAGGAAAAGTTACTCATAGACACTCCATCGATGAGAATATTTAGTATAGCCTTTGATAGCGAGAAAATAGTATTTACAGGTGCTACAACAAAGGACATGGCATTATATATAGGTAAATGGAATGGATCATGGGAGAAGGTCCAAAAATTAAGTACATTAACTTTTGTAGCAGACGTTAATGACAAATATATCGTAGGTCATGGAACACTAAAAAATAATCCAAAAACCCTTGAGATATTCATTTATGATATGGAGACAGGAATTATGAAAATATATACGCCAAGAGAAGGCTCAGTAAACAAGGAACCTAAACTAATGGGAACAAAAGTACTTTTTGAAAGTAACTTCAAAGGTAAGAATAGACTTTACATATACGATATTAATGAAGGAGCATTAAGTGAAGTTAAATATAGATTCAAAGACTATGATATATTTGACCCGATAGAGCATGTAAACTATGGATGGACTAAGGATGGAAGAATATGGGTTATAGGGGAACGTGAAGGAAGATCAAAACTATTCATAGATGGTAAAGAAGTTAAAACTCCTCAAGGATTTATCAATAATGCTGTTATTGTTGAAGATAAAGCATATGTATCACTATCTTCACTCAGAGAACCACATAGAATACTTGAAGTAGATTTAAAGACAAATAACATTAATGTGGTTATAGATAATAAATTACCTAAAGAAATAGAAGAGAGAATAGGAGAAGTTAAATTTATAAGATATAAGTCATTCGATGGACTAGAAATACCTACATTTATCATAGAGAGTTATCTAGTTTCGAAACCTGGACCAACTATAATCTATGTGCATGGAGGACCTTGGAGCGAGGTAGTTGATGCATGGAATAGGGTTATAGTATCTTTAGTTGCTTCGGGTTACCACGTAATTGCACCAAACTTTAGAGGATCAACAGGTTATGGTGAAGAATTTAGGACATTAGATATTGGAGATCCAGGTGGAGGAGATCTCATGGATATAGTTTATGCTAGGAAATGGGCTATTGAAAATGGACTAGCAGATAAAATAGCAATTATGGGCTATAGTTATGGAGGATACATGACTTATCTTGCACTAGGTAAATATCCCCACCTCTGGAGCTGTGGTATTGCAGGTGCAGGTATAGTTGACTGGGAGGAAATGTATGTATTAAGTGATGCAATTTTCAGGAAATTTATTGAAACACTCTTCGCTAGTAAAAGGGAATTATTAAGAGAAAGATCACCAATAGCCTATGTCGAAAAGGTTAAAGCACCATTATGTATCATACATCCACAAAACGATACAAGAACTCCGTTAAAA
>Ga0190367_1000160_pt1 | contig 52234 bp, 44 predicted proteins | sample 4872181011_MG_FD_171838 | JGI IMG/M metagenome (GOLD analysis project Ga0190367, IMG submission 171838) | Hydrothermal vent microbial mat bacterial communities from Southern Trench, Guaymas Basin, Mexico - 4872-18-10-11_MG | ecosystem: Environmental > Aquatic > Marine > Hydrothermal vents >... | reverse complement strand
GGACGAGGCGGAATGAACCGCTCCTTCGATGAAGGGAGCCACGTAACAAAAGGCTCCCATAGTCGGGGGACGCGGAGATAAACAACCGTAATGAAACGCTCCGTATCGAAAAGACACAAAACGATACGGAGTTGTTGAACGGTCAAAATATGGTGAACCCGGGTGGAATGAAGCATACCCGGTTGTTACAATTATACTTGAGTATGAGAATCTTTATAGCATAAGGGGACAATTTCAACCCAGAGAGGAATGTCAGTTTTATAAGGGGTTTACCAGGAGAGAGTAGAAGCGAAAGTTTTAATTCAAGTAGGGGGTGATTTTACTCCTTAAAAGGTTTGCATAAACTTTGTACTGAGACTATGCGCTTAGTAGTTGGAAGGTAAAGTTTATAAAACACTAATTATAAGTACTTATTAAGTATCAAGGTGACTTCCTTGATACGAAATTTTCATAGCATTCTTCTGTTGTTTCTTCTAATTTTAAATTTAACTGTATACTATCCCTATAGCTCGAATGTTTACGCCACAGAGAATGCTCATTGTAAAAAGTCGTCGACGTCCGCAGATCTTAGAGGACTTACTCCTCATAAGCCAATAGTAATTGAAAAGGATTCAGACTTTAACCCAGAGAATGGCGTAACTAGGGGGAAAGGAACTCCTGACGATCCATACATTATAGAAAACTGGGTTATAAATGCTAGTGATTCCAATTTTTGGGCTGGAATATTTATACATAACACTAATGCATATTTTGTAATAAGGAATTGTTATATTCATAGTGGGTTGAAAGCAGCAAGTCCGACGCGATCGGGTAGCTACGGAATCTGGTTACAGAACGCAAAGCATGGTGTAATCGAGAATGTAATAATAGAGGGAAACAAGGTGGGAATTTTAATAGATTGGGAAGCTAATTACATTATAATAAGAAATTGCGAGATAAAAAATAATAGTGTTGGCATAGAAGTTGAAAGAACAGCATTTAATCAAATAAATATAACCTGCAATAAAATAATGTGGAATGATTTTGGATTAATAATTAGAGCACCAATAATAGTAAGTAGCAATACAATATTCGAGAACAAGTGGATGGGCATATTAATTGGTTCCAACGTTACAGTAATTAACAACAGTATCTATGACCATACTAATGGAAACGGCATCTGCATTGAAGGATCTTATAGTAAAATCATAGGTAACAGAATATGTGGCAACAGCCTTGGTATTGGCTTTTCATTATTCGAAAAGATAAGCAATAATGTAGTGATGGGCAACGATATATGCAACAATAAGTGGGGTATTTACCTCCGTGAAAATACAACGGAGAACTATATCTTTCACAATAACTTCATAGACAATGATCGACAGATAGTGTCGCTGGCTAAGCATCCAAACTATTTCGATGATGGTTATCCTTCTGGTGGTAATTACTGGAGTGATTATGCTGGAGCTGACCTATATTCGGGCCCCTATCAAAACGAGACAGGCAGCGACGGGATAGGAGATACTCCCTATCAAATTGACCAGTTTAGCCGAGACCGCTATCCACTTATGAAACCCTTCGGAAAAGTTATCTCATTAACAGTCACACCCTATTATTTTGCTGGACCGCCAGGCTCGGAAGCGAACTTTATTATCACCATCACTAATATTGGAGAAGAAAATGGAAAATTCACGCTCCTAGTAAGTGACAAAAATGGTTGGTCTCTACCTATTACTGAAATGGTTTTCAAAATACCAGCTAATAGTAATCAAACAATTAAGTTAAACATTACTCTTCCCGGAGAAGCCAAGGTTTGCAACATTAACGAAGTAATAATTAAAGTTAAGTCAGGGTCCGATGAAGTTGTGGTAAAGCGTAAAATATATGTTACATATGACTACGTGAAACCTTCCTCGCCAATACATATTGAAGGAAATTACGGCTTCACGCAGGAGAATGGAGTTGTTAGAGGGAATGGAACGGCGGAGAATCCCTACGTTATTGAAGGCCTAGACATTAGTGCTGATAATGGCAATGGAATAGAAATAATAGGCACAGACGCGTATTTTGTCATAAGGAATTGTCTAATACATGAGGCAAATAATGGGATTCTCTTAAAGAACGTTCGGAACGCTAGAATAGAAAAAGTATTTATTGTGAATGTTAAGAAATATGGAATTTCTCTATACTCAGACTCAGAATACATTTCGTCCAGGAACAACCATATTGATAACTGTACCTTTAAGGATGTATACACAGGTGTTTATCTAAGTCCCTATTCCGACCAAAATATAATATCAAACTGCACCTTTGATGGAGGAACTTACGGCATCGTGCTAGATGAAGCTTATTATAATTTAGTTACTTCTTGTAAAATTAGGTCAATGAAGATTTATGGAGTGCAACTATACATAGCACATAAGAATGTTATAGAAAGATGTACTATAATGGATTGTGGATATGGAATAGGTATTTTGAAGTCTCTATCAAATTATATATTTCACAATAACTTCATAAGAAATACTATTCAGGTCGACTCAATAAACTCTAAGAACTATTTCGATGATGGTTATCCTTCTGGTGGTAATTACTGGAGTGATTATGCTGGAGCTGACCTATATTCGGGCCCCTATCAAAACGAGACAGGCAGCGACGGGATAGGAGATACTCCTTATGTAATAGACGCGAATAATACGGATAGGTATCCTTTGATAGAGCCGTATATTATAGCTCCACAAGCTGATGTAACCATGGTATTAGACGTTGATGAGGAAGGATACGTAGTGATGAACATAGTGATGAGCATGCGAACGCGGCCAGGTGGAGGATTAAGTCTCTTTAAACTTACATTGTCAATTGCTAGAGAGCTAATCGTATTAAATATTGATATTGAGAAAGCCCAGTCCCCCTTCAATATCACACCCATATTGAACAGACTTTACGAACAACTTGTTATTACAGGTTCTACTTCCGAAAAAATTTTCTATATAAGGAACTGTACTGTCGCTGTACTGAGACTGAGGTTAAACTCAACAATTAATACAGCATTTAACGTCAAGCTACAAGACTTAGTAATTGTTAATGCTACTAGTGGAGTCGAATCTAACGTGGCTTTTACCGGGAATGTTCTGCAGTTTCTACGCGGCGATGCTAACAGTGATGGTAGGGTCAGTATTGCGGACGCAATGTTTATAGCACAATTCCTTGCGGGCAATAGGCCTGCCTCTGACCTAAACTTACTTAATGCAGCCTCGGTTAAGCACGACAGCGATAGAGGTGACAAAGTGACTATTGCTGACGCGATGTTCATAGCGCAGTACTTGGCGGGTCTTCGAGACGAGTACATGAACTTAAGAGGTGATTAGATGAGAGAGCTCCTCTTACTCCTCATCATCGTCGTCTCTACTTTAACGCCGCTAGAGTTATGGACGCTGGCCGACCCACAAGCTGTAGTTAAGGTTGGATCGGCCAGTCTTAAACCAGGCGAGACTGCCACTATAGCAGTTAGGGTTGAGAACATTCCGTCAAATGGAGGCCTCGGAGCTTATGACATAAAGCTCGCCTTTAACCCCTCAGTGATCCAAGTACTGGACGTTGAGGGGGGCGACCCTCCGTTTAACACGGTTACCGCAAAAAACATAGACAATGCTGGGGGCTGGGTTAGGTTTAACCACTTCATAACAGCTACACAGGGGCCTACGGGGAGCATAACTATCGCGAGACTTAAGGTAAAGGCTATTGGAAGCCCAGGAGACTCTACAAGCCTCAACGTCCAGGTCATAAGCCTAGTGGACGCGAGGACGGGGGAGGAGATTCCAAGATCTACTTCGCCAGGCTCGGTGAGCATTGTCAAGCCTCCTCCGGAGAAGAAGCCTAGCTACATAACAGTAGCCATTAACATAACTAAGCTTAAGATAGGGGAGAGCGTTGAGATTCAAGGAGACATAAGGCCGGACCGCCCTGGAGCCACGGTTACTGTAACCTTCACGAGACCGGATCGCTCAACCATCGCCTGCCAAGTGAAAGCTAACTCAACTGGAGGATACACTATCTCCTTCGTCCCCGACATGGCGGGAGAGTGGAGAGTGAGAGCTAGCTGGCCTGGAGATAGCGAGTATGAGGGAGCGACTAGTAGCACGCTAACCTTCAGGGTTGCCGGTAAGGAGAGCACAATCTATATTTCAGTTTTCCCTGTAGTACCCGAGAAGGGCGAAACACTGAAGATTTATGGGTCTATAGATCCACCACACGCCAATGTCCCGGTAACCATATACCTAGAGTGGATGGGGGTTAGGAGAAAACTCGGCACTGTCCGCACAAACGAGAATGGAGCTTATCTGTATGCCTTTAAAATAGAGCTTACTGGTGAAGTTAAGTTCTATGCTGAGTGGCCTGGAAGCAGGGAGTATGAAGGTGCTAGAAGCAAGTCTCTCACGCTAATCGTAAAGGAGGAGATTGTAAAAAAGAGAGTGGTTCTCCCCACTAAGGAAGAGGCTGAGATAAGGCTGGTCTCCAACTCAACTGAGACGGAAGCAGAGGTGAGTCTCGAGGAGCGGCGAATAACGGTGAAGGTGAGCGGCCCAAGGGGGGCGAAAGGCGTTCTAAAGTTATTTATACCCGTCAGCCTTCTAGAGGCCTACAACTCGTCAATAAATAGAGTGCTCTTCCTGCTCGATAAGAACCCAATCGAGCCAGCTGAGATTAGGGAAGTAGAGACTGGTTATCTACTTACGCTAGTCTACTCTCACAGCACTAGGAGGATAGACGTATACTACGTCACGTACTCTATTTCGATAAAGGTCTTAGATTATGGGAAAAAGCCGGTGGAGAGAGCAGAGGTGAACTTAACTGGCCCAGTAAGCCTCACTGCTAAGACTAACGCCACTGGAGAAGCATGTTTCATGAGAGTTCCAGCTGGAACGTACAGGGTAGAGGTATACTACGGACCCAAGGTGGGAGAAGGCGTAATAGAGGTGCCCAAATCTCTCTCAAGACTTATTCTGACAGCGGTAAGGAAGTGGGAGATCCTCTACGGAGAGGCTAGAGAAAGGCTGAAGTATACAGAGGCGAGAATTAGAAAGCTCGAAATCTCATTAGAGGAGGCGAAGACTAGAATTAAGAAGCTCAAGGCATCATTAGAGGAGACCAAGTCCAAGTATGAGGCCGTGCGAAGAGAGTTGGAAACCTACAAGAGCATAGCCTACACCCTCCCAGCAGTCGCAGTAACGTGCTTCATAGCTGGCTATATAGCTGGAAGACGGCGGAGGAAAGGCCAGAACTCCCAGACATCATGGCTTCGGCATACTAAAAAGTAATTCGCCATTAGAACTAAGCTCTTGAGGAGTACTTGAATATAAGGTAGAAAAGATGGAGAAAGATGCAGGAAAGGTTGTTGAAGAGTATATAAGCATCCCCAGCTATTCCGTAGGCGAGGATTATGGGGGATAAGGATTCTAGCATACCTTAGCTAAAAGTTGGGGAATTAGCTAAGAATCATCAACCTTAGCTGAATTGAAGACTAAAGCATAATTTAAGTAGGTTTAGAAAGCCTTTTAGGCCTTCTTCCCTCCCTAATAACCCAGGGCTCCAGGGGGTTTGTTATCTTAGCTATCCGCATAAAGTGCTCGTGCTGAAAATGGTCATCTGCTGAGAATATTTCAGTTACTATTCCCTTAAGAGGTATGGCCACCAAGTAGTCATATACGTGTATGTTGGAAGACCAGCTCAGCTTCACAGCCTTACTAACATGCTGCTTCGTGAGCTCAACCACGTAGAACTTCGCGCTCATAAAATCCTCTAGGAGCTTTAATAGAACATTACGAGGTACTCCAGACTTCCTCAATACCTCCAGTATTTCCGCAAGCTGATAAGAGCTCATGGCGATCCTGGTTTTAGTGTCCCTTAGTTTCTCTAAAGTAAACTTCTTAGCTCTCTTGTGAATCTCTTGAAACTCTACCTCCTTCGGTTTTACGAACGCGAAATGCCAGATGTTAGTATCTATGGCGATAAAACTAGACATTTTCCACTTCCTCAGCCTTTACCATGTCGTCAATACTTGCTTCTACCTTAACTTCCTTGAGTACCTTCAGAGCGTTCAGCTTCTCCGGCACCTTTGCCCTTAAGATTATCTGATCACCTATGAGTATTACTTCGCACTCGTCCTTCAACCCAGCTTTCTCCCTCAACTTCTTAGGAAGGTAAACCTTTCCGCCAATAATCTTGACCTTCATTTTACCACTATAATAGTCAAAGATTTTACCAATATTTAAACTCTCATATGTTCAATAGATGTGCTACCTTACATGTTCGCATGTTCGTAGCCGAAACCCGCTCCCCTCACATTCGAATACTCTAAAATGAGCGGTCGCAGAACTATTCTAGTTAAACTTAAAGCAGTCTACAAGATAAATCTAAGACATAGGCCGTAGGCCATGGCTCTTCACAAGGCGCAATAGCTAAAGAGGTAGAGTAAGACCAAGCTAGCTTGCCGAGCAAACCTCCCATATGATAAACTGTAGGAATACCTAGAACTACTCCTCGAGAAAGGCTATATCAGAAGAGAATTAAACGCATACCGACCGTGGCACATGTTGACGGAAAAGGGATTAAAGTTACTCGAAGAATTAAACAAGTTGAAAAGCATTTTTGAGAGCTTAGGATTAAGGCTCAAAATTGTAATGCATCTAACAACAAATAACTTTAGCGAATAAGCCAATTATACTTTGAAGTTTCAGCTCTTAAGACCCTCATACTCGCTGTTCTCGAACGTACTTCACTGTTAACGGAAGAAACATCCGGAACTTTGTTCAAGCTAAAATGGAGTCTAGCAGGTATTTACTGATTATTTAAAATGATTTGAAAAATATTATTTGAGTTCTTTTAGCTCGTACGTTTCTACACCATTTTTTCTCCTTATGATTAGGCTGTAAGCTTTCCCTCTAAAGAAAAACTTCTTGAAAACGATGCGCGATATGCTTTCCGGAAGTAGCGGCTTTACTTCAAGCCCCTTCTCGGTTACCCTGATCCCAGCAAAACCGTGGATTATGTTCAATAAGTAGCCTGCAGTGCTCGTTACCATTACTATTCCATGAGCATGCATCAGTATTTCCCTCACCACCTCGAAGGGAGGAAGGAAGAAGGCATCCCATTCTTTGAAAAGCTCTGAAGCTTCTTTGCGTTTGCCGAGTCTACAGGCAACGACTACATGTATCGAGGGACAGAAGCTGTGTCCGAGCTCTTTATCAGGCTTATCTATATAGTATTTGAAGTTGTTTTCCATTAACTCTCTTGTCATGGGGTGCTCGAGTGGGAAGAGCATTTCGAGCACATCCGGCTGTTTAATGGGATGGCCATCGTATCCCTCGTATTCTAGGATAATCTTCCTTTCTTCGTCGAAGGGAATATACATTTTTTCGGCTATTTCAGCCCATTTCACAGGACAATTTATGCCGAGCATTTTACATACTTTAATAGCCGTTTTCAGATTCCACTGAGCGATAGCGTTTGTGAAAGCACTGTTATCGACTGTTTCTTTCCCCCACTTCTCACAGATCGACTCATCTGGCGGTATTACTTTCAGTATTTCGTAGCGGTCCTTCTCAGGATTATATGTAACTCTGCTAGCCCAGAACTTCGCCGTCTCGATTATGATCGGAGCCGCACACTTCTTGAAGTACTCTTCGTCTCCTGTAGCCAAGTAGTACTGCCACTGCGCCCAAGCAACATCCCCCACTATGTGTATTTCATCCGAGTAGCCTCCCCTAGACACCTCTTTTCCCGAGCTAGCTGTCTGCCAACCATACCAGGCTCCCTCGTATCCATGTTTTTTAGCATGTTCCTTAGCCGCTTTGAGAGTTTTACAGCGATAAGCTACTATGCTTTTAGCCAATTCGGGGAATAGTAGAATGAGCGCAGGAAACATGAAGAAATCCGCGTCCCAGAAAACATGTCCCCTCCATCCGTCGTTTGATAATCCCATTGGCGGTATACTATAGTCCTGTCCTTCGCGAACGCTGGACACTAGGTGATATATGCAGGCATGTATTCTGCGCTGAACTACTGGGTCGTCTACCTCTATATCTCTCTCCCATATTTTCTCCCACTCCCTACAATGTTCACTGAACAGCTTCTCAAAGCCTTTAACCGAACACTCTTCGATCTTCCTAAGGGCACTTTTCAAAGGATCTTCAGAGTCAAGCGAAGTATAGAAGACGGTATATTTGCGTACATTGTAGTTTTCAGCGCTCTTCACGTCGAAAATTAGCTTAAGTCGAGCAGACTTGTCGTCGACTATTTCTTTTACAGTAACGGGGCCTGGTTCGCAGATTATCCTAGTTGCCTCCGCGATCCTTATCTTAGATAAACCAGTCTCTACCTCTAGCCAAAGCGTATCTCCTTCAGTACCTCTCTCAACAACCTTCAGGTTTTTTAGCCCAGAAGCGTCTAAGAATGTCTCTAAGACTACCTTTCCTTCTCGTCCTGGAGAAAAAGCGTATGAGACCGCTGCCACATGAGGATCCGCCCTTGAAATGAAGAACGATATATCAAAGCTTACGGGGCCCAAAGGACCTGCCCAGATGTATTTAGTTAACAGGACTGCTTTTCTCAAATCTAGCGTTTGCTCGTAGTTTCCTATTTCACTTAAGTTGGAAAAGGGATGACTGTCTAAAACGGAGAAGAATATTCCACTCCACTTAGGTATCTCAACCAATTCCTCGTATTCTCCGTCATACACTCCTGCAATAAAGCTCCTTGCCTTGAAGTATGCCCCAATACCATCCTTACTGGTCTGTATCCCTAGATATCCGTTGCCCAGATAGGAAAAGTAGTAGGGCTCGAGCTTAGTAGTCTTTAGCCTCCACGCATCCACTACCCTTTCCCTCGTCTTTTTGTCTTTAGACAAGTATACTTAAACAGGTAAATAGCTTTCTTCTACAGCCTTGGAGCGATAGCGGAACAGGTGCCGAATTAGCCGCTTTAACGCGTATAGGACTTATCTCAGGATAACTACCCGTGGCTAGGCGAATCTGAACCAAAGTTTTAAATGTTAAAAACTAAAAACAATATAATTGTATAGGTTTTTCTTATGCGTCTGGAGATTATAGGCTTAAAACTCCCTGAAGTTACACAGGAAATAGACCTGTTGGATGCCATCGTATCAGCAGCCGAAAAGCAGGCTGGAGGGTTAAGACGTGATGACGTTCTAGTGATAACCTCGAAGATCATTTCTAAAGCCAGGGGTTACATCTTCTCAATAAAAGAGCTTGAAGAAAAGGCATCTGGTAGGGCGAAGAGACTTGCTAAGTATACGCGTAAGCCCGTATGGCTTGTAGAGGGGATTCTAAGAGTTTCTAGGAGGATAGTAGCTGCGATACCCTTAACAAGTATCGTAGACGTTGAGGAATTTGCAGAGAAGTATGGTGCGAAGCGGGAAAATGTTCTAGAGCTTTTAGAAAAGGATCCCTGTGTACTCGTGACTGCAATGCCTGATGGCAGGCTTGCAACGGATGCTGGAATAGATTCCTCTAACGTCCCCCCGGGATTCGCGTGTTATCCTCCCCTGAACCCTGACAAGGAAGCTCGAAGGATCGCTCTTGAAATAAGGAAGAGAACAGGCAAAGATGTAGCTGTGATCATAGTTGATACCGAAGCATCCTTAACCAAGATTGGAAGCGTAGACGTGGCCATCGGATGTTCAGGAATAGACCCTGTAGATAGGTGTTTTGGGGAACTAGACCTTTACGGTAAGCCGAAGTACGGTGGAATAGACCTTGTAGCTGACGAAATTGCCTGTGCAGCAGCCCTGCTAATTAAACAGGCAGCCCAAGGGGTACCCGTTGTAGTGATCAGAGGACTCAAATACAAGAAAACGTACTCCGTGGGAGTCAAAGACATATACATCCCAAGAAAGACCCTCAGAAAAGGGATCTTAAAGACATTTCTTGCGACGGCAAAACTCAAACTACTAAGATTAATTTAGCATGGTAACTAAGGCTTATTCGAAGTTGACATTATTCGGCTTTAAAACTATAAAATAGGCTTTTCAAGTGTTGAAAATAAGCTAACCTCAGCATTGTTGCTTCCGACCGCCTATAAGCTTTTAAGAGCTAGAAAGAGGGAAAGTCGTAGGTTTGACACTCTCCTCATTTAAGTGGAGAGATTTTTGCTTCTAGGCTTTATTTCATCTCATTCCACCTTAGAAAAAGGGGCTGTGCCACCAGCCCGTTAACCCCTATCCTCGAGAGAGACCCGGGATCATGGTTCCATCATTTTTAGCTATATTCAAGACCCCTACTACACCTGCATCCATTATTTTAACTATGTTTGAATACAATCCCCGACACCTTGTTTCCGTACATTAATCATCCATGACATTCTTGGAGCTTACTAAGGAGAACTTCGATAAATGTTGTCGCGGATAAGATTATATCGATAAAGAGTTCATCTAGAATGTGGTAGCCATGAAAGTTAGAGGCAAACTTCCCACGCTTAGAATACCAGTGTCGCTCATAGTGGATGACTGGACCGTAGGATACATAGGAGAATCTGGAAAGCTTGAATTTAAGAGAACATACGAGTTTCTACTGGACTTCCTAAGCCTAGGAGCTATGGGCGTTAGAGGCAAACTCAGTCTAGTACCCTGCATAGTTAAATCGAGAGAGTGTAGCTACGAGCTCCTCGGATGCATAGATAAGGGTATCGAGGGGTTGCCTCGAAACGTGCTTTTGAAAATTTTGAATCTCGTCAAAGTAAAGGCTATCAAGTACTTCGACATTACGCCGGAGATGTTAACCCATACCCTAGCCATAGATGTCGACGCAAATAGACTATTGGACGAAATGGAGTGGGAGTGGTCTCAAAGACAGGATTTAGAAACTCTAACAAGGTATATTGCTCGAGCCCTGAGCATTTTACGTAGAGTGGGGATTAAAGCTAGCGGTGTAACAAGCCCTTGCGACTTCGGTAGAGAAGTCGAGGGGATCTATGCTAGAGCTGTTCTTGAAGCGGAGAAGCGAGTTAACGGTATAAAGCTGACATGGTATTTTCTTCACGTTGAGGATGGGAAGAAACGCGTTACTCCTAGGCTCATGTACCTCGAGGAGGAGAAGGAGGAAGCCGTAGTAAGCATAGTGAGCTGCTCTAAGGATTATTTAGGAAAGCCTAAGGTAGCGAAAGCCGGCGGAGATCCCTACAGGCTCGCCGACAACTGGATAACAAGCGACGGTAGAAAAGGTAGACTTGTAGAGCTTTATAAAAATAGAGCCTACCTAATATTCCATACGCATTGGTGGAATGTTCATAGGGAGGAGGACAAGATCGGATTTGAAGCCCTCAAGGAGACTGTTTCTAGGATAAATAGGCTTCTAGGCGATGGCATTATCTGGATGAAGTGTAGCGAAATAGCAAGGTATTTCGCTACATTAAAAGCCTTCAAGTTCGAGGAATTTAAAAAGAGTGGAGGAGTCAAGCTAGTCTTCAAAACTCCCTTTAACTGTAAGAATTTCACTATAAGCCTCGAGACTGATCGACATATTAAGGAGATGAAAGCTAATGGAAAGCCCCTAAAGAGAATAAACAAGCAATTCCTCGAGCCTAACTCATGGACTGAAGCAGACGAAAAGGTTTACGCGTGCTTTGATCTATCGAATGGCACAATACTTGAGTTAGCTTTCTAATGCTTTTAAAGCGCTAATCCTCGCCGATCACGAGGATGCTAACTTTCACGGGGATTCCTACGTGTATGTAGCCGCTGAACCTCTCTCCATCCATACATGGTGGGCGCATAGCTACGAGACCGCCAGTTAGAGACCGGAGGTATATAACTGGGGGCTCCGCCTGTACAAACACTTTATCAATGTCACCTATGCTGAAAATATAACAGTCACCGATCCTTTCGATGTGCCCGCCTATACAGATTACCTTAAGCCACTTCGATGATACTTGTACGGCTATTTTATCAACCTTCATTATCTTAGCAAGTATGATCAGGTGTCTAAACGCCGTCCTATTAATTAGATCAATTAACGGTACCGTTGTATTGTAAGGTATCTCCAAGTTTAGGAGAAAACCGCGTACTGAAACGTTTTCACTATAATTAAGTTTGAAAATAAGCTTTGATGGACGAATGAAGCCCACTCTTTCCACGTAGAATTCCCTAAATGGACCGGGAATTAGAACTGAGAAGGGTTCAGGAGCGTAAGTCTTAGCGTATAAACAGTAATACGAGATATCCAGGGAAGATACTTTGTATGCATAAATGATCGTAGCAGCTACCAGGAGCATTAACACCCGCATGGACCTTCTCTTGAGGATAAGGTAGCCGAGGAGAATAGTGGCACAAACAGGGTATAGAATTATGGCAATTATCCTTAACAAAGCATACCATGGCGGTATTACATTAGCTCTGAACTCCAGTATATGCTTAGGTATTCTGTGATCGAGCGGGTAATCGAACATCGTGAAGATGCTGCTTCTATTAGACTTCTCAAGCACTATATATGCAACTAGTTTAGGCTCATATACTACTCCGCATTCCCGAACTCCAACTGGAAAGACGGCATATTTCTCTATGAAATAAAGCCCACTAGGTAGCTCTCTGATAACGGAGAATACGTCACCTTTCTTAGCGAAATGGAATTTTAATCCTTCTCTAGTAATTAAGTAGGCCTTGTAATACCAATCTTTTAAATCCACTGCAAGAAACTCCTTAGATACCGAAAGCTTAGCTAGAACGCTTCTGTCCTCGTATTTTACTAGTGCTAGAGGAAAGGCCGTACATCTTAAATTTCCTCTGCCAAGTCCGCTGAAATACATACAATTGCATCCTTCAAATGAAAATATCCAGTTCCTACCTACGGATGAATAGGACCAAACGCAGGATACGTACACTAAGTCCTCTGGTATGTATATGTCAACAACAGTTATGATAAGCATTGATCCAAGTAGCATTGATAAGATTAAGGGAACGCGTCTCGTGTCCTTGCTTATTCTTCCAGATCTATGCATCATTTTTAGGTAATCACCCTAGTTTATATCTATTATCTAAATCGAGAATCTGTTTAGACCTCTAAACGGTAGTAATAACGGCTGGAAGCTTCATGTGCTGTAGAGATCACGTATTAGCTTAAGCGCTGTGCTCACTAGCTCATCCTCAGCATCTCCAGTTAGTATACATGCATGGGGACTAGCTTCACAACCTCCTCTTTTCTAACCAACTCCTTAATTCTCTCGACCAGCTCCCTCCTAACACAAAGCAGTTCCAGCGACACTATACCTATAGCTATTTGCGGTTTATATTTGGGTTACTGCGAGCACATTGGTAACCAAGGTGCGTGTTCTCATAGCTAGCATCAATAAAATAGGGTAAGTGCTAAAAATCTTCGTTCACTTATAAAAAATGTTTACCTATACTTAGAATTTCAATGCCTCACTGCTGAGTAGATGTAGTAATCGCTGCTTCAAGAGCCCTTATTAGCTCGTCTTCCCAGGTTGCATGAGCTTTAAAGTGCTCGTTAGGATCCCTAGTTAGCGTGTAGACCCAGTATAGGGAGAAAATGCCGAGAGTAATTAACGACAGCAGTATATAGAGTATAGTATTCCTTTTGGGTATGGGATTGGGTCTCTTAAAAGCTGGTACAGGGATGCCTAGTGCGTCTAGGACTCTTCGACAATTCTCCAGTATGCGGTCCTCGCGAACTTCATGCTTGTAGAAGTCTCTGTTCAAGAAGTGCGCTATGTAGAACCAAACTAGACATGAAAGAAACACTTGTAAGATAACCCCACAATACAGCGCTTTTCTCCGTCTCCTCAACTTCAGCTTCTCTGTAGTCCCTCTCTATTTGAGCTATGAGTACATCAGTATTCACTCCTTTCTGTTGACTAAGCCCTTTAAGAATGTCTAGGAGAGCCCCTAGGAAGAGATGTTGCCTTTTAAAGTGATCGTTACGTCTATTGATCCACTTGTAAATAACGAAGATGCCGACGATGGCACCAATGAATATCAGTATTATTCCCATGAAGAACTGTATTAAACCTATTACTGCGAAAGCGCCGACGAAAGCTGAGGAAAACATGGCGATGATTCCAACTACTACCAGTATAGTGGGAAGAAAGGGAAGCCATATAGGCATTATGTAGTCAGTTTCTCTCCGCCGCCATGCATCTTTTTTGAGATCCTCAAGAGCCATCATGATGGAGGACATGCTCTTCCCCTGCAATAATGTTCAGTAAGTGCTACTATATTGTGATATGCAAATAGAATTTAAGCATTTCACTCAACAAGTGTTAAGATAACAATTTTCGTCCTTCCTATTGTTTAAGTTTTTAATGACATATATGAATTCATTATAAGTTTCATGTCAGTAATGAACCGGTATCCGAAGCGTATGTATAACACTATATAAAGGTTATAAGCGCAGTAGAACTCGGTGTTTAAATTGGGTAAGAAAATATATGTCATAGGACTTGACGCTGCGTCTCCGAAGCTCGTTAAAATGTTTGCTAAAAAGGGTTCATGTCAAAATTTCCGAAAGTTAATGAAAATGGGCGGCTTCTCTAAAGCCCTTCCGGCAGTACCAGCTCAGACGCCGGAGAATTGGACTACTATAGCTACGGGAGCTTGGCCGGGCACGCACGGAATAGCGGTATGGGGTCGCCACGACCCAGGAGAAACTATTACTGAAAAGCATGGTGATGAGGCTATGTCCTCGAATCTTTGCAAAGCAGAGTACTTCTGGGAAGCTGCTGCGAGACAGGGACGTAAAACCGTGCTCTTTAATTTTATCGGTTATCCTCCTACATCTAAAAAAGTAATACATGTAGATTGGTTTTTCATGCCCGGCGCCTATTACTTCGAAATAGCTAGAGCCGTCTCGTATGCTAACTTTATGCCTGAACCCCCATTTGACCCGTCTCCAGGCGTTGTGAAGAAGTCCATGAGCCATGTAGAATTTGAAAGAGCAAAGGGTTGGAGGAACCTGCCTAAAGGCGACCCCGAACCACTTGAAGCCAGGATAGAGGTTGCGCCTAACACAGGGGACGAGAGCATCACTTACTACGTACTGCTACTTGGCAGATCTGGTAAGTACAGGACTTGCGCGATATCCCGTATTAAGGATTACTCGAAAATACTAATTGAGCTTAAGCCTGGACAGTGGTCGCCTTGGTTTAAGGAGGTCTTCACAATAGATGATCAGCGGAGAGAGGGAACCATAAGATTTAAGCTCGTAGAGCTATCTCCAGATGCGGCTAGATTTAGGCTATACAGGTCACAGGTATACCCTACATCAGGCTTCAGCCATCCACCTGAAGTCAGCGGTGAACTCGTTCAGAAGTTTGGACCCTATGTGAACGAAGCTGTGACATATCTCTACTTCGCAGGACTCGTAGACGAGCGTACATGGATAGAGGAACTGGAATATCAAATAAATTGGATAATTAACGCCGCAGGTTATTTAATGAACAAGTATAATGCCACAGTATTCTTTCTACATTGGCATCTCTTGGACGCCCTTCAACATAAGGTCTTAGGCTACGCTGATCCCTCAGGCGGAAAGTATGATCCCTCCCTCGCGAAAAGAGCTTGGAGGACTCTAGAACTAGGATATAAACTCGCCGATGAACTGATTGGAGGCTTCATGAAACTTCTTGACAATGAAACGTACTTAGTGGTAGTTTCCGATCATGGGAACGCCCCAAATAGAAAGAAGTTTTCAATACTAAGAGCCCTAGCCGAGCGAGGATTGGTGCATATTGTGAAGAAAGAAAGAGGATTTCAAGTGGATTGGACCAAAAGCAAAGTTTTCGTGGACCTAACTAACGTCTACGTGAATCTAAGAAGCAGATATAAGGGAGGGGTTGTTGATGACAGCGAATACGAGGAAGTCCGAAAACAGGTTATAGACGCTTTGAGGAGCTGTAAAGACGAAGAGGGTGAGTATGCAGTAGCTTTCGCTTTAAAACGCGAAGACGCTGCAATGATAGGGCTATGGGGAGAACATGTAGGCGACGTTGTCTTTGCATACTCACCTGGCTTCACATGGGGAGTTGACGGGATTTGGGAGGGTTCCCAGAAAGCTGGAGGGGCAAATCATGGGCCGCAAATACCGACCGCAGAAACTCACTATTCATCTAACTATGCCATCTTCATTATCGCTGGGCCTGGGATCAAAAAGGGTTATGAGAGAAATGTCGACTTTCTAGGACCTGTCCTGTTAGTGGATATTGCGCCTACAATGGCCTATCTTTTAGGTATACTGCCCCCTAGACATACTCAAGGTAGGATACTCTACGATTTCCTTGAGGGTTGGGATGCCTCAGAGATGAAGCGGAGGCGCGTACCCCTCAAGATTCCCATAGTCAGACGGAAACTTAAGGGTGACGTGACGGATCAGATGTAGAAAGCTGAGCATAGGGGGTTCTTCCATCTCTGAAATAATCTCACCGTTTACTGGGAGCAAAAGTAAGCCTTTTTAAATTACCGGAATACTCTAGAAGCGAACAAAAATGAGCTTTGAAATTCATGAGAAGATAATATTCCCTGCGAATCCCTCACTTCCCAGGAGAGGAGAAGGGGACTTAATAGTTTTAAAGGATGATAGGCTTTTCCTAGCTTTCACAGAATTTTATGGAGGCTCATCTGACTTCTCCCCAGCTCGAATTATGGCAAGCATCTCAAGCGATAAAGGACGGAGCTGGGGCACGCCTTACGTGCTTCAGGAAAACATTGGGAAGTGTAATGTGATGAGCGTAAGCTTGCTGAGATTAAAAAGCGGTGAGATAGCGTTCTTCTATGGAGTAAAGAACTCGTTTGAAGACCTTAGATTCTATATGAGAAAGTCGTTTGATGAAGGCGTGACGTGGAGTGATCCTATCCTAGTTACTCGGGATAAGGGCTATATGGTTGTGAACAACGATAGGGTAGTTCAGTTGACCTCAGGGAGAATCGTGGCACCTGTTGCAACCTACCAGGATCCCGATACACATAGCTACTGGAAATCCTTTGTCTACTACTCTGATGACGGCGGCGAAAGCTGGAGAAGGAGTAAAGGGGAAGTGAAACTCTCACCAAGCGTTGATAGCCCTACAGGACTACAGGAGCCGGGAATTGTGGAGCTTAGGGATGGTAGATTAATGATGTACATGCGAACTGCTTTAGGCCATATCTACTTAAGCTATTCTGAGGATGAAGGAGAAACTTGGTGCAAACCTCTTCCTTTACATGGGGTTAAGGCTCCTACGTCACCTGTAGCCATAAAGAGGATACCAGATACTGGCGACCTGATGTTAGTATGGAACGACAAAAGCGAATTCGATCTAGAGGACCTGGAGAGAAGGGGGGCAGACATAGTGGATAGGGATTTCCAACATAGGGCACCTCTATCTTGCGCGATTTCAAGCAATGAGGGGGAGACTTGGAAAAAGGTATGCGACATCGAAACAGACAGGAACTACAGCTATAGCTACCCCAGTATAACGTTTTACAAGGATAAAGTGATCCTAACATATTATGTAGCGGAGCGCTTACCTGGGGGACCTATGCTGATACACCTGAAACTGAAAATTATACCAGTAAATTACCTGTATCGTGGGCTACAGTAATGATTGTCCTCCCCGCGAGGAGTACTGTAAGAGAGCTTCGCTTACATTCTAATCTTAAGGTTTTTATAAATTATTCCTGTTCAATAATTTCATGAAAGACCCTATACTTCTAATAGGGTACGACGTTGAGATACCGGAGCGCTCTAATCTAACTCTGAAATTCTTAAAAATCGCCCCTAAAATTCACGAGGAATACGGTGTTCCCTGCACATTCTTCATTCTCGGCAGAACTCTTCTATACCACTTAAGGGAGTTTAAGCAAGTTAAGGAGAAGTATGACGAGATTGTGGATTTTCAGCAGCACACGTTTTCCCATAAGTTATTTAAAACGATCGTGATTGAATACCGGAATTTTAAGTTGATTAAAGGGGCTAGTGTTGGGGAGCTTGAGGCTGAGGTTAGGATAACGTCTAAAATTTTGAAGACTCTATTGGACGTTGACTGTATGGGCTTAACTACCCCTTGGTGCTATTATAGGGGACTCCTCGATAGGCCCGAACTCTTAGAAATGCTGTGGCGTAATGGCATTAGATTCGTCAGAAGCTGGGGTCGGAATGAGAAAGACTCCCTTCCAGTAAGCTTAGACCTCCAACCCTTTTGGTATGATGAGCTAGTTGAAGGTTATCCTCCAATTCTTGAGTGTACCATTCAGGGGTGGCATGACAACGCATTAAAGGAAAGACTAAAGTCTCGAGAAGAATACTTAGAGTACGTTAAAAAGAACATTGATTACATTGCTGAGAAAGGCTATGTCTGGAGCTACTGCCAGCATGATCATTCAAGCTTCTGGAAAGACCCTGAAATGAAGATCGTGGAGGAAATGATAGAGTATGCATTGAACAAAAACGTTAAAATAATGTCATACAAGCAGTTTTACCTTAAAAAGCTCCAAGAAAAAGCTTCGCAAGGGAAGAAGAGCTAAAGCTCTTATTACTTTGCAAGCAATCTCCTGCAAACTTCTACAGCTTCTACAGCATCCTTGGCATAAGCGTCTGCTCCTATCTCCTTTGCAAACTCAGGAGTTATTGGAGCTCCTCCTACTATAACCTTCACCTTACTTCTAATACCCTCCTTCTTTAGCGCCTCTATTACGCTCTTCATTTCGAGCATGGTGGTAGTTAGTAAGGCTGACATCCCCACGATATCGGCATTATGCTTCTTCACAGCTTCAACGAATTTTTCGGGAGGCACGTCTACTCCGAGATCTACCACTTCAAATCCAGCTGCACTTAACATTGAAGCGACAATGCTCTTGCCTATATCGTGTAAGTCTCCCCTGACGGTTCCAATAACTACTGTGCCAAGTTTTGACACTTCGCCCCCTCTTTTCCTGAGCTCCGGGACTATTATTTCGTCCATCACTTCCTTAAATATGTCTCCAGCTACAACTAGTTCCGCTAAGAAGTACTCTCCTTGCTCAAACTTATCGCCTATCTCGACCATCGCTGGTCTTAAGGCCTTTTCTATAATTTCCATAGGTGAAACACCCTCTTCAAGGGCCTTCTGAATCAACTCTTTAACCTTTACATCATCTAACTCAACTAGGGACTTCTTAATATCATCAAAGAGGGTTTTCGACATTTTAATTCCCCTTCAACTTTTGTACTCTTAGTATATTAATCTTAAGCAGCAGACAATATATTGATAATACAGAAAGTAAGCACTAAGTAAATTGGAGTTCGACCTGAAATAGAGGACAAAACTCTATCAGCGCCTTGGCTGTTATAGCTCGCTGCAGTGCTTCATTCAACGGGGATTTCATACCATACACGACCCGCGTAGTCTACCCTTACTCTTCGAGCTTTTCTAGCTTTCTTTCCAATACTTAAGGCTATTATGAGACCACCAATCCACCCCCCTATATGTGCCCAGAAAGCAACGCCTGAAAAGAATGGTGCGGGCAAGGCTAGCGAGAGTACTCCCATGTATAGCTGATAGAAAAACCATAGCGTTATGAACGCTATGGCAGGCACTCTTACGACTACTGGAAATGGTCCTATGGCCGTTAAAATATCTAGCATGGCGTTCGGCATTAACACAAGGTAGGCTCCCAATATTCCTGAAATTGCGCCTGACGCTCCTACACACGGTATTTTCAATGGATCTATAACGCTGTAACCAAAGGGTCCATACACTACGATCGGTTCGCTGAACAGAGCTTCCATTAGTATATGCATTATATCCGCCAAGATTCCAGATGCAACGTAGAGCCCCAGAAATCTAGTCCTCCCCAACCTATTTTCCACGCCTGGACCGAAGACATATAGGTAAAGCATATTACCGAGTAGGTGTTCGAAGCTTCCGTGCATAAACATTGAGGTTATCATAGTGTATAGCCTCTCGCCCTTTAGGATGCTCCAAGGGATGAGTCCAAGAGTCCAGATAGCTTGTTCGAAGACCTCATAGCCTTGAAGGTAAAAGTATAGGAATACTACTACATTTACGGATATCAGCATCCACGTCATAATTGGCGCTCTAGGCTTACGTGAAAGCTCTCTAACAGGTATCAAAACACTTCACCTAGTAATGCAAGTTCGCGTTCTAGAAATATAAGTATTTTGAAAAGCGAAATACTTAACGTGAAAAATACACCAGTATGTAGTGAGCATAATGACTAAGACAAGCTGTCTAAGAGGGATAGTGCTAATAGATGATATTCTGAGCGCGCGAGGAAGAAGGCTTGGGCTGCTCCCCGCTCACGGTCTCTCTATTCTATTAGAAAGAAACGGCATAAGGGTACTATTCAATACAGGACCATCACTTAAACTCTTGAAGTACAACATGAGCAAAGCAGGCGTCGAAATGAACGATATAGACTACGTTTTCATATCCGATTGGAAGTCTTACCACAGCGGAGCCCTAGATGGGATGCTAGAAATTTGTGAGGTTAAGGAGGTATTCGCACCCCCGATCACTCGATCATTAACGCTTTTAAAGCCTCAGAAAACGGAGAGTATCTCTTTCATAGGTTCGCATAGCCCTCAACGACTTTTTGAAGGATTCTATACTACAGGAATCTTATGGAAACAATGGTATGCTGAACATGCATTAGTCTTTAAGCTTTCCGACGATAAAATAGCGATCTTTCTGGGATGCTCCGCCTACGGCTTTGAACACTTTATCGAGAAAGCCCGTGAGTTGGGTAGAATAAAGTATATTGTAGGGGGACTGCATCTCTCAGCGCGAAACACCTTAGGTCTTTTCGCCTTAAGAAGACTACTGGAGGAAGAGGGAGTGGAAGGAGTGATACCCCTTCACTGCACATCCCTTGAGGCTAGGAAGAAAATAATTAAGTGGAGAGGTATACTTGAAGATGTCGGTGGTGGTGTTGAGTTCGCCCTCTATTAATGCTTTTCAGCTCCTAAAGGCTTTTATAAACGCTCTACACCTTGCATACGGAAGGTTCGACGTTGGGAAAATGTCGGAAAGAAAAGTATCCTTCGAATACGGGGCACTAATCCTAAGGACGAGAAGGCTGATAACACTCATAGAAAAATTAGGCAAAAAGTACGCTAAAGTGTGGAAGGTTCTGTCGACGGTAAGTATAGCTATAAGCTTTTTCCTACTTTTCTTCGGCATCTACGCAATACATTTAAATTTAATAAAGTACTTTACTAAACCCGTAGAGTTCTCCCCCGTAATGCCATTAATCCCGGGCTTAACATTCGGTCTGGATGCCATACCGTTCTTTATAATAGCTGTCGCGGTAGTGATGTTCTCCCACGAACTGGCCCACGCCTTAGTAGCAGTTAGTGAAGGAATACCCATAAAGTATATTGGCCTGTTTTTCTTCCTATTCCTCTTCGGAGCGTTTATTGAGCCCGATGAGGCTGAACTCAAGAAGGCGAAGCTACTAACAAAACTTAGAGTCTTCTCAGCAGGCTCAGCCTCAAATTTCATGGTTTACGTGATCACAATACTCGCCCTTACAATGCTTTTTAAGCCCTACGGTATATTTGTGGAGGGGACTTTAGAAGGATATCCAGCCCATGGTCTATTAAAAAGAGGCGACATAATTTTAGCGTTAAATGGCACTGAGGTCACGAGTGTAACAGAGTTTTCCAGGATTATGGCGAAAGCTGCTCCAGGATCCCTCCTTAAAATACTTATTTTAAGAGAAAGAGAGCTCGTCGAATTTCAAATAAAACTTGCTTCCTCACCCTATAATAAGAGCCGTGGATTTCTGGGGATCTATCTGACACAGTACTTTGCGATCTCCGTTGCACCTAGGGCTCCATGGATATATTCCATTAGCCTGTTTAGAGCTCTTCAATGGATTTTATTACTGAACATTAGCGTCGCCGTTTTAAACATGCTTCCCATAATGGTCTTAGACGGAGGACTTACCCTACGCTCAATATTGCAAACAAAACTGAAGGAGAAAACTGTAAGGCGTATTGAAATACTTTTGTCCTCGTATCTAATATTAATACTGCTGGCTAACATAATATTCTCCCTAAAGTTCCCCATCAGTAGATGGCTACCGTAAAGGGAGAAAAACCATGGTTAGAGCGCGAATTCGGGAAAGGGATATTCCCGTGATGATCTTCTCTTTAATGATTATAGCAGTTCTAACTATAGTCTCGTGGTCCATCCCCCTCGAGAACTACCTCAGTACCTATCCATTTTACAGACGATTCCCGTGGTACCCTTATTGGCGCGTTGCGCTTGTGAACCTATTTATTTGGATAACAGTAGCGCTGCTGTTTAGCAGTAATACAAGGTTATTTGTGTATCCTTTAGTATTTTCCATGGCATTATTCACGGTGTTTCATTATTTGATGATTCTTACTGCTATTCAAGAAGGATATATTTTCGGAATATCTGTATTGGTATTCTACTCAGTTTGGGAAAAGAAGACCCTATACTACATAGACTTGGGTCAGATCGTGCCCCTGTTGACCGCACTACTATTATTCCTTTCTAAAAAAAGGACAGTTACTCTATCTAAGGAATGATTCCTCGAACTCCTTTAGATATTTCGCAGACTCCTTCACATCGACGAAGAGCTTCTTTACCTCGTCGACATACTCCTTTAAAACCTTATTGCTACCTTTGCTTTGAGCAATTATGCGCGCAGGCGTAAGCAACTGTACTGCATAACGCAGGCTCCTTTCAGCACCTATATTTGTTAGCTCTTCCAGCGCTTCCTCACTTAAATCAACATTTTCTTCACGCGCTCTGATCTTCAATATTTCCTTTATTTCATCCTTCGTGTAGGGCTTTGTTTCTATTATGAGCAACCTATCGAGTAGGTCTAGGGGTATTCCGTGAGGCGAGACTACCTCGGTGCCCCGTATTCTTGCAAACCCTCTATTGCTTGCAAGTATTATTATTGGAGCTAGCTCGCTTTCCATAGCTCTCGATAGAAAGCTAAACGCCTCTATATCCAGCATATGTACGTCGTCTATAAAGAGCACTCCTGGTATAATTTCAGCCCTTCCGTTATCAACCCACTCCTTTACAGTCTCATCAACTCTGTTCCTCACATCTGAAGGTATTTCCTTTTCTTCACGCCCTCCAAATATCATACTTAGAATACTGCCACTACGCGCATGCATTACATCGAGATCGTGAAGCGTGACTGTGTAGACGAACTCCCGCTCTTTCGCTATAGTACCATCTGGTATTTCGACTACTCTCATACCGCCTATATCGTATTTTGGAGCGTAATCCTTTGACCTACCCACTTTAGTAACTCTTCCAGATTCCGCATCAATCCATATGACATCTCCCTCAGAAACTCCCTTAGCTAAGAGCTCCCCCGTCACTAATTCGTCTACCTCAAATGTTCTCTCCTCCATTTTGGTTTTCAGAGTTATCGCAGCTCCTACGGGTATTTGTTGATAGGGGTTATATGGGTGTTTACCGTACTTTATATTAAGCCTGGTTACAACACCTTCGTAAATCTTTCTGAAATCATGTATCCTTATGCCTATAGCCTTCCTCATAGCCTGCATTAGAACTTCCGTTTTCTTAATTTCAGCTGAGTATATTTCGGAGCCAGACATAGCTACGAAAGGCGTGTCCTCTCCAAGCTCTCGAGCTATAGCCACAGCTATTGCAGTCTTACCTGTACCCGGTGGACCAGCCAATAAGACAGCACGTCCCGCCATTTTACCTTCTCTGATCATCCTTACAATAAGAAACGCTGCTGCTCGTGCCTCTACCTGCCCTACTAATCCATCCGCTGAGGGGAGAACCTTCCCATCTCTTATCCCCAATCCCTTAACATGGCTATGCATTCCAACTCTTAGGAAACGCTCTCGTTCACGTATTCTAAGCTCACTTCCACCCATAACTAGCACCCCCCAGACATGTTCAAGAAACGATTTCCTGATCCTTTTAAGTAAACTCCGGCCTGGAATTTTAATCTTACCTTCACACTGAAAAATTTTATTATTTCCCTGCAATGACTCATTATAGTATATTAGGAAGCGAGGACTAATGACCTTTTACGACTCCTATCATCGACCCGTAAAAAGCCTCAGGATATCCCTAACTCGTAGGTGTAATTACAATTGCGCATATTGTCACCATGAGGGAGAGGGAACCGGGCCCGGCGAGGAGCTAAGCTCCGAAGAGCTGTGCTTACTTATGGAGGCCGCAGTCGAGATAGGAATTAAAAAGGTTAAGCTCACAGGAGGCGAGCCCTTACTTAGGAGAGATATTGGGGAGATCGTTGAGAAACTTTCTTCTTTAAGCCTCGATGATCTAGCTATCACGACCAATGGATTTTTTCTAAAGGACTTAGCACGCGAGCTGAGAGAGAAGGGGCTGAAAAGAGTTAACATAAACGTTCCCTCCCTAAACAGGGATACTTACAGGGCAGTTACTGGCGTAGATGGTTTATCTAGGGTCCTAGAAGGCGTTAAGAAGGCGATTAGTTGCGGCCTTAAACCTATTAAGATCAACGTTGTCCTACTAAAGGGTGTAAATGAAAAAGAGATCTCAAGCTTCATGGAATACGCTAAGAAAACAGGCGTTATAGTTCAATTAATAGAATTAGAGCCCATAGGAATTACCAGAGAGTTCTTCGAAAAGCATTATTTCAGCCTTAAGGAGTTTGAGGAAAAACTATCTAAAAGCGCTACTGAGGTAAGAGTACGTTATGGAATGCATGGTCGACGAGTGTACTTGGTTAATGGTGTTCAGGTAGAGATTGTTAGATGGGCAAAGAATCCGATATTCTGCATGCATTGTACACGTTTGAGGATAACCTCTAATGGGTGGGTGAAAACGTGTTTAATGAAACCTCCTCTAATAGACCTAAGACCCGCGCTGAAGAGAGGAGACAAGGGAGAAGTAAAGCGCCTTCTAATAAAATCTATAGCACTAAGGGAACCTTATTTTAAGCCAGCTGCTTTTAAAGACCGTAAACTTCATTACTAGAAGATTAAAGGTGAGCGCTCTTGAACATAAAAATGGTGGATATAACCAGTAAGGAAAAGTGCTATCGTGAAGCCTTAGCTTACGGAAGAATACTGCTAAGAAAAGAGACCATAAAATTAATCCTCGAAAGGAAGGTAGAGAAAGGAGATGTACTTACAACAGCACAAGTAGCAGCCATCTTGGCGGTCAAACGAACTCCAGAGATCATCCCGCTATGTCATCCTATCCCCCTAACAGGCGTGGATGTGGAGTTCAAGTTGGAAGAGGAGTACATCGAAGCATTTGTTAGGGTTAGAACCCTAGCTGAGACTGGCGTTGAAATGGAAGCCTTAATAGGGGTAACCACTGCGCTCTTAACCATATGGGATATGGTTAAGAAATATGAAAAGGACTCTAAAGGTCAATATCCCCGTATAAAGATAACTGATGTGAAGGTAATCCAAAAAACTAAGAAATCGATAGGTATAAAATGAGCTGACTTCTTATACGCATATGGCTAGAAAGTTAAAGCTAAGAATCATTTCATGGAACGAGTACCTCGGAGACGTCATACTTCTAGGTGAGCAAATAGAAAACAGTGGCTTTACCCCTCAGGTCATTGTGGCAGTGGCTCGAGGAGGATTAATACCAGCCAGAATACTCTCCGATATACTCAACGTAGACCTGATATACACTGTGGCGGTAAAGGCATATAGTGGAGTGAGTGCAAGAAGCAAGGAAACGCGTATACTTCAAGGTTTAGAGAAACATTACGTTGCGGGAAAGGAAGTCTTAGTTGTAGACGATATAGTAGATACAGGAGAGACCCTAACGGCCGTTTTAAACCACATTAGACAACTTGGAACGAAAACTACAAAAACAGCTGTTCCTTACATCAAGCCCTGGTCTACCATAATGCCGGACTACTATGTTAGAGTTGTAAACGAGTGGATAGTTTTCCCTTACGAAATGCACGAAACCATAAGGGATCTAATTAAAAGAAGATCTACTGAGCAGAACGCGTTTATTTAATTTTCTTGAGAACGCTTATCGTGAAGCCTATGGTGTCATGCACATGGGGGTACAGTCTCTGCATCTGTCTAAAGCCTAGTAATCCTCTACGACCTATAAATGGTTCATGTTCTACTAACTCTACTTCATTCCCAAACTCCTCTAAGAGTCTCTTAACATTGCACTCGTTTTCCTCCACTGTAAATGTACACGTCGAGTAGACTATCAGACCATTTCTCTTAACCATTTCTAGGACATTCCTTAGAATACTATATTGAATATCCGCATACGTTTTAATGTAGCTCTCTTTAATCCATAACCTTACTTCAGGACTATGTCCGAGAATTCCGAGACTGCTACAATCGGGATCCACCAGAATTTTATCGAACTTAACTGGTGACCGATATGCTCTGGCATCTGCTACGAAAATATCAATATTATCAAATCCAGCTTCTTTAGAGTATTTCTTTAAGAAGAGAAGGCGGGAGAGAGATATATCAGTAGCTATGATCCTTGCTCTTAGAGCTGAGAGCTGGGCTAAATGAGTAGTTTTACTGCCTGGCGCTGCGCATGCATCTAATATTAGTTGGTTAGCCTCCGGAGAGACTATATGTCCAACTAGAATAGAAGCCTTGTCTTGTATGTAAAACAGCCTCTCCTTATATTCTGGAAGTCTTGAAAGAGCTGATCTTACTTTCTCTATTTTTAGAGTATCAAAGAACACGTCGTCCCGCACGACGGACAATCCTCTACCTCTAAGCCTTTTTAGCAACCCTTCCGTAGATATTTTAAGAGTATTAACCCTTATCCACAGGGTAGCAGGCTCATTAAACCTCTTTAGTAATTTTATGGTCTCATCTTCGCCCAGGATCTTTACGAGGTATTTGACAACCCATAGAGGCTGCGAGTATCTTACAGCAAGCCTTTCGAGCCCGCCATATCCCTTTAATACTTCACGGATCTCGAGCCCCCTTAAAATTCTAAAATCTTTATACGTGATATTCAATTGTCCTTTAAAATACTTGGTTAATGCTTTTATTCTGTTACTTTTTATGTCCCTGAAGACTATTTCATAAACTACTGCTCTTAGCAGGTTTCTCATGAAGGGCGATAAACGATCCGCCTGTAGGTCAAAGACGCACTTAATGATAGTATCTAGGAGCCTGAAATTCCTAAGAACTGCTAAAGAGAAGGCTCTTATAACACCTTTTACAGGATATAGGTCGGGGTTGTCTGAAAAATACCTCTCCATAGTTAAGCGCAGAGACAGACGCTTACGCTCTACCTCCTCTAAGACCTCAGCTACGATTACCTCTATAGGTTTAAGTTCTCTCCTCACTGGCTTCATACGTTACAGCTCAGTACTATAATATACATTTGAAACCGATGAAAATGAATTTATATTCATGCCCCATGTTATTCTGAGATGATGAAGGTTAAAAGCTATGACTTTTACGGAATGATTTGATCCAGGCTGCTGAGTAGCTTCTGAAAGGATTAACTACAAGCTTCCTTGCACCTTATTGCTTAACGGAGTTAACGGTGAGAACTCACGTAAACTCCTTTAATTGAATTAGATGTCTCGTAATTACGTCAACGTAATATGCTTGAAATAATAGATGAATAGCTGTGAAAACTTAGAAACTATTTTATAGTCTTAGAGAGTATGAAAGAGTAAGTGTTTCTGGTGGTTTAACATGGAACCTATTAAGGCTGTCATTCCAGCTGCAGGCCTCGGTACACGCCTGTTACCTGCAACGAAGGAAATGCCCAAGGAAATGCTCCCTCTGTACTCACGCTATAAGGAGGGGAAAATTCTACTTAAACCCCTTCTCCATATGATCTTTGAACAGATATACGATATAGGCGTAAGGGAGTTTTGCTTTATTGTGGGTAGAGGCAAGCGGGCGATCGAAGATTACTTCACACCAGATGATAACTTTATAACATTTCTATACGAGAGGAATAAAGGCGGCTACGCGCATTGTCTTCTTGAGTTTTACAAGAAAATAAGCGACACAACGATCGTTTGGATAAATCAGGAAAAGCCTTCGGGATTCGGAGCGGCTGTCTACAAGGCTAAGCCGTTTGTGGGAAATAGTAGCTTCGTCGTTTATGCAGGAGATACATATATCTATTCAAAAAATAATGGTCATCTTCAACGCTTAGTAGACATATTCCTCGAAACTGGGGCGGCTGCCGCCTTCTTAGTAAAGGAAGTGGAGAATCCGGAGAATTACGGTATAGTGGAGGGTGTTCTGAAAGATCACATTATAAAAGTAAAGAGGGTGCTAGAAAAACCCGAGAAGCCCCCTACCAACCTGGCTATAGCAGCTGTTTATGTCTTTAGTCCAGCCATATTTAGAGCCCTTGAAAAAACACCCTTAGGTAAGCGAGGAGAAAAAGAGCTCACAGATGCTATCCAGAAGCTGATAGATTGGAAGTTAAACGTATTGGCCGTAAAGATAAACGACAATGAGTTCTGGCTTGACATAGGTACGCCGGATAACTACTGGCGAGCACTTCAACAATCGTATATAGTAGCTAAGACCTGTAGATAGAGCTTCGAATAAACGGAAAATCCGCGAGCCTTCCTGAAAATCTTTTACCTCTAACATCTAGCTCTAAGCTCAATCCCAGAAAAGCGTGAGAAGGACGAAGATACACTTGTGCTATAGGTCTCTTCAGACATGGAGAAAATGTTCCGCTTGTCACATGTCCCACTTCAATTTCCCCCGCGTAGAGCTTCATCCCCCTTCTCGGTATAGGCGAACCCCTTCTCAATAGGATACCATATCGAAGGGTTTCTACTCCCTTGCAGTACTTCTCCATTAGCTTGTCATATCCCTTATAGTTCCTCTTTTTATAGGAAAATACCTTATATCTAGCCTCTAAAGGCGTTATATTTTCGTCTATTTCACTGCCGTATAAGCAGTAGCCCATCTCTATTCTGAGAACATCGCGGGCTACGAGCCCCGCTGGACGAGCCCCTGCCTCTAGTAACCTTCTCCACAAGCTTCTCGCACCACTCCTTTCACATATCATTTCAAAACCTATTTCACCAGTCCACCCGCTCTTACTTAGCGTTATAGGTGGCGCCACTTGAGTGTTTACGTCCTCCTTAAACTCTAGAAAGTTTAGTGCATTAGCGTCTATTTTTAAAGCCTTCTCTAGGATCTCAGGAGAAAGAGGTCCTTGAAGAGCCAACATAACGGTATTCTCAGTCACGTCGAGAACTCTTACTTTAAAGTTGTACTCATCTCTAATACCTATAATCCAGTTATAGTCCTTTGAGCGATTTACTGCATTTCCTATCACAAGAAAACGATTTGCATCCATTTTGTATACCATGACATCGTCTACAAAGCCGGCGTTATTGTTTAAAAAGGCCGTGGGGCCTATTATCTTCCCTTTAACTTCTCTGCGTACGAAACGCGGCAGGGCATATTCAAGCATGCTGGCAGCGTCTTCACCTTCTATAATTATTCGCGTCATATGCGATACATCGAAAACTGTAGCCCTAGTACGCGTGTTTAAGGCCTCTTCTAACGAACTCGTAAAGGCTAGTGCTGTACGCCATCCCGCAAAAGTACCTATATGTGCACCCATTCTTTCATGCTCTTCTATTAGAGGCGTTTCAAAAATCATGGCTATATCTTAAACGTTATTACCTTTTATTAAACTTATTAAGGAGAGAGGTCTAAAAGAGGTCTAAAAGCGATGAGAAAAATGAGAGAGATAAGGAAGATCTTAATAGCGAATAGAGGCGAGATAGCTGTAAGAGTGATACGTGCAGCTCGTGAACTCGGCATAAAAACAGTTTCCATGTACTCTGAGGCAGATAAGGACTCCATGCATCGATACTTAGCTGACGAAGCCTACCTATTAAAGGGGTACGAGGCGAGGGAAACCTACTTGAACATAGAGAAAATAATCTCCATAGCCAAGAAAAGTGGGGCTGACGCGATACATCCAGGCTACGGTTTCCTTTCCCAGAATCCAGCCTTTGTAAGGAGAGTTGAGGAAGAAGGGATCATCTTCATAGGCCCTCCTGCACGCGTACATGAATTCGCGGGGAATAAAGTAGGTGCTAGGAAAGCGTTACACGAAAAAGGTTTCCCTGTGGTTCCAGGTTCCTTTGAGCCCTTAAGAGAAGCTGAGGAAGTCGTGGAGGTAGCTGAAGAAATAGGTTATCCCGTAATACTAAAGCCAGTTTTAGGAGGAGGGGGAGTCGGCATGAAAATATGCTTCGACGAAAGGGATCTTTTAGAGAACTTTAATCTGCTTCAGAAACTTGCTATTTCCGCTTTTGGTAGCGAGGAAATGTATATCGAGAAATACTATGAGCCAGTACGCCATATCGAGGTCCAAGTACTAGGAGACCTTAAGGGTAACGTTATTCACTTATTCGAAAGGGAATGTTCAATACAGAGACGTTTTCAAAAGATTGTCGAAGAAGCCCCTTCTCCCGCGCTTGACGAGGAAAAGAGAGAAGCTATAACCCGTACAGCGGTAGGTATCGCGAAAGCTATAGGGTACTCTAGTGCTGGCACCGTTGAGTTCATCTACATACCCTCCGAAGAGAAGTTTTACTTCATTGAACTAAATTCAAGAATCCAGGTTGAGCACCCAGTTACGGAAATGATAACTGGAATAGATATAGTAAAGGAGCAAATAGTCATAGCTGAAAACGGGGAAATAAGTATAGATCAAGATGAAATATTCCTTAGAGGACATGCCTTTGAAGCGAGAATATACGCTGAAGATCCCAGTAAAAACTTCGCCCCCGCCCCCGGCAGAATCGTCTCCTTTATACCTCCCTACGGTATCGGTGTCCGAGTGGACACTGCATGCTATCCTGGCTGTGAGATCCCTCCATTCTATGACCCTATGATAGCTAAGTTAATAGTCTGGGGCCGCTATCGTGAGGAGGCTTTAAGAAGAATGTTAGGCGCCCTCGATGAGTTCACCATAATAGGCGTTCCAACAAACATTCCTCTACATAAAGTGATATTTGAAGACAAGGATTTCAAAGCAGGCAATTATGATACGAAATTTATAGAGAGAAAAGGGCTTATTGAAAAGGGCTATCAATATAAACCGCTCTTAGAGAAAATTGCCCAAAAACCCCCTACGGAGAAAACGGTTACTGAAAAAGTGCCAATATCTAGCGCTTGGAAGGTTTCCTCAAGAATAATTCACACAGGGTTAGGGTAATAGTCCCTCTTTCCTCCTCTCAAGATACTTCCAGTACGTCGGTGCTAGGACCCTGGGCAGGTTCCCGTACGCCATATCCAGTCTTTCTACGGCTACATCTTTAGGCCTCTCTTTTACTTCCTTAGGGTTGTTATAGGCTTTTTCGGAAATATCTTTTAATGCCTCAATAAATGCATCAATACTCTCTTTACTCTCGGTCTCAGTAAACTCTATCATTAAAGCCTCTTCAACTATCTGTGGAAAGTATATAGTAGGCGCGTAGAATCCATAGTCAAGTAGAGCTTTGGCCACATCCTCCGCCGTTACACCTGTATCCCTCTTAAGATCCCTTGCTGAAATAACTACCTCGTGCTTCCTCGGTCTTTGAGGATCATAGGGTAGCGTAAAACCCCTTATCTTCCTAATTTTTGAAATGAAGTAGTTTGTATTTAATACTGCTATCTCGGCAGTTCTTCTAAGGCCTTCAGGCCCTAGCAAAAGTATGTACGCAAAGGCTTTAACTAGAGGTACGATGTTACCGTAGAAACTCCTAACCATTCCGATGGTATGTGGAAGATTCCACTTTAAGTAGTACCTGTCCCTCCCCTCATCATATTCCACTATCGGTACTGGCAAGAAATCTTCAAGTTCCTTTGAGACACATAGTGCTGAAGCTCCGGGCCCCCCACCACCATGGGGAGCTGCAAAAGTTTTATGTATATTAATATGGACTATATCGAAGCCCATATCACCTGGTCTAGTGATTCCTAATATACCATTCAAGTTTGCTCCGTCATAGTACATCAACCCTCCTGCCTTGTGTACCATCCTTGATATTTCAAGAACTTCTTTTTCAAAAAGACCCAGAGTGTTTGGGTTAGTTAGCATGAGCCCAGCAGTCCTCTCGCCTAGAGCGTTCTCTAGCGCTTCCAAATCAACGCATCCATCTTCCCTAGTAGGAACCTTAATGACCTTAAAGCCTGCCATGGCTGCGCTTGCCGGATTCGTTCCGTGAGCCGAGTCAGGAATAAGCATTTCATCTCGCTCCTCTCCTCTAAACCTGTGGTACGCCTTGATAATTAAAGCTCCCGTAAGTTCTCCGTGAGCCCCAGCTGCTGGCTGGAAAGTGCATTTGTGAAGCCCCACTATTTCGCAGAGCCACTCACCAAGCTTGTATAGGATCTCCATTATTCCTTGAAGCGTACTCTCGTCTTGTAGGGGATGAAGTTTTGCTAGTTCCTTCACCTCAACTATTCTCTCAAGAACTTTTGGAGTATACTTCATAGTACAGGAGCCTAATGGTTGAGGCCCCACATCAACTCCGAAGTTCATTTGGGATAGTCTTATATAGTGCCTAACAACCTCGACTTCTGACACTTCAGGCAGGTTCGGAGGACTTCTCCTTAGCATGTTTACTGGCACTATTTTATTCACTGGACCTACAAGATCCTTTATTTCCTGCTCTACTTCAGGAACTCTTAGACCCCTCTTACCCCTTCTAGAGTACTCAAATATTAGAGGTTCCCTCCATCTAGCCTGCCTATAATTCATTCAGAATCACCCCTCCATGATCTCTCTTAAGACTCTTAAGAAGAAGTCAAGATCCTCCTTCCTAAGCACTTCTGTGACCGAATAGAGAGCTGCGTCTTGATACTCGGGCATGAAATTACCTAGAGGGAGACCGCCATGAATTCCTTTCTCGAGTAGTTTCCTATTCACATCTTGGACGCTCTTAGTTTCAAAGCGCACTGTGAACTCTTTGAAATGAGCTGCATTGAATAATGGGGCCTCAACACCGTCTACTTCATTAATTTTCCTCATCAAATAGTTTGTTTTGTACAGTATATTTTCCGCTAGCTCTCTAAGTCCCTGAGGACCTAGGAGCGATAGGTACACAGCGGCAGCAAGCGCGCACAGCGCCTCGTTCGTGCATATGTTAGAAGTAGCTCGCTCCCTACGTATGTGCTGTTCGCGCGTTTGTAGTACCATTATAAACCCTCTATCCTGCCCGCTTACTGTTCTGGTAACACCGAAAATCCTACCAGGCATCTGCCTTATCAGCTTCAGATCCCATTTTACAGCGAAAATCCCTAAAAGCGGTCCTCCAAAATTCATTCCAAGCCCCAATGGTTGACCTTCACCCACAACTATATCCGCTCCATAATCTCCAGGAGGCCTCAATATCCCTAGACTAAGCGGTTCCACTCCCACTATAAAAAGCGCGTCCTTCTCATGGGTTAAGCTACCTATCTCATCTACCTGAGCTTCAATAAAGCCTAGAAAGGAGGGGTTCTCTATGTAGACTGCTGCCGTTTCCGAGTCCAATTTCTTCCTCAAATCCGTTAAATTTATTTGGCCCGTAGTTCTGTCGAAGGACACTTTTTCAGGTTTAACGTCCTTAGGCTCCGTTATAGTTTTGAGAACTTTAAAGTGAATGGGATTCATCGTCTGGGGTATCAAGACCTTCTTTCTCCTCGTGACCCTTACAGCCATTAAAACGGCCTCCGCAAGCGCTGTAGACCAATCGTACATTGACGCGTTCACCACGTCCATTCCAGTTAGCGCTGCAATCATGCTTTGATACTCAAAAAGAGCTTGTGACAGGCCTTGAGAGGCTTCAGGTTGATAGGGAGTATAACTCGTGTAAAACTCCCCTCTGCTTAAAATCTCCTTAACAACGGCCGGTACATAATGGTTCCAGACACCGCCTCCTAGAAATGATATCCTCGGTACAACGTTCTTCTTTAGAGTTTTAACAGTATAGTCGTAGGCTTCAGCCTCTGACAGAGATTTTCCTAGCCCAACGTTGAGTCTTCTTTTCAGCAGAAGGGATTTAGGAATGTCTTTGAAGAGATGGAAGAGCTCTTCCAGACCTATCTCTTTAAGGAGCTCTGAAATGATTTCGTCATCGTCGTTAGGAATCCAAGAAGAGGAAGGCTTCAAATATTACTCCCAAGATCTTAACGTGAGACTAACCTTAAAACGCTAGCGTTTCTAGGGGCTTTAAAGTTTATAGCGCTCTTATTTCATTATGAAAAGTTGACGTTTTAGAAAGTTTGAGAACCCTTATCTTAAGAACCCACCGTTGGTAGCGCTTCGATTAGTCGCTAGAAAAGGCTTCCCTTGAGAAATAGCAATATATATGTAAAAGCCTCTAAAAGATACCAAGACGATGATAATATAGGATAAACTCGATTTAATAAAATAATGCCTAAAATGCATGTAAGGTGCAACGATGTCGCAGATAAGCAAAAAGTCAATAGTACTACTGGCGTGTACAGGATTACTCTTTTACCTAATTTTTCTACTCTTCATAAGAATAGATATCGAAAAAGTTTTGGTCCTTCTTTCAAGAGCTAAAACGGAGTACCTCCTGCTTGCGCTCTTCTTCGACATAAACTTCATAGCATTCTATGCTTTAGCCTGGCACTTCCTAGTGAAAGCTGTTGCTAAGAGAGTTAAGCTTAGAGATAGCATGCTAGCCGTCATCATGGGCTGGTTAGGAGATATGCTAATACCTGCCGCCTTCATTACAGGTGAGGTCATAAGGCTCTATTACATTAATAAAAAATACAGGGCAAGATACAGTAGCCTTGCAGCTACCGTGGTAATACACCGTTTACTAAGCGCCATAGCCTTTGTTCTATACATCTTCCTAGGAGCATTTTTCCTGGCCTTTCAAAGGGTATTTGTCGCACCGACAGTTTTTAAGGAGATGATCTTCATAAGCCTGCTTGCAGGAGGATTTGCGGTCCTCCTTCTGTCATTCATACTTAACCCCGAGTTGCTGAGCAAGTTGATGACCATAGCATCGAAGTATATCATTAGGTTCTTAGAAAAAGCCGGGCTTGAAAAGTATTCTGGAGACGTGCTCTCCGGCGTTGAATCGTTTAAGAACTCCATCCTTTTGGTGAAGGCGAACATCAACCTGATTCTATTATCGTTCTTCCTATTAATGGTGCAGTGGGCTTGCGGAATAATGGTCCCTTACAACGTCTTTCACTCGCTAAACTGTAATGTGGGATTTTGGCTTCTCTCCCTCGCCTACCCACTTTACGGCGTAATAGATAACATTCCTTTAGGGATACCTGTAAACGCAGGGCTTTTAGATACAGCTATGATAACCACCTTTATACTCCTCGGCATAGAGAAGAACACCGCTGTCGCGGCCACCTTAGTAACGCGGTTCATAACAGTAGTTTTCGAGGCTATACTTACTAGCAGCATCTCCCTAACCTTCGGGATAAGAAGCATCCTCGTTGAATTGAAGAAGTAACAAGCATGCATTCTAGACCTCCCGTCTAACCTCCTCATGATAATTCTTGCTTCGAGTTCTCGAAAGGAAAAGCATTTTAACATATACGCCGACCCTTGTTAGGGAGCAAAAGATGTTAGTAGCTTCGTATCACGACTTTGGTGTGAAGGCGGCAAGAAAAGCTGTAGAAGTCCTACTAAAGGGAGGCTCCGCTCTTGATGCTGTAGAAATGGGCATAAGGGAAATAGAAGGTGACCCAAATGTAAGGTCCGTGGGACTCAATGGATACCCCAATTGGTTAGGGGAAGTAGAATTAGATGCCGGGATTATGGATGGAAAGACCCTTAAGGCATGTGGCGTTGCTGCTGTAAAGTACGTTAAGTATCCCATAACTCTGGCAAGGAGGCTATTAGAAGAGTCTCCTCATGTCCTTATAGTTGGGGAGGGAGCTTTAAAGCTGGCTAAAGCACTTGGTGTTGAGCTAGCGAGTACAACTTCCTCAAAACACTCTCAAGAAGCAAAAGCGAAGAAGGAAGAACTATTAAGAGCTATAGAGAAAGGAGAGTTAACTGGCTACAGGAAAGAAGTTTACATGAAGATTTACAGGCTAATGACCAAGGTATCTCATGAAACGATAGGGGTTATCGCGGTGGATAGTTGGAATAATATAGTAGCAGGCACCTCTACAAGCGGTTTAGCCTTCAAAGTTCCAGGTAGAGTAGGCGACTCTGCAGTGGTAGGAGCAGGTTTTTATGCGGACAATAAATACGGTGCAGCAATATGTACTGGCGTGGGTGAAGTAGCGCTTAGAACACTAGCAGCTTTCCATGCCGTTCGTCTTTTAGCGGAGAACTATACTCCCCAAGAAGTAGCTGAGATCGTTATCGAAAGGGCTTTGGCTATAGCCGAGCAGGAGGGAATAGAGTATAGGCTTGGTATAGTCGTTGCTAATCGATTTAGTGTGGGGGCAGCCTCCATGAACTGGAGGGATTTTAAATACGTGTATTGGAAGGAGGGTATGAAGGAGGTAACTATAAGTCCAGCTAAAACCCTAACTTGATCCCTTTTTACGGCTCTTCACAAGACATCTTATTGCATTTAAAAGTGAAACTATGGCTGCTAATGAGTTCAAAAATAGGAAAATCGGATCTCCTAAAGTGTGAGCATAGTAGGCTAGGAGACTTGAACCTAGGCAGTAAAGCACAGATAGAGAAAAGGGAGGAGTCTCCTTGAATGAGACTATCCACCCAGTAATTATGAGAAACATGCCTATTAACCCTATGTAGTACACTGCTATCACCCGTTTACCAGTAATTAAAGATGCTTTCTATACCATTCTATTGTTAACTTTAAACCTTTTTCTAAATTCACTTTAGGTTGGAACCCAAGTGTGCGTTTCGCCTTAGATATGTCAGGCACCCTTCTCATAATATCCTCAAACCATCTCCCATAGAACTTCTCATATGGTATAAAAGTGGGCTCTAAATGTCCCTCCTTTCCAGCAAGTTTTATTATAAGCTTAGCTAAACTTACAATACTTATTTCATATTCCGATCCTATATTGAATACCTCACCTGAGCTTTTCGAGCTTTCTGCTGCAAGTATCGTGCCCTCTACAGCATCTGTCACGTAGGTGAAAGTCCTAGTTTGCCTCCCACTTCCAAATACCGTAGGAGGCTCGTCTCTCAATACTTGGGTTACAAATCTCGATACAACTCCCCCATAAGCGCTAGTATTCGCTCGTGGACCATAAATGTTGAAATACCTCAGGATCACTACATCAAGTCCCTTCAATCTATAGTACGCGTAGCATAAGTGTTCATCGAGTGCCTTCGACGTAGAATAACACCAGCGGTCTATAAATGTAGGTCCCAGAACCCTATTATCGTCCTCCCTGAGAGGCACATTAGAGTTCTTGCCATAGACTTCTGAGGTACTTGCAAAAACTACTCTCTTTACTTTTTGCCTATAAGCCTCCCTTAATATGTTATGGGTGCCCTGAGTGTTTACTTCTATTACCTCTAAGGGATTTTCAACGTACCTCTTAACGCCGACAACTGCTGCTAAGTGAAAGACTATATCAACGCCCCTAACAGCTTTGGATACTATTTCAGAATCCCTTATGTCACCTTCAATTAGTTCTACTTTATCTACGATCTTAGAAATGTTTTCTCGTTTTCCAGTAGAAAAATTATCTAAAATACGTACATTTACTCCCCTTTTTACCAACTCTTCTGCCAGGTGACTCCCTATAAAGCCTGCTCCTCCGGTGATTAGAGCTACGGTACCTTCTCCTAACTCGATACACGTCACTGATATCAACTCTTCGTATGCTAGCTATTCTTCGATCTTATATTTCTTATATCTACGTCCCTTAGCAACCTTAATAGTATCGCGGGAGACGCCAAAGCCGATGCGCTCACAAAGAGCAGTGAAGAGCATATAGCCATTGCTACGTTCTGAATATATGACGCTGTTGCCATTGCGAACAGAGAGAGTAGAAGAAGAACTGTAAGAGCCTTTAGTATATTATTAAGGCTTATGGAGATTCCAGTCAAAGGTCTCCTACGAGTAATGTAAATCGCCAGTAGTACGATAGGAAGCATATAGAGTGCGCCTATTAGGGAGCTTGCAACGAAGCCCGCTAATACTACAGCAGCTTCCGTCCCTATATACGGATTTACAGCAAAGAACGCCCCAGCTGAAACCTTGAGAGACAAGATTAGCGGGTAGAGCAAGACCTTCATTAAGTTCCTCAAGATAGCATTTTCCTCGATTATACTAGCAATGTGTGGGCTAAACGAGTAATAGATAGCATTGAATCCCTCCATGAAGCATGAGCCTAAGAACGTTTTCTTGACAATATTATCCCTGAAGCCTCTTAGGAAACTTACTTCGGGAGAGAGCTCCGAACCATAGGTCGCCGTAGCTATAAAGCATTTTCTTTCCTCCTTAACCCTTATGGACACCTCATTGCTTACGGCTTCCTTGAACTCCCTAGATCCTTCCCACCTAACTCTTAAAGAGAGCTCACCTGTGATTTCTGCAGTCCATACGAAGGTGAAGGCGCCATTTTTATCAGTTGCTACATAACCTAAGACCTTCCAGGCTTCGCCCTTCTTCTGGAGCTCTATAACAAGCTTTACCGACATGGGAGGATCGATCTTGCCCGTGATCTTCACTTTCTCGCCTTTCTTAAACTCGCTCTTCTCTACATTGAGCGTTATTCTTGCAGTTTTCTTCTCCAGGATCTTTATTACTACGCTTATTGACTCCTCATGCCCGAAATTTCTTGCCGATATCGTAATACATGCTACACCAGGTTTCAGAGCCTTCACATTAACTAGCAATGTCTGTTTAGAGCCCTTTTTCAGGGACAAGGATAAGGATTTCTTTACTATGCTCACGCTAGTTGTGTTAGCGGATACGCTTATGCTCACAGAGCCCTCGTAAAATACCGATAAAACCACTAGAGGAATTTGCACTTCCTCTCCTTCATAGACAACATATACCTCTCTGGTAACCCTCAACCTAAAGGGTAACAGCGCGCCCAAGTATACTGGAGGAGTAAATGTGAGCCGTATGCTCCCTTGAGGCATTACAACAACGAGCCCTTCAAGGGTCTCCTTCAAGTCTAATGGGAGGGTGTTAAAGTCCACAACGCTTGAGTTATGAGGGAGAATTATAGTGGCCTTTACAGGTACATTAATTTCAAGGATCCAGACTTCGTTCTTTATAAGTAGGTCCGTGAGGTAGACCACTACCACCTCTCGAGACCCTGCCACATCGACCGTTAAAGTGTTCTGAGAAACCTCGTAAGTTAATGGCAGTTTTTCTTCATTGACAACAACAAGAGTATCAACGTAAACTTTGCCATAAAGGGGAAGTTCTATGGTGGTAGTCGTGTAGTTTAATGAGATTTTATAGGTAACTTCAACGGAGCCATCAGCATATATCTTGAACTTTAGCTCAGTTATTTTATAGGGCTGTTCGATCGTTATAGGAAGTGGGGAGAGAGACACTGCTATCAAGAGAAGCAGTATTATGGGTACTATAGCTTTTGTAATATTCATAGTAACCCCCCGGTTCCAAATTTACCCATTATAGTGAAAAGGAGGGAAATAAAGGTTTAGAATTGAAAAAATATGAAACAAAATTCATCCCGAAAATCACCCAGCCGAATACGGTCTTCGATATGCCAGTAGAGCCGGAATACTCAATGTGTATGGAGAAAGAGATAAATATTCCATAAATGTGTAGAAATAATGGACCCGCCGTAGCTCAGCTGGCAGAGCGTCCGGCTGTAGGGTATCCCGCCCCCCGACACTCCTCACGGAGGGAATGAAAGGGGGTTAGCAGACGCGGTTACCGGATGGTCCCCGGTTCAAATCCGGGCGGCGGGATATTTCTTTTTATTAATTACTCACTCACATTTCTCATACATGAGAAAACAAAGCTACCAAACTCTGGTTAGCGGTAAGGTAAATAATCACATTGAAATTATATTGTCGTGAAACGCTTATGTCCCTGCTGGGAAAAGCTGGAGAAATCGCTTTACTGCTTGGCAATGAAGCAGTAGCTCGGGGAGCATTAGAGGCGGGAATTAACGTTGCTACGGCATACCCAGGTACACCTTCAACCGAGATTGTGGAGAGTATCGCAAGCGTCGCTGAGAGGCTTGGGATTTACGTCGAGTGGTCTGTAAACGAAAAGGTCGCTCTTGAAGTCGCGGCTGCAGCCTCTATGTGCAACCTAAGAGCACTTGCTGCAATGAAGCACGTAGGACTAAACGTGGCAGCCGATACCTTTATGAGTTTAGGATATGCAGGCGTTGAGGGAGGACTAGTACTAGTATCAGCAGACGACCCCAACTGTTACAGCTCCCAAAACGAGCAGGATAATAGGCTTTATGGACTAGTAGGATATGTTCCGGTATACGAGCCATACAGTCCTCGCGAGGCCAAGGATCTTACGAGATACCTTTTTGAAATTTCAGAGAGGTTTAAGACCCTCATCATGCTTAGACTTACCACCCGTCTATGTCACACTAGGGGAAGCGTTATTCTGGGAGAGATACCTCCAGCAAGGAGGAAAGGGGGAAAGTTTAGTAGAAATAAGGAAAGGTGGGTCCTGTTACCCGTTAATGCTAGGAGGCTACGTCGTGAGGCTATTCAACGGCTTGAGAAGATCAGAGAGTTCAATGAAAACTTTGAATTTAATCACCTAAAACTGGATGGAGACGAGGATGTAGGTATCATAGCCTCCGGCGTGGCTTTCGGATATCTGAAAGAAGCTCTGAATCAACTAAAGTTAGCTGATAAGGTTGCTTTACTTAAGTTGACCTCAATACACCCCATCCCCTTAAACCTAGTATCCCGCCTCGTGAGATCAGTTAATAAAGTGATTGTCGTGGAGGAACTTGAGCCCTTTATTGAGAACCAAGTTAAGACTATTGCCCCTTCTGGGGTACGTGTACACGGTAAGGACGTGTTTCCGTTAGCGGGAGAACTTAACTTAGAGAGGGTAATAGAAGGAATCGGAAGGGCCTTAAACATTAAGGTTAAAGTCAGCGAACCAAGCGTAGATTTCACAGTTTTAGAGAGACTTAGAGAAAACATTCCACCTAGATCCCCCGTACTCTGTCCTGGATGCCCCCATAGGGCGACTTTCTTCGAGCTTAAAAGAGCTCTAGAAAATAAGAGGGTAAAAGCGGTATTCTGCGGAGATATCGGTTGCTATACCCTAGGCTACTACCCTCCATACGAAGAGATTGACACTACTCTTTGTATGGGAGCAAGCATAGGTTTAGCAAGCGGGTTGGGAAAGTTTGCCGAGAACCTAACTGTAGCAATCATAGGAGATTCCACATTTTTCCATGCAGGCCTCCCTCCTCTGATAAACTCCGTATACAGCTGCTCTCCCATACTAATAATAGTCCTAGATAACGCCATTACTGCCATGACGGGACACCAGCCTCACCCAGGTACCGGATTCAATGCTCTTTGGAGACCTGCTAAGAAGGTACGAGTAGAAGATATAGCGAAGGGTATTGGAGTGGAGTACGTGGATGTAATAAACCCCTATAACGTTGAGGAAAGCGTTTTAAGGCTCAGTAAAGCTATCGAGTACGTTCTCAAGGAGAAGAGACCTGCAGTAGTGGTCTCGCGTAGAGAGTGCGCTCTGTACTCTCTGAGAAAACTGCGCAGGAAGGGAGTTGTTACAGAGATATTTCAAATAGACCGGGAGAAGTGTAAGCTCTGCATGTTTTGCGTCAAATCCTTTGGATGCCCAGCTATAATAGTAACGCCAGAAGGATATGTAACTATTGACGAAGGACTTTGTGTGGGCTGCGGTGTCTGCGCACAATTGTGTCCCGTAGGGGCTATTCAACCCAAAGGCAGAGGGGTGAGATTAGATGAGTTATAGGATCTTTAACATAGCTATTACTGGTGTGGGAGGTCAAGGAATAATAACTTTAAGTAAGTTGATTGGAAGATCAGCGCTTCTTGAAGGCTTTGACGTGAGAGTTGCAGAGATTCACGGTATGGCACAGCGAGGAGGCTCTATACTAACACACATCAGATTTGGCAAGGAAGTTTATTCCTCCCTTATACCTAAGTTCAGTGCAGACATATTACTAGGTCTGGAGGCCATTGAAGTCGCTCGCTACATAGACTACCTCGCACCTGGAGGTTATTTGCTACTAAGCGACCACATTATACGCCCGCCCATGGCAGAGGTTAGAATAACAGTTCCTGAAATTGTCGCAAATATAAGGGCTGCATTTCATGATAATGTAAATACTTATGTCATCGATGCCTATAGAAAAGCTCTTGAACTCGGTAACGCAGCACTAGAAAACACCATTATGCTCGGAGCCCTCTGCGCTTTAAATATTGTGTCAATTACGAAAGAAAGCTTCATCAAAGCGATCAAAGATGTCATACCACCACGTTACTTAGAAATTAATTTAACAGCGTTCGAGGAAGGTTATAAGTCGGTGCATGGAAAGACACGGTAGGTTATAGCTTTTTATTTTTCAGTAATCTCTCCAGCTCTAATGATAGTTCTGTTAAGAAGATATTCATGAGAGGAGTGGTATTTTGCTTCAAATTGACAGGTTTGCCTCCTTTCATGCGATCTAAACATTTGGATAACAAGTAAAGTAGAGGTTTCTCGCCATAGCTCAACTTAAACTTCTTTAGGTCCCTAAGTACATTTTCACCTTTTACAATTAACACATTATTTAGTAGAATATAGGAGTTCTTGATCTTGTAGATTACCTTGTAAGCCTCTCTCGCTCCGCTATCCGTTAGCCTGTAGATCCTTTTAGTTCCCTGCTTAATTACCTTTATAAACCCCCTTTGCTGCAAGGCAATTAAGGCATTTTCGACCTCTCTGCTATACGGTCCCATGGGGCCATAGTCGAATTCGAATCCAAGTAGGTCGTAGAGGAAGAATATTAAATGAATTCTGGCGTAATCTTCGACAGGAGAATACTTGTTCAGAGCGAGAAATATCAACAACCACAGATCCTTCGGAATTACGATGGGTCTATGTATGCTCATATTTGCATCCCTGCCTTAAGACTTAAAATAACCTTAAATAACGATCTTCCTTCTCCTTCTTAAAATGATATAAAGAGCCAACGTTGTAACGAAGATACATATTCCTAGAGCCACGAGCCACTCGGTCCTGCATGGTACCCCTAGTAAGAATACGAACGGTACTCTAAGAACCAGCCTAGGTTTATTGATGACAAACGTTTCCCTCAATAAAATGTAACCATCCTTCTGTACTGTTAGGTCTACCTTGCCTAAGGGTACTGCCGGGATTTTAGCAATTCCGTCCTTACCCACTCTACACATAAGCTCGAAATCCCCTTGAACAATTTTTACGACCGCATCGCTTACGGCATTCCATAGCCAATCTCGGAGAACGATCACTAGATCTGTGGCATTTACAGCAATAGTGACTTGATCCGTGTTCTCGTTGACGAATATGACGGTCCGATAAAGGGGGTAGTTATTTAGTGGGTTTTGGACAATTAATATGCATGGTCCTAACAGAATGTTTCCTATCGAAACTCCTCCTCTTTCAACGCTAAATTCTCTCCTAATATCACCTTGTATCAATAGGAGCTTTACTCTTTCAAGGTCCTTATTAAAAACGTCTAGAACCTTGAAGCTAACCGTAGTTAAATTGCTTTCAATGTACAAGTAGCAATTCTCTGATAGGTTTAACCTTTTCCTAAAGACCTCTAAGCCGCTATATTTTAGAATAACCAAGTATTCTCCGGGAGGTAGGTTGCTCACTTTTACTCTAGGTCCGGTCACTACGCTCTTATACAGTACCTCGCCGAGATCTATGGAGTAGATCATTAAGAAACCGTCCCTAAGGGGGTTCCCCTTCTTATCAACTACTTCCATTTCCAGAGAAAATGTCTTAAATGGTATGATCACAGTATTATTCACACTCAGCGAGGAACAAACGTAGGTGGCGATGTTTATTCCTGCCCTGTAGATTTTCACAAAGATCTTTTCAAAAGGTGGCACATTTCTGAGCGTTATCCTCTCACCGTTTATCCTGTTAATGGATACTCTTTCCCGCGAGCTATCAAATGAAATCTCTAATGTTATATCGCTAAACTCGCTGAGATAGGGAAGTTGTATGTTAATGTCCTTAACCCTTAAGGCGACCCTCTTAAATTCATCTTCAGAGAGAGAGTACACCTTAAGAGGAGCAGAAAAGTTGTTGATAACATCATAGGACTTTAGGAGTGGGGAAATGCTCAAGTGATCCGGTAGAAACAATCTAATTACTGCCCCCTTAATGGATTCCTCATTACAGCAGAACATGGGAGTAATGTTAAGAGATAGAAAAACGGATCCCCTTCCCTCATTTTTGATAGTGAACGAGGATCCGTAGACTACTATTTTATAATTAAGGTAGTGAAAACCGTAGAGAGCCTGCACGGCCTTTTTGCTGATAATATCATAGAGAGCTTCGATTCGTATGTTCACATCGGCATATGCAACTACGGTAACATTTACCATTAAAGCGTAAAGTTTCAAAGCCTTAGGGAGAGTATAGTTAAATTCGTAGTGAAAGCTTTTGCCAGCTCCTATAGTTTTTTCAAAGTGCTCCTTAAAGAAATCCATTGACGTGATTCTGAGCTTAAACTTTCTTTCAATGTCAGGTTCCAATCTGAGAATAAACCTCCCATATTCCTTTACCTTTAGATAAATGTACCTATAGCCTACGGCTAGGCTTGAGGGATCGAGGTCTAATTGATGTGAGAGAACATCCATGCCCTCTGGCGTTAAAAGAGCTTTAGGTCTAAAAGGAGTTGATGCCTCCAGATAAATGAAGAGGGATGAAACGTATGAGGGAACGTTAAAAACCACAGCTAGGGTCTTAGGTATTCGGTACGCCCTTACGTCTATTATTTGACCGCTAGCATTAAAGAAGACTATCTTGATATAATCTACTCTTTCTTGAGGTACTGCATACATGTACGGTAGACCACATACTAGAGTGAGCAATACTAGGAAAAGTGCTAGGCTCTTGGTCGCTCTTATTTCAACCACCCCTATAACCATAAGAGAAACTAAGTTAATATTAGAAAAACGATTTTACTTAACAACCTAACGTAATATGCGTATATTTATTGGGAGTATAGCTTTTAGGTAGACTCACACTTTCACTTAAGCTGCGGGATCTCACCATTATAGAGCTGGCTGAATAACCTTCAAGGAAAGATTTTAAATAGATAAATGAGGATATTCGGCTCAGAGCTGGGGGAAGCGATGGTTCACTGGGCTGAGAGAAAAGCTGAAGAGGTTGTGAAGACCTTTAGGGAAATTAGAGATGTGCTCGTATGCAATGGTGGTCTCTCTGTATCAGGACTTCAACACGTCGGCAGGCTTAGAGGAGAAGTAACGATTGTAGATACCGTTAGAAAGATACTCGAAAAGCGAGGCTATGAGGCTAAACATACAATAGTCCTGTATACAATGGACGCCTGGAAAGGTAAGGAAACCCAGCTAAAACAATTTAGCGACCCCGAGGAAGCAAAAGCTTTTACTGGAAGACCCCTCTTCCTAGTTCCAGACCCACAAGAATGCCACAAAAATTGGGTTGAACATTATTGGGAGAACTTCGGTAATTACCTCCAGCACTTTGCACTAGACGTCGAAGTAGTGTCAACAAAGGAGCTATATGAGAAGAATATGAGAATGAAGGAATTTATAGTTAAGACGCTTACCGAGAAACGTAGCGAAGCTGTAAGGACGATCAATAAGTATCGTGGGCGTAATCCCCATCCTGAAGATTGGATACCATTTAACCCTATATGCGAGAAGTGTCTAAGGATAGATAGTACCGTGGCCGTAAGCTTTGATGAGAAGACGGGTATAATTGAGTACATCTGCAAGGCGTGTGGGAATGAGGGACGGCAACCGTTAGAGAGAGGAAAACTTACGTGGAGGCTAGAGTGGGTAGGTGTATGGTATTCGATGGGCGTGTCATTTGAGCCCTACGGCAAGGACCACGCTACACCAGGTGGTTCAAGGGATAGCTGCAACGACCTGGCAAGAAACGTATACAGATTTGAGCCTCCAGTGGGCCTTCCTTACGAGTGGGTGGGTTATTCGAGGAAAGGTGTAGATGTAGGCGATATGGGTTCAAGCGATTTCATAGGCTTCACGCCTAAAGATTGGATTGAGGTTGCAGAAGGAGAAGTGCTGAGATACATATACCTTTTTACACAGCCCATGAAGAGAATAGTGCTTAGCCTCGAGCGAGTACCCCTTTACGTAGACGAATACGATAAAGCTGAACGCATATATTATGGGCTTGAAGCTCTTAGAGACACTGAGGAAAATGAGAGGATCTCAAAGAGCTATTATTTAGCACAGCTGAGAGAACCCCCTTCAGAACCTCCGATACAGCTACCCTATCTTCACGCTGTAGCCTTGATCCAAGTGTTGCCTAAGCATGATATGGTTAGGGAGGCCTTAAAGAGGCTGGAAAAAACGGGTCTGATCAAAAGTAAAATAACCGATTTCGAGCTGGAGAGAATAAAGAGACGGCTGATCAACGCCCAAAACTGGATAGCTAGCTATGCCCCCGACAGGTACAAAATCTCTCTCTTACCTCACTTAACAGCTCAAGTTCTAAGGTCGATAGACCGAGATGTAATACCTCTTCTCAAAGAACTATATGACAAGCTCGAGGAATTGGAAGAATGGACCGAGGACGATATAAAACAGGTAATGATGTCCATTAAAAGGACCAAGCATCAGGAAAGAGAATTCTTTAAGGCATTATACTTAATGTTCTTTGGCAGAGAATACGGTCCGAGAATCGCCCCCTATCTATCATTTATCGATAAAAGCTGGGTCTTAAATAGGCTACGAGAGGTCTTGAAGTATTATGCCAAGCAAGAATAGCGCCATAAGAATCTACTTCATTGCATCACTGTTTTTATCAACTATAATGTTGCTCCTAGCGTGCTTCCTGTTACATAGTGGCGCCGATAATCCCTTGGATTTTCCCCGATTGTTCTTTGGCTTTATGTTAACATTGGCTGTTTTTTCGCTATCCCTTCTTATGATCAATTACGTAAGAGAACTAAAGGTCATTAAGCCTAGTGAAAGGGAAGTTATAAGGACCATTTGCTTAGTATACTACTTCCTCAGCATTTCCCTGATCCTAATATTCTTCCTGAAGCTTTTAATGTTCAGATAGTTTGCTTAAGAGCCTCAAGCTCCCGCCTACAGGTTTCAAGCTCTCTTTCCAGCCTCTTCTTCTCTGCCTCAAGCTCTTTAACTCTTTTTCTCAGCGCCTCGAGTTCTTTCAGTTTTTCGCTGAGCGTTCGCTCACGGGACTCCAGCTCCATTCTTCGGGCCTCTAGTCTCTCTCTCAACTCCGCTAACATCTCCATTTTCGTGCTTAAGGACCTTTGGAAGCCTGAAAGCTCTCTTTCCTTCTCGAGAAGTCTTTTCTCCCACTCAAGTAATCTCCTCTCCTCCGACTTTAATCTTTGAATATAGGGCTCCAGCTCCTCTTTTAACTCTCTTTCACGCACAGCTATTTTGGCTTCGAGATCCTCTAGCTCTTTCCTCCTCTTTGCCACCTCTTCGTCAAGCTTCATAACCTCCTCTCTTAGCCTCTCAATATATCGTTCGCGACGACTAAGCTCCTCCTCACGGCTCATCAATTCCTTAGATCTCCTCTCCAACTCCTCCATCTTGGTCTTATAATCCGTGATTAGGGACATTAGTTGCTCATTCATTTTCTTAAGCTCTTCTTCCTTGGAGTGTAGTGAGGCTTCCCAAAGCCTTAGCTCACTAGTCCTTTTATCTAAAGCTTCCTTCAACTCATTGAGTCTCGATTCGAGAAGGCTGAGCTCATGCGCTTTTCTGTCCAACTCTTTCCTCTGGTCTTCCAGCGCTTTTGCTATCTTTCTGTATTCCTTAAAATCATTAACGAGGTCTGTGATCTGTTTGAGAGCCTCCATAACAGTCTTTTCTAGACCTCCCACATTCTCTTCACGTTTTTTAAGTAGCTCGCTAAGCTCTGAGAGCTGCTTCTCTTTTTCCGCTAATTCTGAGAGCTTTTGCTCTACGTCCTTGGACCTCATCTCAAGTTCCATTAATTTCCTCCTTTTATCCTCAACTTCTTGCAACATCTTCTCGTAGACTTCTATTTTCGAAGCAAGATTCTTCAGAATCTTATCGTAAGATTCTAACCTTTCCTTAAGGAGCGTAGACCCCTTCTCTATGGGGCCTCTAACGGCTTCTAGACTTGTTACAGCCTTGCTCACAATATCCTCCATGCTTTTCAGGGCACTAGCTAGGGCTTCAACCTTTTTTATACTCGTGTTTAAGACCTTCTCCCTCTCTTCGAGAATTTTCTCCCTTGCGCCTATCTTCTCCTTATACTCTTCGAGACTTTTGCTCCACCCTTCGAGCTCGCTCCTTAAAGCGTCAAGCGTAGAAGATAGATCTTTAACCGCATTAGCTATAAGGCGATAGTTTTCTGAGAACCTCGTATCAATTGAACCCTCTATGAACTTAAGTGAAGAAGACATCTCCTCGCTAAGTGCTGCTAAGTCAGACCTTATCTGGTTTATGAGATCAAGGATGCCACTACGTAAATCCTCTAACTTCTCTTCAAGATCTATTTTTTTGCCACCTAGGATTGGCATTATATGCACCGTCAAGTGAGATTTTAAACATAAATCATAAATATGTTTCTTGTGTTGAAAGTAAAGCGCTTCTGCTAATAATATGCATATAACATGACAATTAGTTTAAGACCAACAGGGAATTTAGTAGCTAAACGTTCGGGTACTTTGACCAGTGTAGTGTACATTTTGGGAAATTTCCAAGCGATGGAAGGAGATACGCCCATGTACCTACTAAAAGGGTTCCGAAGCTGTAACGGTTTTCCATTTCAAACCATTTTCTGTATTTTTGGGCTCTTTTAAGGGTATTATGTGTTGTGTTTAGGTTTATGTTTTCTGGGGGGGATGCTTTATTGTTGTGCTTGAAGCCTGTGGATAGTGAGGCTTATGAACCCTATTGGTTTCGATTACATAAGGGGTATTCCATTAGGCAGCTAGTGGAGACCCACCCCATAGCAAATACAGAAAATACCACCCAATACATAAAGCTATGAAAAAGGAGAACAGTATTAAGCCAGAACTACGCTATTCATGGGATTTAGAGAAAGAGCCTCTTGAAAGCCAGTTAAAGTTCTTACATGAACTTTTTACTCATGTGGAAAGCTGCTTTAGCAACGTTCACGACAAAAACCGAGATTTTCAGAAAAAAGCTGTTAGAAAGATTAAAATGGTAATCCTTAAATATTCGAGAAAGGTTATAGGTTTGAAAAAATTCCTCGCGAGGCGCGATGAGGGCTGGGGTGGGATTAGGCAGGCATCTCGTAGTGGAAATGTACGATTGCAATCCAAGCATACTTGATAGCCTTGAGACTATACGTCAAGCCTTGCTAGAAGCAGCAAAAGCCGCTAACAGCATGGTGTTGGGGGACTATTTTCATAAATTCTCTCCTCAGGGAGTAACGGGCGTAGTCATAGTAGCAGAGTCACACCTTTCTATTCATACATGGCCCGAATTCGGTTTTGCAGCACTTGATATATTCACTTGTGGCAAACATGCAGACCCGTGGAAGGCCCTAGAAGTCGTCAAAGATGCTTTAAAACCTAAACGAATAATGGTTATAGAAATGGCGCGAGGTCTTTGCGAAACTATTAGTGAAGCCGAGGAGACAAACCTATCTGAAACGGATAAAATAAAGAATTAACTAGTATTTTTGAAGAAGGAGTTCAATCCTCACTTTAACCCTACTTCGTAAAAATCACTAAAAGTGATAGTAATTCTCTCAAGTAGAATTTTAGCTATAGGCTTATATCGCGATGTAAACAGGTTCTCTATCAGTCGAAATCCTACCCACCTTACTCATCTGTTCCTTAACGTTCTTACTAATGGCAAAGAGCGAGAAGTGTAAATTTGAGTCGTAGTATCGTAGGGGGGCCTTTAGGTCATTTTGGATACTGTACTTTAAGGCTTCCTGATTTACTTTCAGAGGATCATACTTTTTCGAGCCTATGACGAAGCCCCAGTCCGAGAGAAAGGATGGGATGAATGCTTTATAGGCCCTAGTTACAGGGAAGACAGCTGAGATCGTGTTAAAAATCGATGAGAATACTTCAATATTATAGTACGTTGAAGTCGCCTGTGTAACCATAATACCATCTGGCTTTAAAACGTTGTATATGAGCTCGTAAAACTCCTTTGTATAAAGCTTATATGCTGGACCTTCTCGAGTAGGGTCCGTTAGGTCTAGGATTACCACGTCAAAAGTCTCAGCGTCGCATTTTTCTACGAAATTCCTCCCATCTGTGAATATTAATTCTGCCCGGGGATCTTGAAAGGAACCTTGGTGCCATTCTTTCAAGAATTTCTGGCAGAGATCCACCAATTCCCTATCTATATCTACCATAATTGCCTGGACTACTTTTCTGTGCTTTAATACTTCGCGTAGCGTAGCTCCTTCTCCTCCACCAATTATCAGGACGTTTTGAGGGTTGGGATGAGAGAACATTACAGGATGCACTAGAGCCTCGTGGTATATATATTCATCACTCTGCGTAGATTGGGTTTTTCCATCGAGAAAAATATGCTTTCCGAACCTAGTCTCAACTATGTCAACTCTTTGAAACCTTGTCTCGCCCTGATAGATTACGTCTCTAATGTACCAGATATGGGCGTCTTCAGGAGTGATCCATTCAATAATGCATCTCCACTTAGCCTCCATATAGTTTCCCTCTATTCTCTATAGCTCTAATATTTTCCGTTCAGTTAAAACAATCATCCTTTTAAGGTTTTAACGCGATCACGAGATAAAGGGAGGTAATTAAGAAGGGAGTTGATAGTAAAAGCTGATAAAAGAAGATCGTCCGAAGACTCTTTTTATCGATTTCACATGTCTTTAGGAAAATTATCTTGTTTAGCAATGCTACGGCAACAGCTAGAAGGCTGGAGGCCAGCATTATTTTAGGAGCAATCCTGTAGCCTATCATAAGGCTGAACGAGGAGAAGATCACTGCCTCCGCACTCATGAGACCTCCTAACGCGGCTGAAACCAAAGCTCCAAAATTCCCTCCAATTAGAGCCGCGTAAGTGTTCATTACTAGGATTGCTAGGAAAACTATCACTGCCTTGAAGGCTATTGCATAGCTTATCGGCTTTTCAGACGGAAATTTAGCACCAGGTTTTAGTTCCCCGATACCTCTTCCAATGACCTTTAACAGAAAGAGCCCTATGAGTATCGCTGGTGACGCCGCTAGTGCTATATGCTCGATAAGATAGCTCTGCTCACCTATTGGCATGGAAAAAGCTATAAGCCCCAACAGAAGAAATACGTTTCGAATGATCATGGCTAACGACGCCGTCAAAGCTCCCTTAACGGCAATCATGCCTTTGCCCAAGTCTCTCGCGATTTTACCTAGGCTAATAACCGTCGCCTCGCTATGAACTAGTCCCCCAAAGAAGGCGAAATAAGTAAGCGCAGAGGGACCGACGATCTTCATAGTCATATACCCGATGTATGATAAGATCAAGATTATTACAAAGAATATGTAAAGAACTCTAATGTTTATTATGTGGAGAAGAGGATCGGTTACATCGCTGCCCATAAAGAAGGGGCCTAATAGGAAGACTATTATTCCTATCTCAAGAGCTGATAATAGTTCCCTGTAAGTAACGCCCTTTATGGCCTTCTCGATACTCAACTTAACCGCTAGCATGAAAGTTGCGAAAACACTTACCGCTATTCCTTCAATTATTAGCCCTAAACCTATTGTGGCTCCGATAGTATATGCAAGCACTAGTGCAACTAAGGTTGTTATTCCTGCCTCCTTAGCTAATACTAGTCGATAATAGCTATAGAGTGCAAGGATCGCCATTATCAACCCTGCTATTACTATTGAGATAGCGAAGCCAGGATACGGATGCTTTAGAAGAAAAATGTATTCAGGAAGGATCATGGTAAAGCATCCAAGCAAAGATATGAAACCGAAGCTGCGAACACCTGGAGTCTCAACGAACTTTTCACTCTCGGCTGTGACAGAAACTCTAGCTTTCTCCCTTTCAAGTCCTATTAGTGCCCCTGCTAGGAAACTTATCACGATCTTTACTATTAGGCTCCAGTTAACGACTTGATCCATCTCACGTATACCTTCCTGTTAAAGTCTCTGGTGTTCATAACTTTTTCGGTGGACTGAAAACATAG
>Ga0190367_1000159_pt1 | contig 52456 bp, 36 predicted proteins | sample 4872181011_MG_FD_171838 | JGI IMG/M metagenome (GOLD analysis project Ga0190367, IMG submission 171838) | Hydrothermal vent microbial mat bacterial communities from Southern Trench, Guaymas Basin, Mexico - 4872-18-10-11_MG | ecosystem: Environmental > Aquatic > Marine > Hydrothermal vents >... | reverse complement strand
AATTAGATGTTCCCCAAGGGAAATAAAAGAATGAAGGATAGAGTATGTTTGTGCATAGGGTTATGTTTGGATATGTGTTGTTTATTAATATGTCTTTTGGTATTGTTAGGGTTATTGTGTAATTTATTTTATTATTGGAGGATGATTTTTGGTTTTTTATTTTTATTTGGTTTTTTATTGGGATTTTGTATTTTAGGAGTAGGGTTATGTTGGGTTCTGGTGGGGTTATGTTTAGTTGTCCTGTGGTTTGGTCATAGGATAAAGCAGAAAGATAATGTTGCTTTATTTCTTCAGGGGTTAAAGCAACATTATAGATTTTGAGGTTGTCTATTGCTCCTTTTAGATTTTTGCCTATTATCAAGTCTGTGGTAGAGGTTGCTATATTGGAATGAAGTAATGGGTAAGTGGCAACTAATTTTCCATTGATATATAGGGAGAGATTACCATATTTGGCTGTGAATGCTATATGATTCCATTTATGCAAATTAGAGGAATTGAAAGGATATTCTATGAATACGTAATTGTCACTGCCATATTGTTCTTCTTTTACTCCCATGAGTAGACCATCTTCCCATCCGTAGCGCCATACTGTTACCCATTGGTTTGAGATGTTTGCCTCTAATCTGACTTCATCTACCCATGCTGTGCCTGTGGAGTTAGTAAAACCTAATCTGTTAATTCTTACATAAGCTGCATCTGAGGTAAGGGTTTTTACATTGCTTACGTTTTCTGTCCAGTCATAGGAATAGTTTTGGCAGTAGGTAGGGACAAGATGAAGATCAAAGGTCGATATTTGATCTTTTGAGGAATTCAGAATTCTTCCTACAAGTGCAAAATTGTGCCAGCTAACTGTTTGACTGCATGTGATGTTTTCTCCTTTAGACCACACTCTCCATCTTAAGTGGGTTGCGTTATCTGGAATTCGGATATAAGCAGAGGATCTGTATTTTGCATCATTTGGATATTGGAATTCCTCTTGGTGAAATTTTACTGAATTATTTCCTATTATACCTGTGCCTCGGTCAATAGTTATGCTACAAGTGGAACACATTGGGTCTGGTACAGCATAAAAAGGTGCTTTTATTGGCTGATTGTTCGGAGGTCTATATAGGTAAAGGAAGTATTCGTCTTTGTCTATTATTTTTGCTGTTTGGTTGAAGGATTCAGGTTTTAACCAGAATTCTATAGTAAGTTCTTGATTTGGTTTAAGATATGGGGAGTTCTTAACTTGGATATAGCCAGTTCCATTTAAAATTAAAGCTTTATCTTGGATTCCTCTTGTATAGGAAATATCTTTTCCTTCTGCAAAATGGAAATGTCCTGATGAATCATAAAGATTATTGTCAAATTTTATGGATAAAACTGTGTTTTCAGTATTATGAATATCTGGATTTGTATCTATTACTGGGTATAAAGATTTGTACATATATTGGATTTCGTAAGGGGTTAAAACTCTTGTGTAGATTCGGAAATCATCAATGCTACCGTTAAGGCCTTGGATAGTACCATGAACTCCTATTTTTAATGGATCAGTTGTATTGAATTTTAATGGTAAATTTATTTCTTTTGTGCTTATTAGTTGCCCGTTTTTGTAGATTTTGGAGATGTTTCCGTCATAAGTCCAAACAAAGAAATTCCATTGGTTGTCATTGTACCAGTCACCAGAACCGAGCCAGTGGGATTGGGTTTTGAAATATATATTTAAATATTCTTCACCGCTTCCATTAGCTATAATCCATCTTAAATCTTCATCCGGATGTCTTCCCTTTGCATATATACTACCATAATTATTCATAGGAAACCTAGGTTTTATCCAAAAGGCTATAGAGATTTGTTTTATGTTTTTCCATACTTCCAGTGGAATAGTAGAAACATTAACATATTCTGTGCCTGTGAAATCCAAGGCACATCCATGTACTCCAGGAACCCATTGAGGGTTATTTACTAAAGTTCCGTTATATCCGTGACCTGATGTGTCATGTGCTGTTGTGCCAGAGCATTCATCAAACTTTAATGCTAATAGAGTAGAGTTATCATTATATATATCTGTGTCATTTACATATCTCCATACAGAGGGATAAACAGCTCCTGAAGGTAAAGTTAGCGTATAAGTTCCATTATAGTTTGTGAATGTTATGTTTTGAAGGATAGTTATGTAATTATAGGAATCATCTTGTATTATTGGGATGTTTTCTTGGAATGTGGTGGAGAAATTTACATTTCCAGATGCATAAACGATAAAGAGAAATAGAAATATCGAGAGTAGAGAAAAAATTGTAACATAAATTTTAGTTATCTCTCTCTCTCTTCAGAGAGGTTTTTGGCATAAAAATATAATATATTGAAGGGATTTATATAATTTTCTATTAACATTGCCCAAAGGCATTGTCCAATAATTCTTTATTGTTAAGCGGAAACTTAACCTCTTACAGAAGTGCATGAGAGCAGTTAACTGTTGAATAGGGCTATGCTTCCCGTTAACCAAAATTTTTTATTTTTGAAAAAATAATGGTTAACGTGCAGGATCGCTAACACAAAGGTATTGCAGCATGCTAACCTTTCTTCAGGTTAGTTGCTTCCCAAACGCTCAGATGGATTAGCATACCATAAAGTGCCTTTTGAGAAGGTATGTCTCCCCGTTAACCATTTATCTCAAATAAATAAAATTGGTTAACGCAAAAACTCGCTTTATCACAGGTATTGCAGCATGCTAACCGCCTTGAAAAAGGGTCAGCTGCTTTGAAATGATTTTTGAGATATTATGATTCCCATTAACAATCTTCCAAATTTATTTTGGTTAAAAAGCTTGCAGCATGTCAATACATTTTAAATAATCATCTTAACCCATAGAATTCCACAAAATTCTTATATATGGTGTTGGCAACCTCCTCAATAGAAATCTTTTTTATTTCTGCAATTTTTTCTAATGTTAACTTTACGTTCCATGGATAGTTGATCTCGTTTGGTATTGGAGAGAGATAAGGAGCATCTGTCTCTGTGAGCATATTTTCAAGATTCAATCTTTTCACAACTTTTTTAACATTCTTGCTTCTTGTTATATTAGTACATATTGCAGCCAAAAAGCCATGTTCATGTATAATCTCACAATGCTTTGGAGAACCATAACAATGCATCACAACTCTGTTGTCTTTTTTATGATTTGATACAATTCTTATCACATCTTCCTCAGCATCCCATGAATGTGTTATGACAGGCAACCTTAATTCATCTGCAAGAGATATTTGCATTATAAATCTCTCTTTCATCTTCTCTATTTTTTCTTTTTCCTTTACCCAATGATAATCAAGCCCTATTTCTCCAATTCCTATCAAATTTTTTAATTTTTTTGAGGATTGCTTTATAAACTCAAGAGCCTCCTCAAATTCCTTTTCAGAGAGTTTTATAGAATCAACAGGATGAATACCTAAGGTGATGAGAAATCTCTCTTTATTTGAAAACAACTCTACAGCTTTTTTATTCCATATATCATTTGCCCCAGAGACCACAACATATCTCATTCTTTTTTCACATTCCTTTATTACATCATCTCTAATCCCATCAAATTTTTCATGCTGTAAATGTGAATGATTATCTACCAATGGCAATTCATCCATTGTTTTTCACCTTATTATATATCTTTGCTATATCTTTTGCATCTACTCTCATACCGTATTTATTTTTTAAATGAGCTATTATCTCGCTTAATCTCGCATCTTTCATTCCAACAATTTCCTTTTCTATTTTCTCCTCAGAAATCTTCCAAAGATTTTCTTTCTCAATAATTGCATCAGGATGATTTTGGTCTTTATATGATTTTGCAAGCACATACAAAAAAGCATCCTTGCTTATCCTATTATTTGTATAATGCTCAATGCATATAAGAGCAAAAGAAGGATTCTTTAGCACATCTATCTTTTCCTTTCTCTCAACATCCCTAACTACATTCAAAAGAACATTTATCTTCTCTTTTGTTTTTGTCTCAAAGAACTCCTTATTCTCGATATAAATATCAAAATACTTTGATTCCAACAATTGAGATACGATTTCCTCATTCAATTCCCTTGCCCTCAACTCTTCTTTAATTTCATCTAAACTCTTTGGAAGATCTCTCTTTAATTCCTCTATGAAATCATCATCTATTAGTATTGGAGGAACATCTGTCTCAGGATACATCCTTGCAGAGCCAGGTAAAGGGCGTAGATATGTTGTATCTCCGCTATCCAAAACCTTACGTGTCTCATTATTTAAACCATCATTAATAAGTGAAACAAAGAATCTTTTAATTTCCTCTCTCACATCTTCTGCAATCTCTTTGCTACCAATAACAAAAATTATTAAATCTTGTGGAGAATATTTTTGTGTTATGATTTTCTCGGCCTCATCCTTTATATGATATCTTCCAAGATCCTCATCGCTATGAATAAACCCGCGGCTTTTTGTTCTGACCTTTACATAACCAGCAATCTCATTGCCCAAAGTTCTGGTAGGAGTTAATTTTATCCTAAAAAGCCCTTTCATGTCTTTAATAGCAAACACATAAACTTCCTTTCCTTTAAATAAATTGCTCTTACTATCCTTAAAATACTCGCTTACATTTATCACATCAGTTATCCTTAAGTTATAATTACGCAATTTTTCTCTCAACTTTATTAAAGCATATTGTCTCATGACCTCCTTTTTCACAATTTCATGTAGCATATCAATATCTTGCACTCCCTTAATTTCAACTCTGCATCCTTTGTTTATAGAGATGTTTATATCCTGTCTAATGCTTCCTAAACCTCTCTGATAGTATCCAGTACTTTTTAATAAATCTCCTATCTTCTTTGCTGTTTCCTTAACATGCTCAGCATCTTTTAAATCAGGAGAAGTAGATATTTCTATTAATGGTATTCCCAATCTCCTGAGATCATATATCACTTTGCTCTCATCTTGTGAAATGATTTGCGCACTCTCCTCTTCTAAGCATACTGTTTCTATTCCAACATCTCCTTTAGATGTTTCTATTTTGCCTTTATAGCCAATAATTCCTGTTCTTTGGAATCCTGTAGTATTTGATCCATCAACAACAATCTTACGCATGAAAATGATTTCAGGAGGTATTTTACATTTAAGCAACAAGCATGTCTTCAATGCACGTGATATGGTTTCTTTTTCTGGTAATAGAGGAGGTTCCTCATCAGCATCTATTAAGCAACATCCCTTATCATAAAAGACATATTCATAGTATCTTCCCTTTTTTACCTCCTCAAGAGCTGCCTTATCTATCTCCTCTATTTCGCTTTTAGATAATGAAAGCACCCTCCTTATTCTTAAAACCTCTTTTGCATCCTCAACCTCATTTAAATTTCCATTACATCTACAAAAAAGTTTCTTACCTTTTAATCTCCTATGTATCTCTATACCTGCTTTGAAGCCCAATGCCTGATAATCTATCTCCTTAAGAAGAAACTCGTCTTCTCTAAACATAATATCACAACTATAAATATTTTTTCATCATTTTTAATGCGAGATCTCTCTGGCGAACGAGAATTTCCTTTATTTCTTTTATCGTAAAGCTACCATCTAAACTCTTCTGAAGTGAAACAATTTTACCATCATCCCTAACACCAACTGTTAATCTAGCTTCAATCACATCCTCTTCCTTATCGTTTGGATCATAAAATATTACATTTCCAACTTTATATGCTGTCAATGATAATACTTTATGCTGTATTGGCAATTTGCCTTCATATTCTTTCTCTATAATCTCATAATTTTCATCCAATTTCGGTATTTTCGCATCTAATAATGCACTCATAGCTGCCAAAGCCATTGCATCATATATATTTCCAGCATTGTTAATCAGATACAAATCCAAAAAGATAATCCACACCTTTTCCCCCTCCACTAAGCACAACTTTTTTAAATCAATTACTTTGCCTTCTCTTATTCCTCTATCTATTACTCTACCAACCTCTATCTCATCAACTCCGGGTGGTCCAGGTTCAATATCCGATGAGGAAGTAGGAAGAAACTCTGCAGATGTTATGAGTATCCCTTCATCTGGCGTATCCTTAAATGGCTCTCCAACTTGCATCTTTACTCCTGCAATCACATGTGTCTCTCCGATTTTCACACTTGCAGAGCCTTCAGCATTAACATTTGTTCCTCTTTCTATCTTTATTTTTCTATATTCATCCAATCTCCTATCATCTAATCTCTCTCCAGATATTATTCTTCTTTTTATAAACTCTAATGCTGTCTGAGTTATCATAATATCCCTCTTTACTCATTTATGAGATACCTCTCATATTTTCTCTGTAATGCCCTCTTCTGAAGTTTATATATCTCTATACATCCCTTTTTTGCCAACTCTATCATCTCATGTATTTCATCTACATCAGTTATTCCATCCATCTGTAAGAGAACAACCTCGTCTGTTGAAGGTAAATAAGCAAATGGCAAATCCACAGCATTTTCCACATCCTCCTCCTCTTTATTTAAATCAAGGACAATCTCTCCATTAACCCTTCCAACAGCTACTGCTGGCAATAAATCTCTCATATGTATGCCTGCATCTGCCAAAGCAACTGATGCTGCTGTAAGTGCAGCAACTCTTGTTCCAGCATCTGCTTGAACAACCTCCAAGTAAACATCTATTGCTGTTCTTGGATAATCCTCTAAAAATACCACTCTCCTTAATGCATGTTCTATAACCTTACTTATTTCCATTGATCTCTTATCAGGACCTGGTTTCTTTCTATCAGGCACAGAGAAAGTTATCATATTATATCTTACTCTCAACAGAGCTTTTTCCTGATCCTCTAAATGTTTCGGAATGACTTTACGCGGACCATACACGGCTGCGAAAACTATTGTCTTTCCTGATTGAACCATGGCTGACCCATCTGCCTTCGAGATAACACCTGCTTCTATAATATATGGCTTCCTTAATTCATCCCTCTTCCTGCCATCAATCCTTACAAATTCATCTTTTTGTTTCTTTGTCATGTTTCTCACTAAGATTTAAGCTTTTCTTCTATTAACTTACCTACCATATCTGTCAAACCTTTTTTTAATGAATTCTCTTCAACATACATTATGGCCTCTGCAGCAACATCTGCATTTTTTCCATAAATCCAAATTCTGCCATTTTGTCCAACAAGAATTCTTGTTTGTGTCTTCTCTTTTATTACTTTAATCATGCTACCTCCTCTTCCAATTACCCTTGGAACCTTTGATGCAGGAATTTCAATCACATATCCTTTATGCAATTTCTTTGCTTGTGGATCTTTCATGGTTAAGTTTATATATTTTGTCTTTGTAACCCTAAATATCTTGGCATATATTAAATCTCCAACATCATATATGTTTGAGATGTCAACCTCTTTATCTATAAAATCTGCTATATCATATATGCCCAAGAAACCATCATAAGGAGAATTTATATCTACTAACCAAAAGTTTACTCCTATGTCTATTATCTCTCCAATAACATAATCTCCAGGTTTTGGTAGATATATTCCATTTAAAGGAATAACATTTATCACTGAGCCTCTCTTCTTTACAATTCCAACTGTCTTAGATATTATCTTATTCTCTCTTCTATAAACTCCTGATCCTGGGATAGCATCCAAACCTTCATAAATAATCTCCCCTGGATAAACAATCTTAGTGATATCGCTCAGGGAATTTATTTTCTCATCTTGCTTTTGTGAGGATGTTTTTTTAATCATATCATTTCCCTCTTTTTATTTCTCTTATCTCTCCTTCACCTTTTGTTAACTTATTTACAGTGCTAAAAAGAGCGTCTATTAATCCTGCAGGGATTTCTATTTGGCAGACATAGTGTGTGGTACCCCAATCTTCAGATTTTATTTTTCCAATTCTGCTTAACTCATTTCGCATCTTACCAGAGATATCTAATGTACATCTTATCTCATATATCTTTGATTCAATCTTTATAGGTAACACGGATCTCAATGCAGATATTGCATCTTCTATTTGTTTTTCTACACTTTTAAAAGGATCAACTCTAAATTTCACTTGCTCCATTGCATGCTCTATACGTGTAGGAGTTAATGGAAGGTTTGTTTGAGCATCTATTGCGTGTGTTGAGATAAAATTTATTATTTTTCTCTTCTTTTCCTCTATGATCTCTCTTCTTTGCTCCTCTGTTAATTGTATCTCTCCTTTTTGTATGATTTCTTTGCATATCTCATAGAATGATTTTTCTCCAAAAATCTCTTTTATGTCTCTCTCTTTGGCCCTCTGAGCTTTTCTTATATCCTCGAATATGCCATCCCCTATTATAATTTCTGAGATATCAACCTTATCAGGATGTTTTAAATACTCATTGTATTTATTCCAATTTAACAATATCTCAAATTTTTTTCCTTTTATTTTATATCTTGCTATAATTTCTTTTACTTTCATATCTTTACACCTATCTTTTTAATATCCTCCTGAGACAATTCCTTATATCCTGTTTTTTCATCAATAATGCTCATCTGTATATTTGCATCCTTTAATTTTCCTTCTAGTTTTAATAATTTTATGCTTAACATTGCTGCTTCTTTTAATGAAAGTGAAGCATCCCATTCTTTTTCCAATATCTCATTCGCTTTATCTTCTTCTCTTCCTATTGCACGTGCATTGCATTGTATGAGAATCCCAGAAGGGTCAGTTTGATAAATTGTCTTACCTTTTTCATCTATTCCTCCTATAAGTAAGCTAACTCCAAATGGTCTCACTCCAGCATATTGTGTATAGGATTGAATTCTATCAGCTATGTATTTTGCTATGCTTACAACACTTGGCTTTTCCTCATATAATAATCTATGTTGCTGTGCCTTTAATCTTGCTATATCTATCAATACTCTGCTATCTCCAACAAATCCGGCACTTGCAGCACCTATAAAATGATCTATTTTATAGATTTTATCTGCTGGCTTAACCAATCGAGATTGTTTTGTTCTTGATGCAAAAAGGATGCCATTCTTATAAATCATTACAATAGCCATTGATCCTTTTTTAACTGCTTCTCTTGCATATTCTACTTGAAACAATCTTCCATCTGGAGAAAATACTACTATTGCTCTGTCATATCCCATGCTCTCAGGAGTTAAATCCATTTATCTCACCTCTCAAAACATAGGAAATCACTCATCAATATTTAAATAAAATAATTATGAAAATTTAAAAAATTGGAAATTATAAAATTTGGTTCAATTTGGGTAGAAAAGTTTCTTAATGGTTGATTAGAGGAATAGCCAACCAAAGAACAACTTAAAAAGGTTAGCTTTCTACGAAATCTTTATGAAAGTAATATCCTCACATTAACCATTTTTATTTATTTAACATAGATGGTTAATGGGAAGAGGTCATCTCAAAATTGCAGTTTGCAGTAGGTGACCTCTTTGAGTGTTTAGGAAGCAGTTAACCTAAAGAAGAGGTTAGCATTCTGTGATATGCTATTGAAAGGTGATATCCTCCAGTTAACAATCTTTTATTTATTTGATATAATTGGTTAACGGAAATCATACCTCCCTGAGAGAGCATATCACAACAGCTAACCTCTCTGAGCGTTTAGGAAGCAGTTAACCATTAAAATAGGTTAGCATGCTCTTATGTGCTTAGTATAGTGATATTCTCCCGTTAACAATTTTATTCAAAATAAATAAAAAATGGTTAATGGGAAAATGTCATCTCAAAAGGCACATTAGAGCATGCTAACCGTTTAAGGAGGATAGCGTGCTGTAATATGGTTGCGATAGCGATTCTGCGCGTTAACGAGTTATATTGAATAAATAAAATATGGTTAACAGGAAGTGTACATTACATCAATGGTACTATGCAGCAGCTATCCTTTTGAAGAGGTTAGCTGCTCTAAAACCTCCGCAAAAGATGACGTCTCTCCGTTAACCATTTTTATCTAAAAATTTTTAGTTAACAGGGAGATATATTGTGATATAGAGCACAGTTCCAATTAACAAATTTTAATATTTAAAATATTAAAATATATGCTTTAATATATGGTTTCATCTGAGAGTTCAGATATCGAAAACAGGATAAGGAGTGAAACTCTCAAATGGTTAGATAAAATAAAAAATACAAAAATAGAGGAAATAGAGGAAAATAGAATAGCTAAAGAAATAAAGGAAAATATAAAGGCATATATAAAGGATACAGAATATTTCTTAGGGAGGAATATGCTCATTGAGGCTTTTGAATCAATTGTTTGGGCATGGGCATGGTTGGAAATAGGAGCAAGATTGAATATACTTAAAATGGTGAAATGAATGTTAAGGATTGTTTTCTTGGGGACAAGCGCAGCAATACCTACAAGAGATAGAAATACACCATGTATTTATTTTGAGTACGATTATGATATTAGATTTCTCATTGATATTGGTGAATGTTGCCAAAAGGAATTAATGAAAAGAAATCTAAAATTTATGAGAATAAACCACATATTCATATCGCATTGGCATGCTGATCACTTTGCAGGTCTTATAGGGCTTATACATACAATGGCTCTTGAAGGTAGAGAAAAGCCACTTCATATTTATGGTCCAAAGAGAACTAAGGAATTTGTTGATAAAATAACAACCTTAGGATATTATGCAAGAAAGTTTCCTATAATATCTCATGAATTAAAAGATAATGAAGAGGTGGATTTTGATTATTTTACGATTAAAGCGATGGAGGTTGAACATAGAATTCCATCGCTTGGATATATATTTGAGGAAAAGGAAAAGCTTAGAGCAAACATGGAAAAGGCAAAACAATATGGTCTTAGGACAGGGCCTCTTATAGGAAAGTTAAAGAGGGGAGAAGAAATAGTGTTTAAAGGAAAAATTATAAGACCTCAAGATATCATAGAGCATATAAAGGGCTTAAAGGTTGTATATACAGGAGATACAAAATATACAAGCAAGATTGTTGAATATGCAAAAGATGCTGATCTTCTAATTGCAGAAGCAACATTAGATGAAGAAGATTTTGATGAGAGCTTATATCATTTATCTAATGTGCAAGCAGCAGAGATTGGAAAAGCTGCTAATGTAAAGAAGGTTGTTCTTACGCATATCTCTAGAAGATATACATCAAAAAAAGAAAGTTTGGAGAATTTCTTAAAAAAAGCAAAAGATATATTTGAGAATATAGAGATTGCCTATGATGGCATGGAAATTATTCTCAAGAAATAATGCTAAAGCAGCCATTTTTTACTTTCCCTTAATAGGTTTATGTTATCTGTATATGTATTCCTTATATCTGTGAAGTTATAATAATTCATGATAATTCTTTCCAAGCCAAGTCCCCAGGCTAACACAGGAATTTCTTTTCCTAATAATGGCTTTACAACTTCAGGTCTAAATATTCCTGCACCTCCTAGCTCTGTCCAACCTTTCCCGGGTATCAATACCTCTATCTCCATTGAAAGCTCAGTATATGGGAAGTATGCTGGTCTAATTCTTATATTTGTATGCCCCATCTTGCTAAAGAACTCTTTTATATATCCTATGAGATGTCTAAAATTTAGGTTCTCATCAACTACTATACCCTCAACCTGATAGAACTCAAATAGATGTTTCCAGTCCAATGTTTCATTTCTGAAGACCTTACCTATTGCAAAGTATTTCTTTGGCAAATCCTTTATATCTATGTTATAAAGCGTGAGAGCAGAAAGTGCTGTTGTGTGAGTTCTTAATACCCATTCCTTTGCTTTCTTCTCATCATATTCATAACCCCAGCCTATGCTATTTTTATCCCCTTTCTCGTGCATTATCTTTATTTTTTTGAGTAGCGTAGCATCAATATTATTGGATTTTTGCATGTCAATATAGAATGTATCTTGCATCTCTCTTGCTGGATGGTTTTGAGGTACAAATAAGGCATCAAAATTCCAAAAGGATTCGATTAGCATATTTCCTCTCATTTCCTCAAATCCCATATCTAACCATATCTTTCTTATATATTCTATTGCTTGAGTTACATAATGCTTTTTTCCTGGATATAAAGAATATGATTGTGCATAAATATTATATTTCTTAAATGTTTTATTTCTCCAAGATTCCTTTATTATTATTTCAGGTGTTACTTCTTTTATTGTTTCTTCATATTTTATCGTAGTATTTTTTCCTTTCTGAGTTATCTTTATATATTTTACAGTTTTTGGTATTACCTCTATGAACTTTCTTTTTTTAAGAATCTCTAAGATTTTCTGATCAATATTTAGCGAGAAATATTCCTTATTGCCTATCTCTTTGAGATAGTTTATTTCTTTCATATCTTCCTCTGTACATTCTCTTTTCAATTTTACTATTCCCTGCACAATGTCTATAAGATTTTTATTCTTTGCCCATGCTATTGCTATATTCTTTTGAGGAATATCAATCCTCGAAATATGTATCTCTTTTCCAATCTCTTTCAGTTTATTAACTAAGATACATTCGGGTAACCCCTCCTCAAGAACCTTTTTTCCTTCTTCTGTAACTCTAATCTCTATTCTATCGCTTTCCTGAATATTTATAAGCCTATTATTCTGCATATCTAAGAGAGATCTCATAAGAATGGATTGATCAACATTTATCTTGCTCAAGAGATCCTCAAATCTCACAATCCCTTTTTTATCTTTTTTTAATATCTCCAACACATCGCTCTTTATTAACTCTATATCCATAAAATTCTTAATCATTATGTTTTTTTAAAAATTAATGGCATTGTCCAATAATTCCCTCTTAACAAAATTTTGTTAAGCGGAGACATAACCTCCAAAATAGCACTTCATAGCAGTTTAACCATTTAAATAGGGCTATACCTCTTGTTAACCAAATTTCTCAAAATACATTATTGGACAATGCCCGAGTTTGATAAAAAGAGGATAATTTTAAAAAGTTTTAATGGATATATACTTAATTATGATTAAGAAGAACAATTGGAAGATTTTGTTAAATTCTTTTTATCTTGGAATTAAGGAATGGAAACTTCTTATTGGAATGATAATAATAGGTTTTTTAAATTTATATAGTTTTGCAGAATCTTTGTATTCTACATTTTTACCAGTTAAAATATGCTATATTATTACTCAATTTATTTTATTAGTTGGTTATTTCCTTTTGCTTGGTAGATTATGCAGAAGGGTTTATAAGAAAGAAAAAATGGGTATTTTAAGTTTGGTTAAGCGTAGCTTTTTCTCTGGACTTGTTTTCTTTATTTTTGTTGTTATCTGGTATGCTTTTATAATTGCAATAGGAAAGATTACGCAAAATTTTTGGATACATTTTATCTTTCATATTCTATATCTGCTTTTGGTAACATCTGTAATACTTGAATGTATAAAAGTATTTTTCTTAGATAAAGATGTATTTTCTTTATATTCTGTTTTCTCGAGGATGGCTGATAAAAATTATTTATTTGGATATGCTATTACAATTGTTTTGGCTTTTGTATTATATTTTTTCTCAGAAGGATTAATGAATCTTTTGGTATCAATTACATCAAACATTTTTTCAATAAAATTTATCTATTATCTCTTAAATGGTATCTTATTTGGATATATCTCACTTGTAATCATACTTTTCTTCTTTCAAGTTATTGATTTAGATTAAGAAAATTTCTTTCTTTAAGAATATTTTTCAAACATGATTCGTCTTAGATCACCAACACTTCTTATATTCTCTTTATTTAAATCAACTATTTTATAGTGAATTCCTAAAGGAAATTCACCTTTCAATTTATAATACTTATATAAATTCTTCTCCTTCAAATATGTTATAAATTTAGTATTTATCTCTTCATTTATTCTATCTAATCTTTCTTCTAGACCTCTTTTAAATTCTTCACTTATTTCAGGCTGCTTTAGCATGCCTAATATCTCATCTCCGCCGAACATAGCAAAAAGATCCCCTTTTTTGAAATATTTTCTCAAACTCTCTCCCACAATCCTTAAATACTCATCTCCATGAGCAAGTATAGTATATCCACAAATCTCATTTACTCCCTTTAAATTTTTAACATCTAATAAAATAAAGATAGGATATTTATCTCTCTTATTTTTGATAATATAATCTATTTTTTCGTATATTTCATCATAATTTTTAGGAAATCCTGTATGCTCATGTTTCTTAGCATTCCTAAAAAAGGTTTCTATATTATTGTTACCATTTACTTTATTATAAATCTCCTTTATAGCGCTCTTCAACCTCTCCAAGTTCTTCTTTGAATTATATCCATCTTTTCCATTTTCATAAAACTCCTCAACGACTTTGATTAATTCTACTGTAATCTCAAAAGCTTGAGAGTCATATCTCTTTTTTTTGTTTCCGTTATTGTTATAGAGTTTTTCAATCATATTCCTAGCACTTTTTAGATATTCTGGAATCTTTGAAGTCTCTGAGTAAGGATCATGCCTTTCTCCTATAAAATTATACATTCCTCTAATTTCCTGATGTAATGGAAAACTTATATTGAAACCATTATTTCCATTCATTTTTTCACCATATCAATATCTATATAGGATTCTATATACTATAATATATCTTTAGATATCAATATATATTTATTTATATAAAATAGAAAGATTTTTAAATGTAACGTTTCCAATAATTCTTTATTGTTAAGCAGAAACATAACCTCCAAAATAGCACTTCATAGCAGTTTAACCATTTAAATAGGGATGTGCTTCCTGTTAACAAATTGTCCAATAATTTTTGATGAGGATTTGTTAACGAAAAAATTCGTTCTTACAATCGCATTAGCTCTACAAAGTTAGCTTGCTCTAATGCACTTCTTTAAGAGGTTACTTTAATAGAGAATTATTGGACAATGCCAATAAAAAGACATCTCAAAAATGTTAAAGATTTCTTTAATAAGATTGGTTAACTGGAAGCTACCCAGTCAATGAGCAGCAGTAGAGCAGCTAACCTTAAAGATGAAGTTAGCATGCTACAAAACCTGTAGTAATAGCGATTTCTTCCCGTTAATAATTTTTATCTATTTAGAATAATTGGTTAACAAGAAACATAGCCTTATTCAAATGGTTTTTGGAGCAGGTTAACATGGGTGAAAGGTTACTTGCTTCATAATCGCTATGAAGGGTTAATTGCTCTCATGTGCTTCTGTAAGAGATTACTTTTTCGCTTAACAAATGGAGAATTATTGGACAAATAAAAAGATTTTTAAAACAAGAAAACATAAGAAGATATGTTATGTTTGAGAAATATGATTTTAAGAAAATTGAGGAGCATGTCTCAAAGCTGTGGGAGAAGGAGAAGGTATATGAGAAAGTAAAAGAATTCTTTTCACAATATCCAAAATTTTATTTCTTAGATGGACCTCCATATGCTACAGGATTCATACATATGGGTACAGCATGGAATAAAATCTTAAAGGATGCTTATATAAGATTCTTTAGAATGAAGGGAAGGAATGTGTTTGATAGAGCAGGATATGATACGCATGGAACTCCTATAGAGATAAAGGTAGAAAAGGAATTGGGATTTAAATCAAAAAAAGATATTGAAAATTTTGGTGTAGATAAATTCATTGAGAAATGTAGAGCATTTGCAACAAAATATATAGGAGTTATGAGTAAGCAGTTTAGGAACTTGGGAGTGTGGATGAACTTTGATGATCCTTATCTTACACTTTCAAAAGAATATATAGAAGGAGCGTGGTATACCTTTAAGGTTGCATATACAAAAGGATTGCTATACAAAGGCTTCTATCCTGTCCATGTATGTCCAAGATGTGAAACAGTGGTTGCATATAATGAGATAGAGTATACTAAGAAAAAAGATCCTTCTATTTATGTTAAGTTTAAACTAAAGAATGAAGAGGCATATGCTGTTATATGGACAACAACCCCATGGACATTACCAAGCAACACAGCAATAATGGTTCATCCAGATTTTGAGTATGCATATGTGAGAGTCAAGGATAACAAAGAAACATATATAATTGCAAAGGATTTGATCGTTAAAACCATGAAAAAATGGAAAATTAAGGATTATGAGATAATAAAGATAGTAAGAGGAATTGATCTTGAAGGAAAGGAATATGAGCATCCTCTCAAAGATAAAATTAAGCCATTACAAAACATCAAAAAAGGTCATTTTATTATTACAAATCCAAGATTTGTTACACTTGAAGAGGGAACAGGTTTAGTGCATGTTGCACCCGGGCATGGTAAAGAGGACTATAAGGCAGCTCAGCCATATGGTATAGATATAATATCTCCTTTGAATTTAGATGGTACTTATAAGGAGGAAATAGGGGATGAAATAAAAGGCAAGTTTGTATTTAAAGCAAATGACCTCATAATTAAATGGTTAAAAGAAAAGAATGCTCTTATTTATAAAGAAGAGATAGAGCATGATTATCCAAAATGCTGGAGATGCTCTACTCCTCTTATTTTAATGGCAATTGATCAATGGTTCTTTAAAATTACAGCTATTAGAGATTTACTTTTAGAAGAAAACGAGCATGTTAAATGGCATCCTGAATGGGCTAAGAAAAGATTTAAAGGATGGTTGGAAAATTTGGATGACTGGCCAATCTCACGTCAAAGATATTGGGGTATTCCATTACCAATTTGGATATGTGATAAATGTGGAGATATTGAGGTTTTTGGTTCAAGTGAGGAATTAGAGAAAAGGAGTAATAAAAAGATAGAGGATTTGCATAGACCTTATATAGATAATATTACTTTTAAATGTGAGAAATGTAAAAAAGGAACTAAGAGAAGAGTATCTGATGTGTTGGATGTATGGTTTGATTCTGGTGTTGCATCATGGGCAGCATTGAGTTATCCTATAAAAAAAGAATTGTTCGAGATGCTATGGCCATGTGATTTACAAATAGAAGGTGCTGATCAAATAAGAGGGTGGTGGAATTCACAAATGATAACCTCTGTTATAACATTTAATAAGCGCCCATTTAATAGAATAATATTTCACGGCCTTGTCTTGGATGCTAAAGGAGTAAAAATGAGCAAGAGCAAAGGAAATGTAATTACTCCAGAGGATGCTATAGAGAGATATGGCAGAGATGCTTTGAGGTTATATCTGCTCTCAGCACCTCCTTGGAATAATTTCTACTTTAACTGGAAAGAATTGGAGAAAATCAATAAGATTATAAATACATACTGGAACATATATCAATTCATAAAAGCTTATGTTCAGAGGGATAAAGTAAATATAAAAGAGATGGAGCATTATGTAAAAAATAATTTTTATAGGTTTAATTTAGAGGATAAATGGATTATAGGAGAAATAGAGAAATTGTATGCTGCAAGAGAAAAGGAGTTTTATGAAATCCACAAGTTAGTTTCTGAATTGAATGATTTTACACTTCAAAAGTTTTCAAGAACATATATAAAACTTATAAGAGATAGAGTAAGTTTGAATTATGATGGAGAAGATAAAATATATGCTTTTTATACTCTTTTATATGTAATGAAAAAACTAAATCTTTTATATGCCATTGCAATGCCATATATCACAGAGTATATTCATCGAGAGATATTTGATAGCAATACCTCTATCCATATGCATATTTTGCCTACACAACATAAAGAGTTAATTGATAGCACAGTTAAGGAGGTTATGAACTTAATCCTATCTATTGAAGATGTGGTTGCAAAGATGAGATATGAGAAAGGAATTAAAATAAGATATCCTCTACTTAAAATTGGATTAAACATAAAAAATACAAACCTTAAGAAAAATTTGGAGAAAAATAAAGATCTTCTAAAGAACATGCTAAATGCAAAGGACATCATCTTTGAACCTATTTATGGTAAGAATGTTAAAAAAGAGGAAAGAAATAATTTCGCAGTATATATAGATTTCGCTGAAACAGAGGAATTAAAGAAGGAGAGGTTTGTTAGAGATTTCATAAGGAATATACAGGTTTCAAGAAAAAAGAAAAACAAGAGGATTGATGAAAAAGTTGAAATAATAATAGAGGTTAATAAGGATATTTCTGAATTCTTAGATATGATAGAGAAAGAAACAAATTCTATAATTAAGGTTAGAGATTCTATTGAGAAATATGATGGATATGTTAAATATAAAGATATAGAAGGCAAAATTTTAGTGCTATAATTCTCTTTCTGCTTTGTTTTTGCCCCATTTATAAAATGTATAAACTAAAAAGATTGCTATAAACATCGCTATTATTATAATTATTATGGCTTTTGTTCTGTTATCTTCATCACTTCCATATCTATCTGCAATATCTTTTGCATATTTAAATGAAGAGACATAAGCAAAGATGTTCCATACTGAAGCTATGGTATTATAGATAGCAACAAGAATGCTCCAAAAGTTTCTTCTTAAATATGCTACCAAAATGCTTTCTATTGTTATTATAATCCCCGAGAATACTATTAATCCACCAAACACTAAGAAAGAATAAGACGCAATAAGAGCTACTATTTCTGCATTAATATATCCAAACTTATATGCAAGATATGATAAAAAGAAAGATAGCGCGTATGTGGCACCTGCAAAAGAAATTACTAATCCAAATGAATTTGCTATTGTGAAAAAATCTCTGAATTTCATATGCCTTGCTCTTTCAAGTATTACTGAGTTATAACCTGAGGCATATGCATTCCATAAAGAGATAACTAAATTAAATATCATTATAAAAAAGACGAATATGCTAAACATATTTTCACCTAAGATAAATTAAAGAATAAAATTTTATAATACTTGCTTATATATTTCCTCAGGTGTTAATAATGTGTTCCTTTTTAATTTCATCCATCTTCGTTGTGGTTCATATTTCCTTTCAAAGCTTTGAACTTGTGTGTATTTTTTGATATAATGCTCTAAAGGTGGTTTGTATATATCAGGAGGTTTATATTTTGTTCCCATAAGCATGATCACTATAAATATATTATATTATGAGGGTCTATATATAAATTATTATATAATGTTTGAATAATTTAAAAAATTAAACTAAAAGTTTAAAAAGATAAACAAGAATATATATATTTCTGATAAGATAAAATATTTTATTATCTTTGGGTGAAGGATTATGGAGAAAAAGAAAGGCTCATTTCAAGTGAGCTTGTCCATGATTATTGGAGTTGTATTTGCTGTAGTAATATTAGGATTAGCAATCTCTTGGATTACGGGATCTTTCTCTGGTATTACTAAGATCTCAGATAGAGCATTAGCCTCTGCTAAGGCAAGCCTACAGCAAGGCGTGGTAGATAAATCTTTACTTTTATTTGCCAAAGAAAAAACGCGTATAGATAAACCTATAGAGGGCGCGGTTGTTATAAGAAACAAACTATATAAAAAGGCTTTCTTTAAAGTAGAAGTTATTCCTCCAACATATAATAACCAGGATATGTTTGAGATTGTAGGTGAAGAAGGCATTCTTGAAATACCTTCTGATGAGATAAAAGAACATACCTTCTCGGTTCAAGGCATTCCTGAAATAATAGAGAATTACTTAGGAAATAATAAAGAAAAAGCAGTAAGGTTTGAGTATAAAGTATATTATTGTGATAAAGACTCTATAAATCAATGTGGGAATAATTGGGAATATTATGATAGCGGAAATACCTTACTCACAATACTTACCACATCATAAAATTGATAATTTAGGAGGGGAAAATGAGAAATATGAAGGTTAGATGTATAAGTATAAGTGTTGGGAGTCTTATCATGTCATTGCTAATTATGTTTATCCTTTTAAGTGCTACTATAATAATTAAACATGGTCCTTCACCAAGAAATAATATGAGCAATGATTTTGCCTCTATCACAGGAAAATTAACAAAAGAAGAAACGGCTCCTTATACATCTCAACTTTCTATAAGAAGAGAAGAAATTGAGCAAATTCTTAGACATGCTATTGTAGATTCTATAAAAGAGGTAGAAAATTATGGAGGATATTTAATTGGATATGAAGATTCGTATTTCCCTAATAAAACTGTAGATTTTAAAGGTAAAATGATTCCTCTCTATAGAGTGTGTGATAAAACACACTATCCTACTTTAGAGGAAATAAGGCAAAGAATCTTAAGGAGATTTCTAAACTTGTCAGTAATAAGATTGTCTCGCTATGCCTCTTCACATCCCGAGATAGATTTTAGAGGTTTGAATTTTAATTTGAGTATTTTAGATGGTAAGGTTCTTCTAGTTGGAGAGGTTTATGCATATTATAAAGGGAAACCAATACCTGGAGATTATTATTTAAGCATACCTACCAAGCTTAAGGAGATTTATGAATATGCAACATCATTTTCAGAATTTACGAAAAATACAAGGTTCTTAGATTATCTCTTTATATATACCTTATATAAGGCAAAAGAGGATTATTTCCCTACAAGAGATATAATGACAAAATGTGGAGAGCAAATTATCAAAGATAGATTTGAACTTTCACATGCATTTATGGACCTCTATTACCATTTTATCTCTAATGTTAACTTTAACATTCCTCCTTCAAAGGCTAAGGAATATGAGATGGAAGAAGATGACCCTATCTTCTTTTTATTTTCTAAAATTATTAAAGATAATAAATTAGTATATTATGAACATCTTAAAGAGATAGAACTCTTTGCGCCAGATGACTTCTTTTTCATATTTCCTGAAGGAGTTAGTATTATAAACAATGAACCTGTTCTTAAAGTGGTTGTGCCTATAGGGGATAAATGTGTGAAATATTATGATATAGATTATTCCTTTCCATTTCCATATGTAATAGGTATAAGGGACGATTATATAAGCGATGACACCTATTTCTATTTTGCTGAATATTCATATATAGATAAGATGACACCAGCATCTTGCGATTATGATGATATCCCAGATAACACAAAAATTTTTATTCCTGGTTTAGAAACATCTGAGTCTTATTCTGAAAAATTGATAGAAGAAAAGGGGGCTGAGTTGGGTATAGTGGAGCAATGCAAAAAAGATAAAAAAGTGATCATACAGGTTGTTGATGACTCAAATAAACCAATTGAAGGAGCAAAAGTTTCGTATGGAGTGTGTAGTTTAGGATCCACAGATGCATATGGAAGAGTTATAGGATGGATAAGCAATGAAGAAGATGTTTTGAGAATTTCTCCTCCAAAAGGATACGTAGGCTATTCCAAAAAAATGCAAATAAGCTCTACTTATCTCAAAATAATTCTTCCAAGAATAAAAGATATAGAAGATATTGATGTTAAATATATAAAGGTCTCTGCAGCCTTAGAATCCCCAAGCAATGAGCCAAATAAATATGCTTATATAGGCATTCATTCTTCTCTTCCTGGAGTATTGCCAAATGCAATATTAGAATTAAGAAAATGTGAAATCTCCAATGAGAAGCCATCAGATATCAGTATGGATGTAACATTTTCATTATCTCCTATATCATATTCTGTTAGCAACATAGAAGATAATGAGTATCTAAATCCAGGAAAAGTATATTCTGATACTTTAGACATAAATAACAACAAAGGAAAAATCTCTTTATCATTTGGAAAATATTATATTGGTATTCTGGAATATTTTGGAGAACAAAGCAATGAAAATTATAATTTAGCTGGTTCTTTCCATTTTGATTCTTCTCAATTTATTGAGGATATAAACAAGAGATCAATTCAGATTATTCCAAATGAATTTACCAACTTTAATATTCCTATTATTAATGTGGTATATAAGGATAATGGCCTTGATTCATATGTGATTCAAGGGACCTCATATTTAAACATTCCGAATGTGGCTATCGCGTTATATCCGTATCAAACCGCATTGGATGAAGTTTCAAAAAGATTATCAACATTTATTTATGAGGGTTGTGGTATTGATCCGTTTGAGGAGCCGGAATATACAAAATACTATGCTCCTATAACTTGTGAAGGATGGGTAGAAGCAGCAATGGATTGTGGTGTTGAAGACATTCATAAATACTATCATATAGACCCTATAACAGAGGAATGGATATGCGATTATGATGGAATTAAGCAAGCAATGAATGCTTTAGGATGTAAAGTTAAGGAAGGTAAGGAATATTGATAGGTGATATGGATATGAAATGGAAAAAAATAAGTATTAAAAGAGAAAAATTGAATAAAGCAATATCCATTTTCATCAATTATTTAATCTTAAGTCTAACATTTATGCTTCCTTACTTAATATCTAAAGAAATTTCTGTTGTATATGCCACATCTACAGCAGAAGCAATCTCTATAAATGTTGTAAATGCTGATAAAATCTCATGGAGCGTAATTGATGAAAAAGATTATTTCTATTTATTAGATGATATCATATTAGATGTTGTTTTTTCAGGTATAGGAAGTTCTAGTAATATAGGTGATGTTAAGATTTCTTATATATTGAATGGAAATGAACTTTTCGGTGAATGTGATGTATCCGGAATTAGCAGTGTAAGTGTTAGATATACCTGTATCTTATCCTCAATTTATTCTACTCTTGAGATTATTCAGGAAGATGATGATGGTAATAAATATATTGATTTACCAATAAGGGTCTATTATAAATACAACACAGGTGCTGCATGGGAAAATAGACAATATGAAGAACAAAAAAGGATTTATCTTAAATCTGAACCCGAATATGAAGATATATATGTAGGAATAGATCATATAGAAATAGAATCTCCTCTAGATTTAAAAGCCTCTTATTATATAGGAGATGATAATAAAACTTATTGTAAGATTACATCATTGTATGATTCAGAATCACAAGTAAAAATAAATATAACTACAAACTATCCAAATCCAGATGATGAGGAAATTTTTGATCCTATTATTTCAACATTATATTTATATTTAGAAAATGAAGAAAATCTATCAATAAACCTTTTATCTTCCTGTGAGTTTAATAAGATGTATTCCTCTGAAGAAGAATCAAGATTTATTTTAGAATATACATGTACAATATCCTCTATTGAGCCTTCTGGAGAATATTTTGTATGCGCCAACTCCCCAAAAAGCTCAGGAGATGTGGTATCAAAGAATGGCAAGTTTTCTGTAAAAATAAATCAAAATATTGAGGAATTGATAGATGAGATATATAGTTTTAACATTAGACTTGAAAATGAAGTAAATATTTTGGAGGAATCTCAAGAAAATGTTGTTGTTGTGCTGGATCATGAAGGTCCATTTTTGTGGAGTGTAATTCCTTCAGAAGGATATTATTATATGAAAGAAAACATTCCTATAAGAATAACTTTTTCTGGTGTTGAAGGAGTATCTATCTCTGATGTAAAAATATCATCTGACATATCTGATTATCAGGATAAATATCCATGTACATATGAAAGTAGTGATGATAACTCTATATCGTATTATTGCACGCTTCCAAGGATATATGGATCATTGTCATATTCTATAGTGAGAAATAAAGAAATTCCTTTAAATATCAGAGTTGATTATAAACTAAGAGTTCATGGTGAAGAGGTGCAAAGATCAGTATATGATGACATAGTTATTGTATTAGATGATGAATATGATACAGAGACGGAAATAGTAACAATAGACAATATAGATATTAATGGTAGACTGGATCTTATAGCCTCTGCATATATCTCAAAAGATTTAAATTCATATTGTAAGATAGTAAGTTTGAAAGAGTATCCAGAGATTTATATCAATGTTTCTACAAATTATCTTAATCCAAATGACATCTCTATTTCTTTAGATCATCTTTATATCTCTTATCCTGATGGAGAGTTTGATATCCCTCTTAGTTTGGCTTCTTCATGTTCCTTTGTCAGAAAAAATGATTTTAGTATGATACTTACATATAGATGTAGGATAGATGATATAAAAGGTCAGTATTATAAATTATGTGCAAATTATATAGTTTCTGAAGGTTCTATTCTTCCATATTTGGGAGCACTTGGAATTACAATAACATATAGCAATTATGATAACGAACATAAATACTCTTTTCAGGATGAATATGTGGTTGAGATTTCATCAGTTGTGGAATCTTTAAACTTGAATTCAGAAGTTTCAAGTGTTGGTGAAGAAGAAATCTCATGTGTTTATAATGACAACTCCAATTATTGCGCATACTTGGGTGAGTCTAAGGAGTTAAAGAAATTGTTGTTTGATATAACAATACACAATTTTGATCCTTCATATGAAATAGAATCTTTTGATCTCTTATTGAATATAGATGAATCCTTATATGGCTCTGAAGATGATTTCTATTTAGGCTCTTGTGAATTAATTGATAGATATGGAACTGACGTGATATATGAATGTGGATATTATTTGCCGCTTATGATAAGGGAAGATCATAAAATTATCTCCTATGAAGGAATATTAACTTATCTTGATGAAAATAATGAGGAAAAAACTGCTATTCTCTCAGGAGATTTTGCTTTACCTCTTCATCAAGAAAGAGAAGATATTGAGATATTTTATTTCATTAGCAATTATTCAATAGAAGAAACAGAGCCACCAAAGATTTCATTTACTCAAAATCCTGATGGAACTCTAAATTGCTATGTTGATCCAAGAACAAATAAATGTTATTTTGGTGAAGTGGATATAAATGGAACAAAGATTGAATATCCTCTCTTTTTAAGAATTTCAGGATATGTATTCTCAAATCTCTTATTAGATGAAGAGAAAGATATATTAAATGTTTCATTTAGAGTATCAACCCAGCCTGGTGAAAAATATTCAGTTAGCATCTCTACAAGGGATTGTACATATGAAGAATATATAGGATTTAAGGGTATTTATGAGATTCAATGTATCAAAGATTTATCTAAGGAAGAGCCATTTATTAATGGAATTATTTATGATCCTAAGAATCCTCCTGTTATAGAATATGAAATAGAATATGCTACTGGATTTAATAAAGGAGAGACAATCTCTGTTGGAAGTGAACAGACTCAAATAGAGGAATCTCTCTTAGAGCATATCTCAACAATTGATTTTGAAATCTTAGATATCATATTTACTAAAGAAATATCTGATAAGATATTCAAATTATCTCCTGCTCTTGCTATAGAGGATTCTAAATGGAAATATCCTTATCCTGTATGCAGGATTCCTACATATATTGGAAAATATTTAGGAGAGGAAACAGGATGTGATGATAATGATTTAACCTGTATAATAAGCAATATGGATTCCCTAAGTAGAGAAGAAATAGAGAGAGCATATTGTAAATTTGATTCTGGAATATGGTTTATCGGAAAAATTGATGGCATATACAACAAATCTAACTTGAGATTTTTAACAGCGAGATATTATTTAGGAGATAGCTCAAATGTTGTTGATATGAGTATTGCTCCTAAGGTTTGCTTAGACAGATCCTATTTCAGTAATGAGGAAAAATTATGTGATGTTGTATATAATGATGGCTCTTCTGCAGGTAATTGTATTGTTATTGATGAAGGAAAGAAAGAATCGCTGTTGTTATTGTGTCCATTTGAATATGAGCTTGGTAAGGTCTTACCATTGGATACCATTCCAACAGATATTGCGTTTGTTGAGGATCCTTTAGTTATTTCAATAAGTGTTGAGGATAATGGATATCTTAGAAATGGAACTGATGTATATCCATTTAAATATATAATTGAAAACTCATATAACACTATTACATACGCATTAAATACATTCAAACAAGAATCTGATAAAGTGAAAAAGAGAATTTCTGAGCTTAAAGATACTGAAAAAAGAATGTTAACTGTTTTAGGGGTTATTACTGGAGCAGATGTGGCTTATGGCGCTAAATATAGACCAAGTTTTCTCTCATTCTTACCAGGCCCAAGCTTATGTTTAATTGGATGTTTGCCATGTTGGGATCCTAAACATCCTGGAAAGTATAAGGCATGTGTTGCTTCTGCATTTAAGAATGCTCACTCTTCTCCATCTACTAGCGTACGAATTATGGGCTGTGGAAAATGTGTTCCTTTAATAGATGCTGCATTTTCATGTACTTTGGCAGGTTCAATGTTAATAGGAAAATCTCTTGTTTCGCAAGTAGAGAACTATAGAGATAAAATAGACGAATTGGATGATAAAATAATGAAATTACAAGAGCTATTAAGTACTGCTGAAGAACCAGATGAACTCTTTTCATACACTTCATATATAAGAAACTATATAGATAAGGAAGGCTCTTCAAATAGAGATAGCTTTGGTAGAAGTTGGGAGGCCAAGTTATTTATGGAAGACATTCCTGATTGGGCTAAATTTGTAATAGCTGCTCCTTATGGTATAGTATGTGCAAGAAGTATGTTCTCAAGTGCTGGAAGCACAGCAGACAAGCTTGGCCTTAAAGTTATAAAATCTGCTGCTATTTCAATGGGGCTTTCATCAACATTACAATGGATTTATACAGGCAAGATTAATATTAGAAAGGCCTTAATCTCCGGTGTAATAGGAGGAATCATAGCTGGAGCTGAAGGAATAATTGGAAGCAAATTAGAGAATATAGGAGATATAATAAAGTATATTGGTATTGCGAGAGTGGGAGGTACAGCAATTATCTCTATTATAAGCGGTAAACTTGATGGTTTTTGTCGGTTAATAGGCAACTTCTTCTTAGGAAGTGGAATAGGAATGGCAATCCAAGGAGGTATCGAAGCTCTAAAAGAAACTCCAGACATATTAAAAATAACTTATGATAAATGGAGGATTAGCAAATTACCTCTCTCAAGGGATATTGAATATAGATTTGTGTGTACAGAAAACCAGGAATGTGGTTGGGCATTCTATTCAAAGAAGGGAGAGTTTTTAGGTTTCGTAAATGAAGATAAGTTAGGGGAGTTCATAGATAAAATGAAGATTCACAAAAATATAGATGAGGAGGTTCTTCAGAGTCTGGGGGAGCTACAACAAATAGAGCTTCCGAAGTTGAGCTTATCTGAAAGTCATTTGCCACAGGGTGTTAACTATGAATTTGAGTGTATTACAAGAGATATGTGTGGATGGAAATTCTATTATAAAGATAAATATATCGGATTTTTACCGGAAGAAAAAGAAAAATATTTCAGTGTTGAGATTTTAAGAAACGAAATGATTTCTGATAAAAAACCTATACAAATACATAAACTGATGGATATACTAAATAAATATGAATATGGTGGAGAGGGGAATGTGAAAAAAGCAAAAAGTAAAGAAAATAATAAAGATAAGTCGCAGGATTTAAATAAAGAAAAAGTAGATAAAAAAGTGAAGAACATATATGATGATAGAAGCCATTGGGCATAAAAATAGATATCTGTAAAATTTTCTTTAATTATTTTAAACTCCTAACTAAATTACTATTTTCATGGTAAAGAAATTTTATGATTTTGTTTTTGTTAATTTTTTTGGGTTTGTTGAAGGAGGAAAGAGGTCTGTTCTTGTTATACTTGATGAAAAAGCTAAAGAGAATTATTTGTTTTTATTCTATATATATAATGCGGCAAAACTTCTTAGAGGTATTAAAAGAAGTTATTACTTTGGTATTGTCTTTGATTATGTTAAATTTGATTATATGATGATGAAATCTCAATTTATGCTTCATAAATCTAAGATAATGGAAAACCTAAAAGAACTTTTTCAAAAATTAAATATTGATTTGCTTGTGATATCGCGAAAAGAATTTTTCATAGATAGAAAATCCAATAGGATTGTTATTAAAGATAAAGAAATAAACTATAAGAAATTGATGAGTGCTTTAGAGGTAAGCAAGGAGTTTAAGCATCCAATCCTAAAACCAGATAATCACACCTCTTTTTTAGCGCATGATTTTATAAAGTTTAACAGAAATATTGAAAGGGTTGTAATTTATGGAAGTGGTTCTTTTTCATATTCTCTTTCTTCTCTTCTTGGAAATCTTTCTGGGATAGAGGTATTTCATGTGCTTTCAAACAAGCCTTTTTTATATGATTTGCAAATTTCAGATGAATTAAAAGAAATTGCAAAAAGGAGATTAATAGAGGATCTAAAAATAAATCTGATTGAAAATGATGATCCTGTTGAGTATTGGCATAAAGAGAATAAGGCATTTCTGAGATTGAAAAATTATGGATTAATAGAAAACATTGATATTATCTTGCTTGAAGAAAATGAAGAAGTAAACCATAAAGAGATGTTTTTTGTTTTTGGGATTCCCTCAATATCATATCGCTTACCAAAGAGTTATTCAAATGTAAAAATATTAAAGCCAAATAAACTCTTATTGAATGTTGAGGAAGATATTATAAAGGTATATGTAGACGATAAAGATATTGTTAAAGGATATGAAATCGTAGCAAATGATAGCGAGGTCTTTGCTTATATCTTAGATAGATATATAAAACATAAGCTTCCATTTGATAGATTTATGGATTTACTCGAAATATATTCCCTTTGATTTCATTTCAATATCCTTTTGGCTTCCCTCTTTGTTTATTCTTGGGCGTTTGGTTTCATCATCACTACGCATAGTTATGCCAACAGATTTTAAGAACATGTTTATGGCTTCCTTGAAATGTCTTGGAGTATATGCATAGCCATTTACTCCTGATATGCCATCAAACAACATCACTCTATCTGATACAGAGCTCAAAAATAATAAATCATGATCAACAACAAGCAAAGTCGTATTAAGCTGCTCAGCATATCTCCTTAATATCTTACCCAATCTCAATCTCTCCTCTATATCTAAATAAGCAGAGGGCTCATCTAAAAGATATATTTCTCCTTCTCTACTTAATGCATAAACTATTGCAATCTTTTGCAGCTCTCCTCCTGACAATCTATTAATGTTTTTATGCATTATTCTCTCAATCTCTAATGGTTTAATGAGATGATTCTTAATTTCCTCATTCATTTTTATATTTTCAATAAAGAAATTTTCTACTGTTCCGTCATATTCTATATCTATGTACTGAGGTTTATATCCTATTTTCATGTTAATCTCGAGCAAATTTTCATCATCCTTTTCCAATCCAGCAAGTATTTTTATAAAAGTTGTTTTGCCAAGTCCGTTCTTTCCTAATATTCCTATAACCTCTCCTTTAAATATTTCACATTCCTCTATTTCTAAACGAAAGGAATTGTTGTATGTCTTCCTCAATCTTGGAATATAAAGCAGCTTTTCCTTTGTTTGTTTTGATTCTTTTATGTATGTAAATTCTATCTCATAATCTCTAAACCTAATATTTTCTTCTTTAATATATCCTAAGATATAATTATTTATCCCTCTTTTTGCATGATATATGTTGCTTACAACACCATATGCGCCAGGATAACCATGCATGATATGGACAAAATCAGATAAATAATCCAATATCACCAAATCATGCTCAACCACAACTACGCTCTTGTCTTTTAATCTTTTCCTTATTATCTTTGCAACATCCATTCGATTTTTTATATCTAAATATGATGTTGGCTCATCAATAAAATAGAAATCAGCATCTTTATTTATGCTCTTTGCTATTGCCATTTTTTGCAACTCACCACCAGATAAATCCTCTACATTTCTTTCCATTAATATATCCAATTCCAAATCTTTTATTATCTCACTATTTACATCACATAACAACTCCTTAACTTTTTTTCCTTTATATTTCTTTCTTATTAAATCAACACGTTGAATTTTATATGAGGTCCTTATGTTGTTTTTTGATAGCTCTTCAAGATATGCCTGAATCTCATTTCCTCTAAATGTTTCAATAATTTCCTTCCATTTTACATCTTCATTAAACCTTCCAAGATTTGGCTTTGTTACACCTGTAAGTATATTGAGCGTGGTTGTTTTACCAGTACCATTTCTACCTATCAACCCTACAATTGCTCCTTTTTTTATAACTGGAAGATTGAATAATCTAAATCCATTTTCATCATATTGATGTACCAATTTCCCTGTTTCTTGTGTTAAATTGATTATAGTAATAGCACCAAAAGGACATTTTTTTGCGCATATGCCACATCCAACACATAAGATTTCATTTATCTTTGCTTTTTTATCTATAGTTATTATTTCTTTGCCTGTTCTTTCTACTGGACAAAAGGATTTACATTCATGATTACATCTATCAGGTCTGCATTTATCTTTATCTATTACCGCAATCCTTTTAACAGATTTCAAATCAATGTTAACCATATTCTTAAAAGATGTGAAAACTAATTTTTTAAAGTTTAGATATTTCTTTATTCTTTTATATGAAGAAGTGGATGAGATATTTATCACTTAAGGAAATCAAGGATTTGTTTTTTGCTTCATTTATAATTGCTTTTATTGTTTCAATACATTCTTTTACAGATTTCCTGAATAAAAGCTTTTATATCTCATATATTATAGCTTTTCTTATTTTATCCATAAGTTTTATATTGCATGAAATGGCACATAAATTTACAGCAATAAGATATGGAATGTTTGCCCAATTTGAAATCTCATATATTGGTCTTTTATTTTCATTGGCACTTAAAATGCTTACAGGAATAATCTTGATAATCCCTGGAGCAGTTGTGATATATAAGCATTTTATTCATAAGTCAAGAAAAAAAGAAATAGCAATTCAGGGAGTGATTGCATTAGCAGGACCATTAGTGAATTTAGCACTTTCTCTTTTATCTTTCCTTTTCTATTATATTTCCAAAGTTTCCTTTTTTAGTGACTTCTTTTATACCTTCTCCTATATAAATGCTATTCTTTTATTGTTTAATCTATTACCAATTCCTCCATTAGATGGTTTTAAAGTTGCAAGATGGAGTTTGCCTGTTTACATACCTCTATTCATTTTCTCTTTAATTTGGTTTTATATAATCTCAACTCTCTAATGGAAAATTTTTCCTAATAAACGCAAAATAGCATTTATTATTCTTCTAATAACACTAGTTTTGTGTTTTAATCTTTTTGTTTCATATGAACAATTAATATATTTGGATTCTATATATAATTTCTCATTATTTTTCAATATGAAAAGCCTTTCATTGTTAATTATCTCTGTGGAATTTCCATCTTCTTTCTCTATGGTGATGGTAAGATTTTGAATAAGAGGTATTATTTCAACTGCAACTTTGTCATCATAAACAAAGCACCTATATTTATATATTTGCTTTTTATTTATATCTGTGATGTTGGATTTGTTTGTCTCTTTTTCAATTTTATCAGATTCTATATAATAAATGTAAGGCATGTCTTTTTCTATAACATAAAATGTTTTATTATCAAATGAATATTTTATTCTTATTTTTGATCCATTAAGATTTGCTTCTGGTTTTATGCACATCTTTAATAATATCCTGCTCTTGTTTGTGAATTTCAGGTTTGCTTTCCATCCTTTAATAGTGATATTATTTGAGGTGTTGCAATAATAAGAAAGAAGATTGTTGTCTTTGTTTATTATATAAGAGTATAGGGTTACATATTTTCTATCAGTATTATTTATAATGATATAGACTTCGCTATCCTTAAATATGATTGTATCCACAATTAGCTTGGATTTCATATTATCCTCTCTTTCCATAGAAGGAACAAATGTAGAGTGAGATTTCTCATTTTTATCAGAATTTGCATGTGTTGAAATCTCTCTTTTTATGCTTCCTTTATATACTATCTCGCTTTCTTTCCAGGTTAAAGAAGAAAGAGAATTGCAAAATGGATTTTCAATTTTTGCTTTTATTTTTATTAAAGGATGTGTCATCTTTGATGTTATGTGACTGTTAAATTTTAATTTTCTTTTTAACTCTTTATGGCAAATAATATCAGTAAATGTCTCCTTCTCATATAATGTATTTCCATCTCCATCTTCTATTAAGTAAATTATGGATATAGGATGTTCAACATTAAAGCAAAGAGAATCATCTAAGATAATTTTATAATTTAGGGTTTCATCCTTATCAATTGTATTTTTATATGGATAAATAGATATGGAGAAGTTGCATAATAAAGTTGTCTCATTAAATATCTCTATAGGAAAAGAAAATGAACTTGATTCGTTCTCCATTGAGATACTCAAATTAACCATATAATATCCTGCTTTTAACTCGTATGGAATATCTAAATATGCTGTCTTTGAACAAAGAATATCATAAATATAATGCTTAGTTATATTTCCAATTGTATATGCTATGTTAACAGGTTTCAAATCGCAATATTTTTTCTTTATTTTAATCTTTATTTTTCCTCCCTTAAATACCTTTGATGTTAAAAGAGTTGCTGTAATAGTTTTGTCTTTTTTATTTGTGTCTCGTGTTTCATTCAATGCACTTAATATCTTTTTCTCATAAAGAGGAGAGGGTATGTCCTCGTAAGTGGTATTATATGCTATGTGAATTGAGCATATCTCCTTGTTGCAGCAAGAAGAAGGAGTATAGGAAAAATTATCTACTAATATACCTTTATGATATATCGCGATTTCTTCTCCTTTATTGTTTAATCTCATCTTATTTACCTCTATTACTCTTGATGTCATATTTTCAAGTATGTCAAATTCTTCCATGAATAATGTTTTGTTCCTAACAAACACATAATAACCTGGAACAAGGTCTAAAAGCAAGGTATGATTCTTATTTTCATATATTGTAATTGATGTATTGTAAAGTGGAATATCATTATAATAAACCTCTATAAACTCTAATTCCTCATTAGGAGGATTTGGATAAATCTCTGTGATATAAAGAGATGGTACAGAGGATAAATCTAAATAAAAAGAGGAATTTCCAATAATAAAATAATATCTTCCTCTTTGCATCATTAATTGTCGCTTATCTAACATCAATTTATTATTTCCTTTTTTCAAAGATACAGGAATCACATTCCAGATGTTTTTCTCAGTATTATAAATTATCAAAGATTTATTTAATTTGTCAAAAGAAGAAAAGATGTCAAGATATAAATATCTTCCATAGTTCTTTATATTCATGATTTTTATATCAGGAGCATATTCAAGATAAAAAGAGAGGTTTTTAATCTTATAAATGCTTTCTTTTTCCTTACATATTATAGGAATTAAAATAAACAACTGAATTTTGCCATTGATAGTATGTAGAGAATAAGTATATGGGCTGCAATTTAATAAGTTATCAGAAACTTTTTCTTTGTTAAGTATTTCTTTATGTATGTTATATTTTAAGGTATAATTGTCAACATGTGGAATGAATAAAACATCTGTAAAAATGAAATCCTCATATGCTAAGACATTTTGATTTAACAATTCTGTGATATTAACATCATCAAAATAATCCTCAAAAGAATATGTCTTAATAGTAATAATCTTGTTTGAGATATCCTCATTATAAGATGCTAACCTTATAGAACTCTTCAAAGAACGGTATTTTCGCGTTATAATCTGCTCTTTATCCAACTTCTCTTCTTTCCTTTTTAAAGGAGTAAGAATCTTGATAGTAGGATCTCCAAGAAGTATCCTTCCATAACCCTCATCATATCTTCTATGAGAAATTCCTAATCTCTCAAAAATGTCGTTCTTTGCAATAATTAAATTCGCGCTATCTCTCAATGCATTTCCTATATTCTCATCATATGTAAGCAAGAATCTTGCAAAATTTCCAAATCTTTCTTGGGCATATCTACTATGTTTATTAGATGTAAGCACAATGCCAAAGCCTCCTTTTTTGAATAAGTGTTTTCCTATATCATAAGTGCTATCATAATCTAAATAGAACATACCTTTAAATGAGGGTAAAATGTGCACATCAACATCTGGATATACAAAAGTACCATCCTTAATCCTTCCAAAATATCCAAAGAAATCATATTCCCTAAGATTATCAAATGCTGATAAAGAGAGGTTTTCCTCAAACAAGTCTCCTTTATAAAGATCAGAGATTGAAAGGCCTTGCAAAGAAATCTTTTCATAGTTTAATTCATGTATTGCTTGTAAGATTTCTGATGTAATCTCTGAAATGCCATAGATTGCTAAATAAAGTGATCCTCCGCTAATAGCCTTCTTAGCTAAGATAGCAGATATAATTTCCTTTAATTTCTCATAATTTTCCTTTCCTTCATCAAATATCTTGCTTATTTCTGCTCTTCTTTCAACATATCTTTTAACATTAACTCCATACATAGAAAACCATTTCCTTGCAATTAAAGATGTGAACATACCATTATATTTATTAATAAATGCAATGGATGTTGGTTGCTCATATTCAGCCATTAATAATGCGTTTTTAATCATAAATCTTTCTTTAGGATAAAATGGATATGGTATTATTCCAACACCAATCTCAATAAAATCGTCCTCATCCATATTGCCATAACTCAAATCTGAAAATTGATTTTCATCACCAAATAGAATGATGAACAAACCATTTAATTTGAAATATGGGTTTTTATTGATATCGTATGAGAAAAGTTTTCTAATAATGTTTTTAATCTCATCTGAGGTTGGAGCATTATCCACAAGATATAGATATGATTTGTTTGCATATAAAATAGCAAGGTTTTTCCATTTAAGATCAAAAGGAATAATTGAGATACCATAAATACTTTGATTAAATGTTCTAAAATATTCTTTTTCTGCTTCCTCTCCACACAGATATATGTCAGCATTTTTATAATCCTCAATATATACTCCTCTATTATGATATGCTATTGCTCCAACAAAAAGTTTTGATGTGATATCTGAGCAAGAGGAATATGTTGTAATGTTATTCTCCTTACAAAGTTTTATAAGTAAATCTCTATTTATCTTTATTCCGCTATATGTTGGAGGATCTGTATTATAAAGATAATAATATGGCTTGTCTTGAGTTATGCTTGTAAGATACTTTAATTTAAATGCATTTGAAAATGTTAGTCCTTCTAATGAATAAGAATCATAAAGAGGAATATTGCTATGAAGAACAAATTTTTGTTTTGTTTGAGTGTTATCTTGAGTTGCATATCCGTCACATTTTTCCTGTGTCAAAACAGTATCAACATAAGAACTTAAAGTTTCGTCATTTTTTCTATAAAAATAAATTATTTTTGCGAAAATGGTTTGATCCTTAGATAACCCAAGATTGGTAATGATATTGCTTGCAAAATATATTCTCCATATATTGTCAAAACTTTTGTGATGTATATTTGGAAGAAATATTTCAATGGATCCTTCAATAGTATTTGAACTGCAAAGCCTAGAAAATAGCACTCCCATGCCATTATCTGTCTTTCTATAGAGAAAGAGAGAAGTATTTTTTAAAGGAAAAATCTTTGTTTTTCCTGAAACCTCTGGATGATAACGATCACATCCTTCAGAGATTTTTATTTTCTTGTTGTTAATCAAAAAATAGGGGAATAAAAAGATATTATACTTTTCTCCATAAAAAGGAAGCTCAAAAACATTCTTTAATGAAAAAACGAAGATGTCTTTCTTAGGAGTAAAGGATATGTATTTCACTAAGTAATCCTTTTCGCTGTCAAATCTATATCCTATATACAAATCAAAATCATTATTAGAAAATAGATACCATATCTCATCTTTTGTTTCATTGATTATTTCTCCATGTGTACATCGTGAGAAAAAGGTTTTTTGTCGGTTGTTTAAAGTGTCATATCTTATATAAATCCAATTTCCATACTTCCGAGCATAATTATAGGTTAAATGAAATATGTCCTCTGAGATATCAAATGTATCATCATCATTTATGTCATAATACCATGATGATATAATGCCTTTTGGAAAGTATTTGTCAGAGCATTTATATTCTTGAATAAGAGGTATAGAGTCTATTCTTATTATTGCTTTTTTTCCAATGAATTCTTTTATTTTTATTGATTCTTCAGCATAAGAGATGTTAAATAAAAACAAATAATTTAAAGCCATGAATAAAAGCAAAGCATATAAACATCTTTGTTTATATGCCTTACTTTTATTCATAAAAGGATATTTATATTTTTTTAGTAAACAATTTAAATTTTTACTTATTTTGCTCTATATCAATAAGTGTTTTGGCAAGGTCTCCTTTATTCTTTATAAGATATTTTTTTGCTTCTTCATATGAAACATTTGCCTTTTCCATAATAATTTTTATATCCTCTTCAGAGACCTCTATTTTCTCATTATATTTCATATCATTTATTATTGCCTGTAATGTCTTCACATTTCCAGCATTGATTATTTTCACATCTCCTGAATGAATAACATACTCGCCATCCTTGGTTTTAATTATTATCTCTTCAACATCCTTTATATCCTCAAATTTAATACCTAATTGTTTCATTAGTGTTTCCATTTTCTTTGGATTTAGATTCATCATATATTTAAATTTTTTATGTTAACTTTAAATAATTTTTATGTCGTATCTAGAGGATATTATCTTAGGATATATAATAGGTTTGATCTCAGGAATTCTCCCATCTTTTCATATCAATAACACAGCTTCCTTTCTCTATTATTTAAAAATAAATTATAATATGGATGTTTTTAATCTTTTGTTGTTTTCATCAAGCTCTTTTATAATAGGATCTTTATTATCTGTCATGTTTTATGATGTTCCTTCAAATGAAGATAGCATATATATTCCTTATATTTTAAGATATGTGAGCAAAAAAGGAGTAAGGGATTATTTTTTAATATCTTTAATATCTATGACTTCTGCTCTAATATTTCTTATTATATTGATTCCAATACTCAAAAATTTTATAAAAGAAGCTTATAGATTCTCATTAAAATATTTAGATGTTTTCCTTAGCATAATAGTATTCCTCTTTATTTTGAAATACCGAAATATTAAATATTATTTTATAATGATTCTCTCCTCTCTTTTAGGATTTTTGGTGATGTATAAGCTAAATATAAATCAAAATTTTGCTTTGTTGCCTCTGTTTGTAGGGTTTTATGGTGTTCCGCATTTGATATTTTCCATCACAAATATAAAAGAAAAAAGAAAACTAAACAAAAAACAGAGCTCACAAATCTCTCTAAGGTTAAATGACCTTATAAAATTTTCATTTCTAGGAGTAATGGTTTCTTTTATGGCTATTCTCTTGCCTACTATTCCACCAATTCTTCTTCTTTCATTTTTGCCTTTAAATAGAAAGTATGCAAAAGGATATATAATCTCTATATCCTCTTTATCTATTTCTGACTCCATATTATCAATAGTAGCCCAAAAAATAATAAATAATAGTAGAAGTGGTGTTGGAGTAATATTAGGAAACCTAAAAGAGATCTTCTTTTTTGATATATATCTACTCATATTTGTAACCTCTCTTTATATTTTGATATCATACTTAATATTGCAAAGGGTATTTTTTAATGAGAAAATAATTAAATTCACAGAGCATATGATCACGAGGATATTAATTCTTCTATTTATTTTAATTTTAACATATTTTACTACATCTATTATAGGTATTGTTGTGCTATGCTTATCTTCTCTTGTTGGATATTTAACATTAAAAATGAAATTAACGCCTATTGTATTATTATTTTCTATTATTGTTCCTCTATGGCTATCTTTGATAATATAATTTAACCCCTTTATTTCATGTGGAACTTACCCCATTTAAAAGACCCCTTTATTTCATGTGGAAAGATATGATATGTGGTAACATATAAATATGTCATCATTTTAGAGTAGTAAAAATATTAATATTAAATTAATCAAAGAATTTTATATTATTTATGATAATACAAAACATAAAAGCGAGAGTTGTATATAATAATAGGTTAGAAGAATCTGTTGAAGTTGAAATTAATGAAAAGTTTCGTGGTATATCTCCTTCAGGAGCATCTAAAGGAAGTCATGAAGTAAAATGTTTGCCTGCTAAGCTATCTGTTAGAAGAATAAATACAATAAGCAAAAAATATATAGGTGAAAAATTAAACTTTGAAAAAATAGATAGGGAATTAAAATTTTTAAAGGAGAAAATTGGTGGAAATGGAAGCATAGCTTTTTCATATGCCTTGTTTAATGCAAATTTTGCAATTGATCCTAATAAAAAATATTCTTTTCCTTTGCCATTGAGTAATGTAATGGGTGGTGGAGTACATAATGGAAATATGAGCATTCAAGAGGTTCTTGTTTCACCTTCAAAAGCAAAAACATTTAAAGAGGGTTTTGAGATAAATAGAAAAATATTTATAGAATTAATGAGTTTTCTTAAAAAAAAGAAATTATTTCTTGGATATAATGATGAATCCGCAATAATATCAAAATTGAATGATATAAGTTCTCTAAATTTGGTATCAAAAATTGCAGATAAATATGATGCTCATATTGGTTTGGATTTTGCATCTAATAGCTATTATAATCCTAAAAAAAGGAAATATCTTTTCTTAGGAAAAGCTCTTAATAGAGAGAGATATTATGATGAGATATTAAAATTGATAGAAGATTATGATATTAAGTATGTGGAAGATCCCTTTTATGAAAATGATTTTGATATGTTTCATGAAATTAGAGAAGATTTAAAAAGAAGATGTTATGTTGTGGGTGATGACTTAACAACTACAAATCCTGAAAGATTATCAACAGCAATAAAGGAAAAATCCATAACAGGAATAATAATAAAACCAAATCAGATAGGCACTGTAAGTGAAAGTATAGATGTAAAAGAAATGGCAGAAAAGAACAATATTTTGCCTGTTATTTCACATAGATCAGGTGAAAGTGATGACAGCACCATAAGCAGAGTAAGCATATATTATGGATTTAAATTAGCAAAAATAGGAATTGCAGGTATGAGAGTTGTTAAAATAAATGAGTTTATTAGACTATGGGAAAAAATTTATAAAAAGAAGGTGGAAAATCCATGGAAGAAATTGAAAAAATAAAAAAAGAGGTGCTCAAAAAAATAAAGCCTACAAAAGATGAAAAGAAAAGATTATTGGATTTCTATAATGAAATTAAAAAAAACATAAAAAAATATGATAATGAGAACTTAATTAAAAAAATAGATTTAGTTGGATCCGTATCGAAAGATACTTTTCTTAAAGATAATAGAGATTTAGACATATTCATGTTTTTTTCAAAAGAAATCTCAAAGGAAAAGATGGAAGAGTATGCTCTCGAAATAGGGAAAAATATCTTTCTATTATATAATGAAAAATATGTAATAAAATATGCCGAACATCCTTATGTTAAAGGAAAAATAAGAGGTTTTGATATTGAACTTGTACCTGCATATCTAATAAATAAAGGGGAAAAGATAAGAAGCGCTGTTGATAGAACACTATTTCATAAAGAGTATATCATAAATAATTTAAAGGAACATGATGAAGTAAGGATATTAAAAAAGTTTATGAAAAGCGTTGGTGTGTATGGTTCTGAGCTCTATATTAATGGCTTCTCAGGATATGCATGTGAACTTTTTATAATAAAATATAAATCCTTTGAAAATTTCCTAAAAAATGTGATAAATTTCAAGAAAAGAGAGGTAATATGCTTGAGCAGGGAATGTGATGAAAAAAAATATAGGAAGAGATTTAGAAATGATGCTATTATATTAGTTGATCCTGTAGATGAAAATAGAAATGTGTGCTCATCAGTAAGCATTCAAAATTTGGCAAAAATAAAATTGTATGCAAGGCTCTTTCTTTCACGCCCGTCTATTAATTTTTTCTTCTTAGATGAAATTAAGATTAATAAAAAAGAGCTTAACATAAAACATAAAGAAATGGATAAATATTGGTTTGTAGTTGAGTTTAAGAACACAAAAGAAGAGATTAAAGATACAATCTATCCTCAATTGGAGAAATTCAGAAAATATTTGCTGTATCTCTATGAGCAACTTGATTTTAAAGTTGAAAGGAGTTTCTCTTATATTGATGATAATTCTTATGGAATATATTTCGAATTTGGATTTTCAAAGCCAGCTAAATTTCGCTTAGTTAAAGGTCCAGAAATGTTTGTTAAGTGGGATAGAATAAAAGGATTTATAAAAAAATATAAGGTTTATTGGATTGATGATAAAGGTATGTTAAAAAGCAATGTTAGAAGAAAATATATATTGCCGGAGGATGTTGTGTTATCTTTAAAAGAATTGGAAGAGGATAAAAGACATATGTTAGGTGTTCCCAAGAGCATATCGAGAGATTATTATACATTACAAGTTATCAAAGATATTATGAAAATTAAAAATGAAGATTTCTTTAAAAGATATTTGCAAGATAGTTGGAAAATTAAATGGGCATTAAAAACTTAAAAAAGAATTTTTTAAATTCTGCTAAAATTTCTCCGTGATCAAAACCCATTTTCTCAGGTAAAGAGTTCAAATTAAATATGTGCACTTCACTTATCTCTCTATTATCATATTTTCCAATTTTTATTTTATAAAGGTTTGGAAGTTGCTTAACAAAAACATGTGTGATGTTCCTAAACCTTGGATCTCTATTGATATCATCAAAATATGTAAAATAATCTTTCTTTGTAAAACTTATCTGTATTCCTGTTTCTTCTTTTACCTCTCTTGTAACTGCTTCATGTAATAGTTCATTTTCTTCAACAATACCTCCTGGCAAACAAAAATAATACTTAAAAGGTTCATAATTCCTTTTTATAAGAAGAACATTGCCTTCTTTATCATAAATTATGGCATCAACACTGATCACAATTCTTCTTTGCTCTTTCATATTCTTCAACCAAATAATGTCTTCTGAGATGTCTTTTTACCAAACATTGTTTCGATAGTATCTTCCATAAGTTCATAGGTTTGTAGTGTATATGATGAGATAGTATAATGAGAAATTATATATCTAACGATATCGCTATATTTTCTTATATTCCCTTCATTTACAGTTAAAATGATATCCCCCCCACATTCCTCACATTTCCCTTTTAAAGGAGGTCTTCTATATACTGTGTTGCATTTGCTACATCTAAACTTTTGTCTTGAGAATTGGCGTAAGTTTCCTTTCATATCCTTCAAAAAATGCTTTTTGAGTATCTCTTCCGCAATCTTGTTCTCATCTACTGCTCTTATTTTCCTTGCAATTTCTAATTGCTGTTTAACCTTCTCAAACATATCCGGAACTTCTACATATCTTGAGATATTAGGAGCATCAAAAAGAGAGATATGAGGAAAATTAAATACAAATTCAAAAGGTCTTTTTTCTCTTATTATGTTCTCTGCTATCTTTGGAAGATATGGTTCCATTTCTGATAAAGAAGGATAATCATAAGTATGCTCATAAAATTCTAACGAATATTGTTCCTGAACCTCAATATTCCAGGATTCATCATCCACTTCCTCTGGGTTAAGAACAATAGTAAGCACAAGAGGTGCATCCATTGTTCTTGCTCCTCTTGTATCTGGTAAATATCTTCGAGAAAAGTTAAGAAACGCGTCAAGTAATAATAATATACTATCCTCATCACCATCTGCGTTTCTTCTTTTTGCAGCATGCCAATATGGATGTGCTAAAATTCCTCTTGCTTTTCCAAAGCCAATTATTCTGCCAACAATACCGGCAGAGGTGTGAGGTGCAATCCCAACAACCAAAGTTCCTATGAGATCTCTTTTAGTCTTATAATTATAATATGGCTTTAATCCATAAACCTTTTCCAATAATTCATCCAAATACCACGTAACTTTTAAAAGATAATCTGCTGCTGAGCTCTCTTCAACATCTGGAATAATTATGTCTTGAGGTTTTAATCTCAAGATTTGATCATCATCTTTTAAAGGATTTCCAAAGATATCATACTCATATCCCAATTCTCTCAATTTTTTTGTGTTTACTCCTATATCTCTTGGTCTAAAATGTGTTAAAGGAATGTCTGTTGCATCATATCTTATAGTTCCATCTTTATATACATACAACCCATATTTTGCCCTTAATATTCCTTTCTCTATTAATTCCACATCCTTCCTAGGACCAAATACTCCCCTCACGCCCTTAACCAATTGTAACTTGGGCATGCCTAATCTAGAATATGCATTATTAACTAATTTCTTTATCTCTATCTTTTGCTTAGCATACTCCTTAACTTTATCTTTGCATTGTTTCTTGTCATATATCTTCTTATTACCACAATAAAAGATTTGTTTTGTATTTAAACTTCCACACCACATACATCTTTTATAAAAGCTTTCTTTTCCGCAATCAAAGCATTTATAAGAAATTATCTCTGAATATATGCTTCCCTTTTCGCAAGATTCCATGAGATTTCTCATTCTCCCTCCTTCTTCCCCAACAGGAAACAAGAGCTGAGGACTTCCTCTTTTCATTGCTCTATACTTTGCTTTTTCTGGTCTTCCCATTCTTAATCCAATATATGTAGGAGCTCTTGCTCTTATTGTGACACCTGTCACATAAGAAACATATGAGAGTGTATTATCAAACATGTCTTTATAGCTCTCTATCTCTCTATATGTTCTAAATTTTGAGAATATTAAATTATGAATCCATGAATGTTCATCAATAACAATAATCCCGTTGCTTAATTTATGAAGAACTCCTAAACTCTCTAATATATGCTTAATTTCCTTATTATTCTCCATCTTCACTTTACCTTTTTCTATTTTGGCTTTATCTAATGCATCTACAAGTTTTAAAAATTCCTCTTTTGATATGTCATGCCAAAATAAATTGTATTTTGGATGTAATCCTATCTTATATTTTTTCGAGATTTCATATGCCTCCTCAAATGAAGGAACTTCTTTCCACCATTCTCTATATCTCTCATATAGATTCTCATCTACTTTCTTTAATTCTTGAAGCCACCATAATTCATCATATGCTGCTGGTAAGAATACATGATTATTTGAGATAAACTCACTTACAGGTATTAATATATCTCCTAAATATAAGATATAATCTATGCTCTGCTTATATTTATCAGCATCTTCTTTATTTTTTATTTCTACAACAGAACCGTCTGTTAATCTCACAATAGGATTTTCTAAGAACTCATTTGGCATCACAACTGCAGCTTTTCCAGGGCCTTCTAATGCAACTTGTGTCCCCATAGCCAAGTAATCTAAAAGATAGAATACTCCTCTTGATAAATTGACAGATGCCAATCCATTAGTAAAGGATTTACCATATCTTAATCTAAAACCTCCTTTTTGTGCTGGAAAAGATAATACAGGCCTTCCTCCAACTAATTTATCTAAATATTTTGTTGAGGGAATATATTTCACATTGCCTTCAACATTAGCAGAATGAATCTTCTTTTTTAATTCAACAAAATCTCTTAACCATTTCCAATGCTCTAAATTATATTTCTTTCCATACTTATTAATGAATTTTAATAACTTCTCTGCCTTTAAGGGTATACCATCAAGCAATACTAAGCACATACCTCCTCTTATCAAATTTGTTTCAACACGCTCTAAATCTTTGTAATTAGAAACCTCTAAATTCTCTGTGGGCTCCCCCGTGATTTCCACTGGAATGTTTTTGATAATAAAATCCATCTCTTGTTTTGTTGGCCTGTATTGTTTAGGAGCTATTCTTGTATAATAATCTTCTACTTCTGTAAAATATCTGTTTATTTCCTCTTCTGTTGGTTTATATTTATCTAAGCCTATAAGCATTCTTATTCGATCAGCTATCAAGACGGACATTGCAGATGCAGTACCTCCCGCGCTTCTTATTGGTCCTGCATAATAAATAGCTAAGTACTCTGTACCATCAAAATTTTTTCTTATCTTTATATCAGAAATTCCTTCTAAAGGCGCAGTTACAACACCTTGTGTAAGATAGGCTACAGCAGCGCGTATTGCTAAATTTGCTCTTTGCTCTTTATCAGGTATATTGACTGTTATATTCTTAGCTATGTTCTCTGCAAGAGTCATCGAAACTCTTAAATCATTCTTACCATATTTCTTTTCGAGTTTTAAGATATCTTCTTTTATATTTTCTAAATTTATATCTGGAAAGATAACAGAGAGCAATCCAATAACTCTTGATGCTGTATCCTCTGCTAAAACAATCTCTACATAAAACTCAGGATCATAACCAAGAGCTCTCGCCTTTTTCGCGATTCCATATTCTCTTAGCGATGTTTCCTGAATATTTTGGAAATAAGAATCCATAATTATAAAAATAAATGAAAATTTTATTAAAATTTTTCCACACGAAATGAAGGGGTCTCTTTTCTTAACTACTTTTTGTTCGTATAGAAATATATTTAAAAGTTCAGATTTTCTATAATACTTTTATGACCAGTAGATCTGCAGTTCAACAAAAGATAAACCTTATTTTTAGAGATACTTTAAATAAAAAAAGCATTTTTAAAAATAAAAATGTATTGGATTCTTCATACATACCAGACAATATTTTACATAGAGATAATGAGATATTAGAATTATCAAGAATTCTTTCTGTGGCTTTAAAATTCGAGAAACCGTCTAATGTATTTGTATATGGTCCAACAGGTACTGGCAAAACATTAGTTGTTGATTTTGTTTCAAAAGAATTGGTTAATGTAGCCAAACATAACAGCATTCCTATATACTATGTTTATGTAAATGCTAAGATGAAAAGAATCTCAGATACTGAGTATCGCTTAATATCTTATATCTCGAATATACTTGGAGAGAACATTCCTTATACAGGATTACCTACTGATGTGGTATATTCAAGGTTTATTAATAGGATAGAATCTTTAAAAGGCATACTTATCATTGCTATAGATGAGATAGACTATCTTGTGAATAAGATAGGGGATAGATTTCTTTATACACTAACAAGGATAAATCAAGATTTGAATAATACAAAAGTTTCCTTAATAGGCATCTCAAATAATTTGAACTTTACAGAATATTTAGATCCACGTGTAAGATCCTCATTATCTGAGGAGGAGATAGTATTTGCACCTTATAATGCTCTTCAATTAAGAGATATTTTGCAAGATAGGGCAAAAGATGCCTTTAATGAGGGAGCTGTTGAACCTTCTGTAATTAGTAAATGTGCAGCAATTGCTGCACAGGAAAACGGTGATGCTAGGAAAGCATTAGATCTTTTGAGGGTTGCAGGTGAGTTGGCAGAGAGAAACAATGAGTATAAAGTTAGAGAGTATTATGTAGATTTAGCACATAAAAAAATAGATTATGATAGAGTTATGGAAGTTGTTAAATCTTTAGCACAACATCAGAAAATTATATTATATGCCATAATCTCTTATTTGTTAGATAAAGAAGTAACGCAGAAAGCATATACTGGAGATATTTATCATATTTATGTTGATTTATGCAATAAAATTAAGAAAACACCTATTTCACAAAGGAGAGTTTCAGATATAATAAATGATTTAGATGTTTTAGGGATTATCAATGCTAAGATAAAAAGTTTGGGGAGGTATGGAAGGACAAGGGAGATATCTTTGAACAATTCTAAGGAGATTTACACGAAAATCCTCGAATTTTTAAAGCATGATCTATACCTATAATTTTATGTGATATTTATGAAAAATAAAAAGATTTTGGCTTATTATTTAAACAAAGAAGTAATTATTTGGGATAAAAAGGATATTGATAAGCTTCATAAAGATAAATATTTTGGAAAAATATTTGAGGATAATGAAAAAAAGCCATATCTTAAATTATTAATGGTAGAGGCAGCATATTTATTAGATAAGGGAATAATAGAGATTGTTGATTTTAAAACTAAGGAAAATCTTTCTTTTGACTCTTTTTATTCTTTATGTTGTAATTTGGATAAAGAATTTCCTCAGAAATTTATTGTTTTTAAGGATTTAAGGGATAGAGGATATATTGTAAAATCTGGATTCAAATTTGGAACCCATTTTCGAGTTTATGATAAAGGGGTTAATCCTTATAAGATAGGAGAAAAGGCAAAAAGAGAACATACAAAGTTTAATGTTCATGCATATCCTGAAAACAAAATCTTTACATTTCAAGAATTATCGAGATATGTGCGATTGAGTCAGAATATTCGTGCACAAGCATTAATTGCAGTGGTAGATGAAGAGAATGAAGTTACATATTATTTAATTTCACGTATAAAACCTTAAATTAATTTTGCGTTAAATTAATATTAACTTATGTTCTTTTAGAATATGATCCCTCCACACCTTGATTTGTTTTATTTTATTTTTTAAATTTATTCAAAAAATTATTTTTACATTCTGGATTAATGCAGAACTCATATCTTTTATTTCTACTTATTCTAACCTCTAATATAGGATAAGAGCACAAATCACATCTTTTATTTGTTGCCTTTATCTTTCCTTTTTGAGGTAATGGATATGCTTCATTACATTTAGGATATGAAGAGCAAGATAGAAATCTCTTAACCTTTCCCTTACTTTTGTATTCTTTTATTTGTAGATATCCATTACATTTTAGACAAGGAACAACCATGTTTTTTTCTAGCTCAGTTTGCTTGTTTGATTCTAAAAGCTCTAATCCAATACTTTTCTCATTTTCTTTTATCTTTTTGCATACAATAGTTAATGTTTTTTTAGCATCCTCCAAAACCTCTTTGCTATTGTTTAATCCTTTCTCTATTTTCTCTAAGGTTACCTCCATTTTTCTTGTTAATTCCTCAGAAAGTATTTCAGGAGTGTATTTTTTCATTATTTCATATATTTTCATACCAAGAGGAGTAACTTTTATTGTCTTTTCACCTCTTATATATCCTCTCTTATATAATGTCTCTAAAATCATTGCACGTGTTGCTTTTGTACCTAAATTTCTTTTTTCAAGTTCCTTTATGATTGTTGCAGGAGAATATCTTTTAGGAGGTTGTGTCTTTTTCTTATGTTTTTTAAACTTTTCTAATGTTATTTTATCTCCAATTTTTATTTCTGGTATGTTATCTTCAGTGAGAGTTATTAATCCTTTATATATTTTTAACCATCCCTCTTTTTTTGTTCTATGCAATTCAAATACAAAATCCAAATTTTTAACCTTAATAATCCCTTTTAAGCTTTCTCTTATAGCATCTTCATGTAGCGTTGCGATAAATCTTCTTACCACAAGCCCATATATTTTCTTTTCATCCGTTGATAGACTATCTAACTCTGAGAGATCACCTGTTGGATATATTGCAGGATGTGCCTCATCTTCCTTCTTTCCGTTATTTGGCTTTATTTTTTCTTTTTTAAGAACTTCTTTTATAAAATTGGAGAATGTTTTTATGCTTGCAAGATTCATTAATATTTGTTTAAAAGGCAAATTTGATGGATATTTTTGTGAGGATGTGCGAGGATAACTTATTAATGCCTTTTCATACAATCTTTGAGAAATATCCAACACCTTTTGGGGTGAGATACTATATATGTTATATGCGTCTGTTTGTAAATCTGTTAAATTGTATGGACAAGGTCTATTTAATTTTTGTTCATTTTTCTTTAATTCTTTCACTTTTCCTTCTTTTACATCTTTCACAATATTCCATATCTCATTTGCTTTCTTTTCATCAAATATTTTTTCCTCGATATATCTTATTTTAAAACCATATCTTGTAATACCTTCAATCGTATAATATGTTTTTGGTATAAAATTTTGAATTTCTTTTTCTCTTTCTACCAAAATTCCTAAAGTAGGTCCTTGAACTCTGCCTATGCTTAGTGTTACATTCTTTCCAACTTTTCTTAGGGATTCCATAAGCCCTCTACTCAGATTAATACCATAATAAAAATCAAGAACATGCCTTGTTATCCCTGCCATTGCAAGATTTTTTTGTATGCTTTTAAGAGGATTTATATAAGCACTTATAAGATCTCTTTGTAATAATGTTGAAAATTTCATTCTCATGGCATTAGTTGTCTTGAATATATATCTCAAGATGTTATATGCTATTGTTTCACCTTCAATATCATAATCTGTTGCAACTATATATTTTTGAGCATTACTTCCAAAAATTCTTAATGCTTCATAATAGTCTTTTGTATAAGAGGCTTTTTCATCAATCTCAAATATAGGCGACCAAAAAGTATCAAATACAGGATATTCCTTTTTAATATCTGTTGTAAGCCCAAATATATGTCCCACAGATGAGAGCACATATATACTCTTAGTAGGTTCTTCTATTATATAGATAGGTACTTTATTTTTATATCTAATAACCTTAATCGGCCTATTTTTCATTTTAGATATCGCTAATGAGATCTTTTTTGCTGCATTTGGCTTCTCAGCCAATATAACTTCCTTTATTTTTCCCATTCATTCTTCACCAAACAGTCCATCAAATGGAGAAAATATGTTATATATGCTTTTTATTAATAATATAATCATAAAGAAATATGAGATATAATGATATATGGAGAAATCTCTAAGAAACACCAAAACACCCACACACAAATCTATGATTGCGTTTATACTGAAATAATCCTCCCACATTGCTATATCCATAACAAATGTTATAATACCTCTTATTAAATGATACCATAAAAGAATAATTATTAAAACATTCACCTCTTTATTCATTTCTCTAAAAATGAAATATAAGATAACAGTGATAACACTCATTATATCATTTATATCTGAATATTCTACCATAATAAAAACAACATATGTTTTATTTTTAAAGTTTAATCTTTAAGTTATTTTAAAATGTTGCCACCTATTATATATTTTGTGGTGATGATATGCTAATTGGAGAGGTAATTGGTAAAACAACTCCAAAGGAATTTTCATGCAAATTATATCAAGAGGCAAAAACACATGATTTTGTTGCGGTTAAGGATCAATATAACAAATGGGTTTTAGGGTTTATAGAAAATATAGAAACCTTACCAGAAGGAGAGATGATAGCAAATTGCAGATTAATAGGATATAGAGAGAACGATATTTTGGTTTCTCCAAGAACCCCCATAAAACCTGGAACTTTAGTTTATAAGGCAAATAAAGACCTTCTTTCAGAAATCTTTAGATTTGATGTTAGTGGTGTTTATATCGGTGTTCTTGAAAACAATCCTGAGGTTAAAGTATATTTAGATATTGAATCATTAATATCAAAGCATCTTGCTGTTCTTGCAACAACAGGCTCTGGAAAAAGCTATACAGTCGGAGTAATAATAGAAGAATTATTTGAGAAAAACATACCTGTAGTAGTTATAGATCCGCATGGAGAATATGTATCAATGAAATATCCAAATGAAAATATAAAAGATAAAGACCTTATGGAATTCTTTGAAGTAGAGCCTAAGGGATATAATATAGTTGAGTACTCTCCAGATACAAAAGTAAATGTGGATGCTAAGCCTTTAAAATTTGAGGATAAGAATTTATCTCCTTACGATATTATCCAAATGTTACCAACAAAGCCAACACCATCTCAGATAGGTCTTATTTATTCAGCAATAAAGGATTTAAAAGAGAGAAAGGAAAGATATGATTTAGAAGATATAATAAATGAGATAAGCAATATGGAATCTAATGCAAAATGGAATTTAATAAACATGATGGAGGTAATAAAATCCACGGGATTATTTGATAAAAAACCAACAGATATAAAGGAATTGGTTAAAAAAGGGCAAATAACAATCATCAATCTAAGAGGTGTAAGTATTGATTTACAACAATTAGTAGTGCAACGAATTGTTTCTGAGTTATTTGAAAAAAGAAAATTGGGAAAGATCCCTCCATTATTCTTAGTGATAGAGGAAGCACACAATTATATTCCAGAAAAAGAGACAACATACGCTTCCAAGATAATAAGAAATGTTGCAAGTGAAGGGAGAAAATTTGGTTTTGGATTGTGTGTAGTTACTCAGAGACCTGCAAGGATTGATAAGAATATCTTATCTCAATGCAATACACACATAATTTTGAGAATAACCAATCCAAATGATCTAAAAGCAGTAACATATGCAGAACACTCATTTTCAGAATTGGAAAAAGAGATAAAAAATTTATCTATAGGAAATGCAATTATTTTAGGAATGGAAATTCCATTGTTTGTAAAAATCAGAGTTAGAAAGAGCATGCATGGAGGAAGAAGCCCTTCATTAGAAGAGACGCAAGATAAGATGTTATATGTAATTAAACCTCTCTGTTTGCTTGAAGATGTTTCATCATACGAAAAGCTATACTATCCATTTTATTATCTTGTACTTCAAGATGGAAGTGGATATCTAATTGATGCAATAAAAGGAAAACAATTATATTTTAAGGAAAACAAATTACTTGAGACAACACCTCTTGATCTTGAGAAAAATGTCTTTATAGATTATGCTTTAAAACCTTTAGATGGGAAAGTAATTGATATAAAGATTAAGGAATCTGTCCTAAAAGAAAAACTTGGGGATATTGTTAAATCTATAAAACTTGTTTATTATCCATACTATGTTAAGGAAAATGAGATTTTGGATGGTGTTTTAGGAACAAAAAAGATTAAAAAATAAGAGATTATTCAAACAAAGAGGTATCTATATCTATTTGATCAGTAGTGGATGTTAAATTCTCAGAAACTGTTTCCATAGATTTGTCTTCTTCAATTATATTAATCTCGCTTTCTGTTGAAACATTCTTAACATAAGTTTTATTTTCTAATACACTTGGCTTTTCATGTTTTACACAGCCTCCAACAAGAACACTTAAGATTACAATACTTAATACCATCATCGCGAGAGATAAATTCCTCATGTTTTCACCCTCCTATAAGTTTATAACTTAAACTTTATAAATAATTCTTAAATTTTAAAAATATTTATCTATGCATATTTTGCCGGGGTCGCCTAGCCTGGTATGGCGCGGGACTTGAGATCCCGTTCCCGCAAGGGAGCGAGGGTTCAAATCCCTCCCCCGGCGTTAGATATACAAAAAAGGTAAGGGTCATGGGCGTAAAGTATTCCATAATTATGCCGGCATACAATGAGGAAAAAACCATAGAAAAAATGATTTCTTATATTGAGGAAGTATTTAAAAGAGAAGATTATGAATTGATCATTGTAAATGATGGAAGTAAGGATAAAACAGAAGAAAAAATAAAAAGAAAAGCACAAAAGAATAAAAAGATCAGAATTATTTCATATCAAAAAAATAGAGGAAAAGGATATGCTATAAGAAAAGGAATCTCTATTGCAAGGGGAAAATATATAGGGATCCAAGATGCTGATTTGGAATACTCACCGAAAGATTTGTTTGTTCTTTTTAAAATTTCAGAAGTTACAGGTTCTGTTATTTACGGCTCACGTTTTTTAGGTAAAATTGAGAATATGAAATGGTATATGAAAGCGGGTAATCAATTCTTATCCTTTATTTTTTCTGTGTTTTATGGCCAAAGAATTACAGATGTTGAGACTTGTTATAAAGTTAGTCCTTCAAAGATATTTAAATCTTTAAATTTGAAATCAAATAATTTTGATATAGAGATCGAGATCACTTCAAAGATTTTAAGAAGAGGATTTTCTATTATTGAAATTCCAATTTCCTATAAAGCAAGATCCAAAAAAGAGAAAAAGTTAAACCCAATTAAAGATGGTTTTCATGCTTTATATAAGATTTTATATTATAGGTTTTTTTCATAGAACATCCATTTCCTTATACCATTCATATGTCAATTTCAAACCTTTATCTATATCATATTTTGGTTCATAACTTAATAGCTTTCTTGCTTTTGAAATATCTCCAACATAACTCATTATTTCTCCAGGTCTATTATCTTTTATTATGATTTCACTTTTACTACCGGTAATCTCTTTTATTTTTCTTGCAATATCTATTATTTTTGTTTTTATTCCAGAGGAGATATTAAATACATCTCCCTTTACCTTATCATACTTCTCGATTATCTTTTTTGTACCTGTGATAGCGTCTGCTATATAGGTGAAATCTAATGCCTTTTCTTTGCCATACACATAAAGAGGGAGATTTTTTACGGCTCTTGAGAGATATATAGGTATTAACCTATCTTGCAAATCATATTTACCATATACATTAGAATATCTAATAATTACAAAATCTATATCGTAACATTTATTATAAGCATAAGTGAAAGCCTCACCACTTATCTTTGATGAGGTATATGGGCTTTCACATTTTTTGATATCAACATCCTCTTCTTTCACATAATTTTCGTTATTTCCATATACCTCTCTGCTTGATGCAAAGATAAACTTTTTTATTTTGTTTTTTCTCATAAATTCTAATATATTAAATGTGGAAAGAACATTTTCTTTAGCTAATTTCGGATTTTTTACTAAGCTATATACTCGTGCATTTGCTGCTAAATGAATTACAAGACCTATATCTTTTTTATTAATTTTCCTAAAATGACTTTGTTTTGTTAAATCCATAAGAACTGTCTTTTTATTTAAATCTTTATACCAAATATTAGGCCTTTTATCTACTCCTATTACATTATAACCTTCATCAACTAACACTCTAAATAATTCTGTGCCTATCGTACCGCTACTCCCTGTAATTAGAATTGTGCTCATAAAATGAAAAAGATATTTGTTTTTTAAAAAATGTTTTATGTTTCTCATTTTAGAGTAACCTTTTTAAATCCTTACTTTAAATAATTAATTTCAGATTAAAGATATTACGGGCCCGTAGCTCAGCTTGGTTAGAGCGGTGGGCTTCTAACCCACAGGTCAGGGGTTCAAATCCCCTCGGGCTCGTGGAATTTTTCATTTCTATTATTGCTCCGGTGGTGTAGTCCGGTAAACATCATGGCCTCT
>Ga0190367_1000158_pt1 | contig 52546 bp, 63 predicted proteins | sample 4872181011_MG_FD_171838 | JGI IMG/M metagenome (GOLD analysis project Ga0190367, IMG submission 171838) | Hydrothermal vent microbial mat bacterial communities from Southern Trench, Guaymas Basin, Mexico - 4872-18-10-11_MG | ecosystem: Environmental > Aquatic > Marine > Hydrothermal vents >... | reverse complement strand
GAACCCAAGAGGGGAGCTGAGCCCGATGAATCCCAAGGCTTACATAGGCTTACCAATGCCTATGTAAGCTGAACCCCTTATCCGTATCTTCCTCCTCGCTGAACCATTTCACGACAACCGAGGAATCTAATGAGAGTTTCTCCATCTTCTTATCTCCTCCACACCATTCCACTTGATCTTACTCTCTTTTCTCAACTCATCGATTTCTTCTGCGGCTTTAATCCTTTCAATCTTCTTTATCTCTTCTTCAAACGCTTTTCTTGCAACTTCGCTCCAGTTTACACCCTTCATCCTCCTCATCTTCTCCCTGAGATCCTCAGGTACGGTAATTGTTATATTCACATATTTCATACATTTTAATATATCATGTGTATTATATAAGTGTTATGGATACGCGCATGCATACTGAATGTTTACAAAACATCGCTAAGAGAGCCTCAGAGTGGGGATGAATTAGGAGAGATTGCTGACCTCCTCCCGCTCTAAAGGGGCGAGGGTTCCCCATAGGGGAACCACCTCACATCCGTCTCACGACGGGGTCATCGGCTTCGGTTGGTGTCATCGGGTTGGATCAGAGCAACCCTCTAAGAGAGGGGTTAAAGAGGAGGGAATAAAAATGTTTCGGAAGAAAAAAGCGGGCTGTCCTCTCCGCCTTGAAAGGCGAAGCTTCCAGCCCGCAAGGAGTGTGAACCCTAGGATGAATAGCTTTAGATCTGTATTCCGAACGATTAACATCGACTCTCAGCGCATTTAAAGTTGTCTACTCACTTGAGCTTCTTATCAATGCCGTAATCGATAAATTCTGCCTATCGTATTCCTTTCTCGGAAAAATCTCTATCGCGTTTCATTCAGCAACAAATTCTCCATCAATATTTTATTTTAATTATAAAAAGAGCAATATTGCAAGGACTCGAAATGCTTATATGTCACTAAGACGCAAAGTAACAAATATGATCGGGAAGAGGATAAGACTGGAGAGGATAGTAAATAGAAATACGGGGAATACCGTAATCGTTCCTATGGACCATGGGCTGTCGATGGGTCCGATTGAGGGATTGCATGACATGGCAAGGATTGTTGATGCGGTGGCCGAAGGTGGGGCAAATGCTGTTGTTCTGCACAAGGGTTTGGTCGGATTTGGGCATAGGGGTTATGGGAGGGATATAGGTCTCATAATTCATCTAAGCGGTTCAACAAGCCTGAGCGAGGATCCGAATGCAAAGGTTCTCGTTTGCACAGTTGAAGAGGCTATAAAGCTAGGAGCAGATGCTGTGAGTGTTCACGTGAACATAGGAAGTAGAACCGAGGCTGAACAGCTAAGGGAGATGGGAAGGGTTGTTAGAGATTGCATGGAATGGAACATGCCCCTTGTTGCAATGATGTACCCGCGCGGTAGCGGGATAAATCAGTACGATGAAAAGGCGGTAGCTCTAGCTGCGAGGGTTGGAGCAGAGCTGGGTGCAGATATAGTTAAGACGAATTTCACTGGGAGCGTTGAAAGCTTTAAAAGGGTTGTTAGGGGCTGTCCCGTACCAGTTGTTGTGGCCGGTGGACCTAAGATGAAGAGTGAAGAAGATCTTCTAAGAATGGTTGAAATGGCTATGGAAGCTGGTGCAAGAGGGGTTGCAATTGGAAGAAACGTGTTTCAGGCGGAGAATCCCACAAAGATTACGAGGGCTATTGCAATGATAGTGCATGAAAACGCGAGCGTTGAAGATGCGCTGGAATTCCTTAAAAATTGAAATTCCAATCTTCAGCAGTATCAGGTGATCTGAATGAAGGAGGTCTGGTTGCTGGCGGACTGTGAATGGAATGATGCCAAGGAGATGATAAGGGATGCAATAGAGCTTGGATACGATGGGGTAGCTGTTAAGGGCAAACACGTCGAAGATGTAAAAAAGCTCGGTAGGATAAGGGTTGTTCCGATAGAAGATGTTTTGGTGGAGATAAAATCAGCCGAAGATCTGAGAAGAATTGAGGAAATGGATTTCTCAATTCTGAAGTTTAGAGACTGGAAGGTTATACCCCTTGAAAACGTTATAGCAATGAAGAAAAGGGGTTGCAGGGTTATAGCTGCTGTGGAAAGTTTTGAGGATGCAAAGCTTGCACTGGAAACGCTTGAAAGAGGAGCGGATGGAATAGCCGTTAAGGGGAGCAGGGAAGATCTCAGGAAGTACTACGAGATTGCAAAGAGAAGTGCTGAGAAGTTGGAGTTGAGAATTGCTAAAATAGCCGAGATAAAACAGCTCGAGATGGGCGAAAGGGTTTGTATAGATACTGTAACTTTAATGGAAGTCGGAGAAGGTATGCTAGTTGGTAACAAAGCAGGATTCTTGTTTCTGGTTGCAAGCGAGAGCGAGGAATCTGAATACGTATCTTCGAGACCTTTCAGGGTTAACGCAGGAAGTGTGAATGCTTACATAAGAGTGGGGGACAGGACGAGGTATTTAGCTGAGCTTAAGTCCGGAGATGAGGTAGAGGTTGTGAGATACGACGGTAGGGTTAGGAAGACATTCGTAGGGAGGGTTAAGATAGAGAGAAGACCTCTTATACTCATAAGAGCAGTATCAAACGGTGAGGAAGGAAGCATTATTTTGCAGAACGCTGAAACTATTAAACTCGTGAATCCTGAGGGAAGACATATATCGGTTTCTGAGCTTAAAGAGGGGGACGAGGTACTGGTCTGGATAGGTGAGAAGGCGAGGCATTTCGGAATAAGCGTCGATGAGTTCATAATGGAGAAATGAAAATGGTTAAATCCGTTTCAAATCTTGAAGAGATCTTGAAGTCGAATGCAATAGAAATAGGAGATAAGTTTGTTGGAATGCTAGGTTCTCCTCTGTATTTCTACATGGATAAGCCAAATGCTTCGGGCATATCGAAATGAATGAGATTTTTGAGGGTGTATGATATGAAGATCCTCATATACGGTGTAGGTAAAATGGGAAAACTCTTCAAGGACTTCTTTTACTCAAGGGGATACTACGTTAAGGGCTATGATGTTCTGAGGGATAGATGCGAAATAGAAGATGATCGGATTTCAGAATTCGACGTTATATTCGTATGTGTTCCGATGGATGAACTCGAGAATGCGTTAAAACACATAGCCCTTAAAGCATCCAATCCTCTTCTGGTCGACATTGCATCTGTCAAGAGCATATCCATTCCCGTATTCGAATCTTATAGATTCGATTTCCTTAGCATTCATCCGATGTTTGGTCCAGATGCTGAAATGGGGCTGTCTAGAATTGTCGTCGTTAGGGAATCTGGCAGGTATGAGGAGAGGGTTGTACTCGAGGAGTTTAGGAGAAGCGGTGCAATAATACACAAGCTCGACGTAGATGAGCACGACAGGAGGATGGCTGAGGTTCAGGCAATACCTCATTTTCTGCTAATATCTATGGCGAACTTCTTAAGGATCAAGGAGCCTGAATACTCCTCACCGATATTCAGCGTTCTGTACAGGCTTGCGAGCAGAATTCTAAACAATGACTGGAAGCTTTACTACTCGATACAGAGGATATCAGAATCTGTTAGAGATGAATTCGTTAAGAGCCTTCTTGAACTTCACGAGAATCTCAAGGATGAGGAAAAGTTCAGGGAACTTTTTTCAAGCCTTCGAAAGATTTACGACTGCCACAGAGATAGCAGGATAATACTCGAGGCGTGTAAGATTACGAGAGATGTTGAAGGCCTTGATCTGCTCAAGGGATATATAAGCGCGGTAGACAGCCTAATACTGGATTTAATCGAAAAGAGGGTTAAAGCAGGAAGGAAAATAGCGATTGAAAAGAAGAGGCAGAACAGGCCGATAGAGGCTTTGGATGTTGAAGAACAGAGGATTTTAAACGTTTTGAGGAAGACTAGGCTAAATCCGATTGCCGTAAATTCGATATTTGAAAAGCTGATAGAGCTGACAAAGGAGGAGGAGTACAGAACTATCGGGGTTAAAAGGGTTGTAGCTGTTTTGGGTCCTATCGGCAGTTTTAGCGAAGAAATGGCGTTAAAACTCGTCGGCTCTAGATGTCCGCTTAAGTACTGCTCAAAAATCGAGGAGGTTGTAAGAGTTGTTGCCGAAGGAAAGGCAGATTACGGAGTTGTTCCGATTGAGAACTCGATAAACGGAACTGTTATTCCGACGCTTGACGCTTTAATGGATTACGATGTCGAGGTCTTCGGTGAGGCAAAGCTTGAGATAAGACACTGCCTGGCTGCTAAGAGGAAGTTGAGTTTAAGGGATGTAAGAGTTGTATATTCGCATCCGCATGCGATAGCCCAGTGCATGGACTTCATAAACAACTACTTAAGCCATGCCGAAATAAAATACACGAAATCGACTGTCGATGCTTTGGAGCTTCTCGACGACTACTCTGCAGCTATTGTATCTGAGCAGGCGGCAAGACTTTATAGGCTTTACATCCTGAAGAGGGAGATTCAAGATTTCAGCGGAGATTTAACGAGGTTTTACGCGATAAGACGCAGGGGTTCTGGAGAGAGGGATGGAGATTTAACGGCTCTATTCTTCGGAGTCGAGGATAGACCTGGAGCCTTAAAGGACGTTTTGGAAGTATTTTACAATAAGGGTTTCAACCTCAGAAAACTCGAGTCCAGACCGTCCCGATCGGGTAAGCTTGGAGATTACGTATTCTTTGCAGAAGTTGAATCTTCGCTTAGCGATGAAGATTTAAAAGATTTGGAAGGAGTTACAAAGTTCTACAAACTCGTTGGAGTTTTTAAAGAAATCGAGAGACTGGACGTTTACCGTTGAGAGTTCTGTGACGTTGTTGAAAACGAATATTTCGACAGAATTTTAAAGGTTCTCGCAATGCACTAGCATCTCAATCCGATACTTCTTTTCTTCGGCATGTATAACGGAATCGTTGCAAAGGATCTTGCGTAAATTCCAAGCAGATACAGCATCTGTTCTCGTCCTCTGTTACATATCTTTTGACATATTTGTATAAGGGAAATTCCCGTCAAAGACTTCAGCGGAAATGATGGGTGGACATAGAAGATCTCGCAAAATAGACAATGAATGATGGGTAAACTATGAATTTTTTAAATTTTGAGGTTCAATAGGGCGGCATTTTTGAATCGATTGTAATATCTTTCCTTTTTTATCTCAAAAGCAAATGAGGTTCCGGAATTTCTTTTAAGAGTTGTTACGTGGATAATTGGTACAGTTTAGTTCTGAATGCCAACCGTTGCTGAAACACGAGTCTTTATAAATCAGCGTTGGAGCGCACGCAATATATTTAATTCTGATCAAGAGACTATGATGAAGGTCATATTCGTGTGCTCTCCATTTCAGGGCAGGAAGGAGAACGTTGAGAGGGCTAAGAGGTACTGCAGATATGTGGTGGATCTGGGACACATACCAATTGCACCGCATGTCTATTTTTCTCAGTTCATGGACGATTTAAATCTGGAAGACAGAAAAAGGGCTCTGGAGATGAACAAAAAGTTGCTGGAATTTTGCGATGAGCTGTGGATATTCGGTAATGAAATTACAGAGGGTATGAAATTTGAAATCGAATACTTCAGAAGGATAAAGGGAGAAGATAGGATCAAGAGAGTGGAATTATCAGAAGATAATTGTTAAATTTTTCAGATCTTTGTGAATATTCCACGTTTCCGCTCTTAATACTTTAGGAAATCGTCGCATGCTTTTTCAACTATGAACTGTAGATTTTTAATTGTCAAGCGAAATAACTGGGGTTCAGCTTACATAGGCATTGGTAAGCCTATGTAAGCCTTGGGATTCATCGGGCTCAGCTCCCCTCTTGGGTTCATCGGGAGCATATCATCGCCCTTATCCCCTTTCGTGGTAACCCCTCTCCCTTCCTTCATCCGCACATTCCACAGAGAGATCATCTTTTTTATCACCACTCTATAGAAGATGCTCGGGGAGGGAGGGAAACCACACATCCTAAAGTATATGTTTATTGCTCCGCATAATTGTCTATCTAAAGTTAAACCACACCTCTTACACTTAACCACCTGCCCCTTTCGGAGCTTTATCATTTTGTCTCCACATCTAGGGCAGGTGGACGAAGTATTCTTTGGATTAACAAGCTTAACTTTGGACTTATAGTTCATATATTGAATTATCTGTTTCCAGTTCTGCTTAGCCACATTCCTGTTATGTTTCTTACTTCTGCTATACATCCCTAGTTTGTTCAGATCCTCGAAGCCGTGCATAACGTTGGGAAACATCTTAGATAGTTGAGTTGTTAATTTATGGATGAAATCTTTTGCTCTATTCCTCTCCCTCCTTCCATGCTTCGAGACTATGGATTTCAATGAACTTTTCTTCGAAGCTTTGCTTTGTGCTCTTTCCCTTTTGATCTCGTGAACCCTATGTATGTGGTAAAGATGTCTGAGGTCTATTCTAATCCAGCCATACCTCGGCGAGAACCCATCTAGACTGCACTTGTTCAAATCCCAACCTATGTACTCAGTTACCTTTTCCTCTCCTAGCGGCTTCCTGAACGTTATAACCAACTCATCCTCCTTAAGAATTAATTCTCCTAAATCGCAACCCTCGACTCTTTTCCTAAACCAAGCCTTTGACAAGTTAAACTCAAGGTAAAGATGACGAGGTATCACGGTTATAGTGATTCTCCAATTCTTAAACCTGTAGAGAGTTTCTTTAACCCTTATGAAACTCCTCTTCACTATTGGCTTGTTTCTCCCCTCCTCTCCTTAATATAGTTCCTTCTCCACGAGTTGATGATTGAATAAGCGGTCTTCATAGCGGAATCTACGTAATGAGACGCATACCCCCAGTCCTTAAGTAGGATATTCCTGAGATCTCTCTTAAATGTCTTAGACTTAGGAATTTTTGGGATCAAGCGTTTAACCCAGTAGTATTTCTTGATTTTCCTCTTACCACTCTCAATTATGTAGTAGTTCCTCTGTCTCCTCTCAATCCACTCTATATTGTCCCAGATAATGTCTATCGCCCTCTGAAGAATGTATTTATAGCTACTCAGAAACCCTGATATGCCATAGTTATGCTTAATCTTATAGCTAAGGATCCTGTAAGAGCTTCTTTGCACCATTGACCACCTTCCTATACTTGTGTGACCTCATCCCATAGAGCTTACCAGCAAAATGAGAGATCATCGTGATCAGATCTTCAACAAGCTCTTCTTTTGGTGTTTTCTCTTCTTTATTTATCACCACTATCTCCGTCCCATAGCTTTTAAAGAACTCTTCTAGGATCTTGAATCCAAACCTAGTTAACCTGTCTGGATACGCTATAATAACCTTAGAAATCTCTCTGTTTATCACCATCTTCAGTAGTTTCTGAAAGTTCCTCCTATTTTCCTTCAATCCAGAACCAATATCTTTGAGAACTTCAACTTCCCAACCTCTCTCCTCAGCATAGTTCTTTATCAACTCTACCTGTCTTTCTAAATCATCCTTTTGAGTATGAGATGAGATTCTAGCATATCCTATTATTTTTCTCTTTTCATGAATTCCTAAAATTCTCTTTATTTCTGATTCTGGAACCCTACGCTTACCACCTACAGTTCTAACACACCTAATCTTACCTTGCTTATCCCACTTCTGAATTGTCCTAATGTGAACACCTAACAGCTTCGACGCTTCCTTCATAGTATATAGCCGTTCCATCTACACCTACCAAATGTTACATTTGCCTATCAAATATTTAACCGTTACGGTAGGCGTTTTGTTAACACTTCGACTATTTCCCACCGCTCGTGATCTTCCAAATAGTAACTTGGGAAATCTATTTTTTCGTTGCAATGCCAATTGAGATGGGGACAAAGGAAGGTCATATGGTAAGTGTATTAAGAGTTATAGTCTTCTATCCTGATTCAGGCATAAGCAACAGAGATGAGATCTTTATCACGGGATTCGGATTTAGAATCGATGATGTCTCAATTGAGGGCTGACCAGTTTATATCGTGCATGGAGACTTTGGAACAGATATTAAATACTGCATAGCAAGACTCATCGCATATATAAGAGCGGAAGACCGTAGATTGGAAAAGAAAAGGTCAGAAATTCGTGGAGTGGTTAAAGAAGATTAGTAAAGCGTTAAGAGTTGAAGAAACTCTTATTCCAGTTTACGTTGACATAACTAGCTCTGAAGAGGAATTCGTAACTAAAATCTCGAAAGAAGGCAGATTTGTTCTTGCTTATGAGCTTTTGACACCAAAAAGGCTCTGAACAATATCGCTGAAAAAGGCTATCTGCCAGTCGTAAAGACTAACGAAAAGAAAACCAGCCGGTTTTGATTCGAAGATAAGGGATATATTTTTTCGATAGATCAATATGAGCGTTGAAGGCTTTGTAGCTTTAAGCGTAGAATTCGTGAAAGGCTGAACTCAAGAGGCAGAAGTGATAAAACAAGGATTCTTACAAGATATTGTTTGTTTACTGTATAGTGGCTTTAAGACGGAAAGCTAAGCGCCTTGAATTTTTGTAAACCAGTTGAACTGTCATTGTTAAATTCACTTGATGTTAACAACTAAATTCTCAACAGAGCAATCTTAAGAGTATAAAATCACTTTGAGACATCCATTATTTCCGCCTTTTGATATTCGACTATTTTCCTTGGATCTAGCTTTGAAAGCTTGTCAATCGCACCTCCTCCGCCTATCACGAAATCCTTTTCGAGCACTTTTTGATCTACAATCGTGTGAACTTCTACGCCAACAGGTGGAACAGCCCCTATCTCATAGCCTGTAATTTTTTTCACTTCTTCCGGATCCGCAAATCTAACTAAGCCAAAGCGTTTTGAGAGTTTTTTCAAATCTACTTTCGATTCACCATCTACTATGACCAAAATCGGCCCCTTTTCCGAAACAAATAGTAAAGACTTTATTATTACATCTGGACTCGTATTTGTAGCTTTAACTGCTTGTTCCACAGTTTTAACAGGCTTTCCGACGTTTAAGATCTCTCCACCAAGCTTTTTTATTAACTCCTCGAGTTTTTCCCCCGTCATATTTCTTCATCAATACCGAATGGAAAATTTAAAACTTTTCGAAACGACATCAACACAATCTTAGGACGATTTTATCGTATTTCAGTATAATTCGAATCGTAAAAAATATCTAGATTGTTTCAACTAACATTCCCTCGCACTAGACACTATATTGGGAAGTACATTAGTGGTATCTGACCTCCTCCCCGCCCTAAACAGTAGATCCGAAAGTTTGGCATTCAACTTTAGAATAAAAATTTTGAGAGCATTTTAATAAATAAAAATCCTCAGTCTCATTTAGGTTGACCTAATTGCCAACTTTCGGAACTACTGTAAAGGGCGAGGGTTCCCCATAGGGGAACCACCATATCTGTCTCACGACAGCATCATATGCTTCGGTTTTTGTCATCGGGTTTGTCAGAGCAACCCTCTAGGAGAAGGATAAGAAGAATGGAATAAAAATGTTTAAGGAGAAGTTTGCAATTCTCTACAACGTAATCTAAACAAACCCCCCCTCCTACCCTAATCCCTCTCCGCCCTGAAGGGCAGAGCTCCCTTGCATTTTGTGAATGATCCGCAAGAACTATTTGTATATGATTTTTATCAACACACTTTCCGACTTACCGTTTACAGTAGTCCCGAAAGTTAGCAATTAAGTTGACCCAAAGAGTTATTTTTTATAAAAAAACTATTCTAAATCTTTATCTAATTTACCTAATTGTCAAAGATTGAACTTTTGGATCTACTGTTCATCAAAAGGTTACAAAACCTTTAAAACCTCCCTAAGCTCAGATATAAAATCTTTAATCACATCCTCCGTCACATGAGGCATTACGACAAATCTAATAGCCTTTGGCTCTCTGATAGTTGAGATAACCCACTCCCTTTTGTATAGTTCATCCCTTATCTTCTCTGCTTTATCAGTTTTAAACGCAACAACATTCATCACAGGCTCTATAACAGGCTCAAAACCTAAATTAACCATTTCTTCAAGTAGAATTCTCGTATTTTTCATACATTCCCTTACTATCCTTTGCATTCCTTCAAATCCGAGTTTCTTTAACACAGCATAAGTCGATGCAACACCAGTTCCCGGGCGAGTTCCAGTTAACGTGTATTGAGCCTTAGAAGTCAGATAGGGAGTCTTAACTTCTAACGCTCTCAAATACCTCTCATCTCTAAATAGAATTCCTCCAGCTGGAATAGTAGCCATGCCCATCTTGTGTGGATCAATTGTTATAGAACTAACCCCCTCATTCTGAAAATCGAACGGATAAGGGTTGTCCATGAATGGTATAACCAATCCTCCAAAAGCGGCATCTACATGTAGTTCAATTCCCTTCTCAATAGCTATTTCCGAAAGCTCGACTATCGGATCTATTTGTCCCAATTCAGTCGTTCCAGCTATCCCCACTATCGCTACAGTGTTCTCATCTACTAGGGATTCCACATCTGAAACGTCAACTCTATACTCCTCATCTAGCCCTGCTTTTCTTACCTCTAATCGTAGGAGATCTCCAACTTTATCGAACGAGAAATGCGCAGATTTGGGAACGACTATGTTTCCGTCTCTTTTCCTATGGATGTTTCTTGCCGCTCTTATCCCTTGTATGTTCCCCTCGGTTCCGCCAGAACATATGTAGCCGACTGCGTTTTCGTTGTGAAGAATCTTACCAAGCATAGCTATTACTTTATCTTCAAGCATCTTAGTTCCCCTGAATATTCCCGGATTACCTAAATTTGTCTCTAAAAACATTAAATGCGCTTCTATAGCGTAAGGATGCGGAATAGTACACATGGAACTCAAAACTCTTGAATATGAGATGTCAATTGATCTATACTTTTTCAATTCTTCCATAATCTCAGAAGAACGGGTTGAAGTATTACCGTATTGTTCTTCAAACATCTCCTTAATAGATTTCATAATTCCAAATTATGGTCGAGATTTTTAGTTTTGATCATTATCCCTCAAAAACAAAAAACTTAGTTATTATGACAGAATTCCTTACCAAATATCTCATTCTTATATTCCAAAATTAATAAAAATATATGATAATTTTTGTTAACATACTTTCTGATTTACTGTGACCTCATCCCCCAACTAAAGTCAGGTGCTTCCACCGGAAGCCATTAGGGGGAGGTTAGGGAGTGTGTGCCATAAGGTGCTCCTTCGGGCTGGTCACCACAGCCTCTGCCCACACCATACAGGCGTGGGCTCGTCTTAATGACTCGTCTTAATGAAATAGATTAAAGAAAAAATTAACTACCACCAACCTCCCTCCTCCCCTAATTCATCCCCGCTCTAAGGCTTTCTTAGCGACATTCTGTAAGGGGAGGGAGTCGGTTAAAGGCTTATCTTTGCTTAAACCTTCTTACTCTATCCAAATTGCCAAGGTTGTTGTGTTCTTTTACGTTTCTGTTGGAATCCGAGAATGAAGATCATCGAAGATCCATTCATCTATTGATTCAATATATCGAATGACTCTATATTTATCTGCCTCGTACACATAACTCACATATCTCACCGGAAAATCAATGGAGATTTCTTTAACTTCTTTACCTATCATTAGCGTCAAATTTGCTCTTAAAATGTGAAGATTTCCCTTTACAGTCTCATTCAAAGCTTTCTGCTTTATTATCTTAACGCCATATTTCTCGGCAAATCTGAGCTCTTCTTCAATGTCTGCAAGCGTATAATTCGCTTTTACTATATCAGAGAGCATTAGGTAAATTGCAGTGGAATTTCGCTCGTTATAGTAGTAAGAAAAAGTGCGTAAGACACCTTCTGGAGGAATTGGTGTGTTAAATACTATTGGTTTCTTTGGTGAAGTATTTGGGCTTGTCCCATTTGAGGTGTTAATGGTTTTAACTCCTATTAAAGGTTTCTCTTTAGGAGTTTGAACACAATTACTTAAGATTGCTATTATTGCTAAACTAATTAAGCCAAAAAAGATGAGATGTCTTGCCAAAATCTTCACCTCGGTTTGCTTTAATTTAATTATGACTTTTGAATTTTTAAATAGTTTCTTTTAATCTCATTTCTTCAAAAGGTTTAAATGATCCATCCTTATCCTTTTAGTTAACTTCCTTTACAGAGCGTCGCTAAGAAAGCTTCACCCTTTACAGTAATTCCGAAAGTTGACAATTACGGAGGTCGTTTTTAGGGTAGCCTAAAAATCCAAAAATGTCGGAAATTGCTCGCCTCGTCTAAAACATTCCCCTATAATTTTATTAGTATTTAAGTTTGATGTTCAATTCTGATTGCCGTTCCAAAGTTCATAGAAAAACATAGAGAATTGAAATTTTGCTGACGTAAGTTTCTTATGTTTTTACTACTTACGGGCTTGTGGAGATGAGTTTAACTGCGATGAAGTCTATGAGCTAAGCGAGGTGGAGAGGTTGAACAATCCCAGTGGGTGTTCGGTGAACCAGTCTCTTTTGAGACTGGGTAAGCTGGGCACCCGCTGAGGAATGGGGAATGAAGGTTGGTGTGTATTTTAGGATGAATTTACACATCTACCAGACCCCAAAATTAGCTACTTTCGGAACTACTGAAGAAACGAAAATTTTTAAATTACACTATATTATTATATTATTAATATATATCTCATGCCTATGATAGTTATTGGCTATCATGTACGGGAGATTTTTCATTACAAGGCGGGCTTAGTGGTGCTCGTCGATGTTGCTCCTTGTGAAGCGTTGATTCATGAGGCACTAAGGGGGAAGCCCGTGCTCGTAGTTTAATTAAATATAAAGCACGGACTATTCGCTTATTTGAGTACTTTGAGTAATTTCGAAATTATGGAAACACAAAGCTTATATATGATGTTATATCTACGCATTTTAGATGCCATCAGGCTTTGCCGATGACGGTGTAATCCCGTAACCCGTACCCTGTGGTGTGCGGGGATGTAGCTCCCAATGAACCACCAATGGAGATGAGGTGGTTGAGGGAGAAGCCCGTTCAAGTTCCTATAATTTAAATACCAAAAGATAATGCACGGGCAACCACAACCACCGTGATATCAACTCAAATTTTTCAGTATATTATTTAATAACAAAAAATTATAACTCTACGCTAAGAAGTAACCTTAATGTTGGATCTGATCAAGGTCATAGTAACTCTTGTCATATTGGTGAAAGCAAGTCTGGATGATCTAAGAACAAGAGAGATCTCCAATAAAATCTGGATTATAATGATTTTAATTGCATTAATTCTAAATGTGATTCAATACGCTATTCATAAATTCGATGTATTATCCGCCATTATTCAATTTTTAGTAGTATTTGCCATAGCAAATGCTATGTACTATCTCTTTGGCTTCGGAGGTGCGGATTGTAAGGCCTTAATCTGTTTGGCCGTTATGTTTCCCATATATCCAAAGATTTTTGATTTTACAGTTCCTGGACAGATATTTACGCTAAGTGTCCTCGTAGATTCAGCTATACCAATTGTCTTTCTTGTACTGATGAATTTCGTTAGAAATGCAATTAAGGGTAACTTTGGATTGCTCATGTTTTTAGGCTATAGAGTTAAAATAGGAAAAATTCCAAGATTTCACAATCTGCTCGAGTACGTTAAAAATGGAAGAGTCGTTCATAGCCTGAGGGGAGTGGAACCGAATGATAAAATCTTAGATGATTTAAGAAGAATTGGTATAGAATATGTTTGGATTACTCCAGTTTTACCCTTCATAACTTTTATAACGTTTGGTTTTGTTTTAGCTGTAATCCTGGGTGATTTAATGATAATACTAATCCGTCTTTATTTTTGCTAAACAAATACTCTTTGTGAGATTATTCAGTTTGCTTCATTCCATGTAAAATATTCTAAGTATACTATATATATATATGCTAAAAAGATCGCTAAAGGGTTTGGGGTCTGGTAGATGTGCAAATTTATCCTAAAATACACACCAACCTTCATTCCCCATTTGCGATGGAGACCCGACTTACTCCGCCTTTTGACGGATTCATCGAATCTCCATCGGGTTTGTTCAACCGCTCCACCTCGCTTAGCTCATCGATTTCACAGCGGTTGAACTCATCTCCGAAATGTATTTATATCATTAAGTATTTAATACTTTCGGTGAATAAGTATGGGTGTAATTACGGTCAAGATAGATGATAAATTGGAGAAAAGATTAAGAAAAGTGATTATTGACATTTACGGTTCTAAGAAGGGGATTTTAGGTAAAGTAATTGAGGAGGCGATAGAGCTATGGCTAAGCAAGTACGAGAAACAGGAGTAGAGTTCACAACAATTCACGGTTTATTGATTCCAGAAACACAGGAAGATTATCTTAGACTTAATCTACTTTGCCATAGATTCAAGGAAGCTGTGAATAAGGCGATAAGATTGCAATTGGACGATGTTAAGAAGTTGGAAGGAGTTAAAGAATTGCGTAAAATCTTGAACAACTGGTGGTATGCTGTTTCAGCCTGGGATTTCGCTAAGATGTTAATAGAGGGATGCGAAATTAATGAAAGCAATCCGAGATACATTCACGTCAAATCAAAGTTCTTAATTAGCTACGCCAAATCTAATGAGCAAGGGAATAGAAATGTTAAGATTGATTATGAAACCGTTAGGATTAGAGATCCTTTTTTCGGGAGAATGGTTAAAGTTCAAACACAACTTTGGAGAAAGATTTATCATAACTGAGAAGTATACCGTTAAAGTTGCGTTTAGGAACGGTAAAATCTATTTACATCTTAGTATCCCATTTGATTATGTTAGATATGGAGTTACTTGTGGTAGACTAATTGCATCATTCGATTTTAACTCCGATAGAATCAACATGATAATGGTTGACAGAAATGGTAAGATTAGGGATGTTAAGACTAGACACTTTCCAGAAGTAACGTCACATGGTTTCCTAAGAAATAAGGCTAAGGATATTAGGTTGAAAGCTTTAGCTGAATTGTTGAATTACGCTTATTATCACAACGTTGGAATAGTTTTATTCGAAGATCTTGATAGAATTAAGAAGAGACAGTTCACAAACAATCCTAAAGCCAATCGTAAAATTTCTAAGTTCGCAAAACGAGAGTTATTAGATTATGGAATTACAATGGCACTAAAGAGAGGATTTAAAGTATTTTTAGTTAATCCAGCAAATACAAGTAGAATTGCTAAGCAAATTTGTAAGGAGTTAGGATTAGATGTTCATTGCACATCTGCGTACGTTTTAGCACAAAAATTTATAAAATTCTATGAAATTCCATCTAAAATATAACGGCAACATAACCTTAACTTAAAAAAAAGTAATTACACTTTTAAAAAAGTAATTACAAATATTAGAAAAAATTTTATATATTCTCATTCTAATCATAGTAATGACCTAGTGGTGATATGTATGTTGGGAAGGTATAAAATGTTAAAAGACAGGAGGGGATTCACAGGACTTGAGGCTGCAATAGTCCTAATAGCGTTCGTTGTTGTTGCAGCGGTATTCAGCTATGTTGTATTAAATGCAGGATTCTTCACAACTCAAAAGAGTCAGGAAGTTGTCCATACCGGCGTTCAGAAAGCAGCACAGTCAATTGAATTGGCTGGTGATGTTATCGGATACGGTAATACAACGATAAATAAATTGATTAAGATAACATTTACTCTCCAGTGTACTGCTGGAGCTTCACCTGTAGATCTAAATAAGACTATCATAACGTACACGGATGAGGATGATTACAATGCCAGTATGAGTTTTACGTATACAGAAATAACTGGAGATGGTGATAACCTTATCGAACCATATGAAAAGTTTGAGATAACAGTACCATTGGTAGATGAGAATTCATGGGATGCCACCAATAACACGTTCACCGTAACTTACATTGACACATTACCAGGACCAAACGATGAATTCCAACTTGAAATAAAACCACCAGGTGGTGCAGTTCTCCCAATAAAGAGGACTGTTCCACCAAATATTGACGAAGTAATGAGACTGTATTAACTCAAATTTTTTTTATTATTTTTTAGGAGGTGTTTAAATGGGAAACTTGGATCAAAAGGCAATAGACGAATTAGTAGCTAGTATAGACGATGAAACTCTTGAGGATAGATTAAAAAAACTTGAAGATGAGATTAATGCACTTAAAGGTTCGATAAAACGTCTTTTAATGGATATTAGAGAAACGTTAAATAATCTTGAAAATCCTTTTCAAAGCTTACAAAACCTCGCCAAAGTCGTGAATAAACCCTTACAACCTCAACTTGTCCAAGTAGTTCCGAGTCCTTCTTTAAAATCTGAAAGCAAAGTTCGTGAAGATAAAGAAGAAAAAGAGAAAGAAGTTAAGAGGGAGAATAAGGAAAGCATTAATGAAACTCTTTATGAAAAGAAAGAACAGGAGGAATTAATGAAAAAGGTAGAAGATTTAATGGAATTTGAAAAGATTAAAAGTGATATTGAAACTTTTGAAAAGCTTGATATAGTAACACTCTGCAACCTTATAGGATGGATAAAAAATATGCTTAAAAAATTTGATTCTGCTACATTAAAAGAAATCATAGATGTTTTTATGTCTGCTGGCTATATTTCTCCCAAGTTTAAGGAATTCATTGTTAAAATAATAGATATTGTAGATGTAGTGGGTGTTAATAGTAGTTTAGAAGATTTAATATTAGATTTATATAAATTATATAAAATAACAAATCCAAATGATACCAGTATGGATTCAAAGTTACTCTCATTGATTCTTGAGAAGAAATTAAGGTGATAACTCTATGTCAAAGGAGGTAATAGTAACGGCACTCCTCGTGATAGCAACTGTTGTTGCGGTTTCGATTTTCATTGCCTCAATGCTTCCAGCAATTTACGATCTTTCGGACACGTATGCATCCATCACAAATAAGCTTAGTAATAGAATTGGAACTGACATCAGAGTTATATTCATCAAGGTTAACAGTAGTAATGTAACGTTTTGGGCTAAGAACATAGGATATAATCGAATCTCAGCTTCAATGCTAAATTTAAGTGATGTTTTTATAGTGTCTTCAAATCAATCCTATCACATGACGTTTTCAGATTCGAGGATTAGTTATAATATAGAGAATGGAGATGGCGATGACTATTGGGAATACGGAGAAACCCTTAAAGTATCTATCAACGTATCGTTGGATTCAGGTGAATATATTCTGACATTTGTTTTGTATAATGGTGTTAAAACAAGTGAAATCTTTTCGAGGTGAGATTTTATGGGTTTTGAAACAATTATTGCAGCTATAATTTCAATAACTCTGATAATTGCCGTAACAGGTATGTTTATATCGAACAATTATTTCCTAGCCGAGTTAAGCACAATGGAATATAAAAAAGATATTCATAGATCAATAGAAATTATAAATACAAAAATTAGTATAATAAAAATAGTATATAATAATACCTTAAAAGAGGTCGTTGCAGATGTTAAAAATAACGGAGAGGTTAGGTTTAGCAACTTATCCTATTTTGACGTCTTCATCTATGGAAATGCCAGCGGTTACATTGAGACGTATTATCCCACAATTATAGGAGTGGATATGCGCTTAGTAGAGGAGATCACAAATCCCGGTATATTCGATCCACACGAAACCATGAGAGCTGAAGTCTTGCTTGATAACAATCTTCCAAACGGAACTTATGTTCTGGTCATTTGTACACCAAATGGAGTTTGTAATAGTAAAGAGTTTTATGTTGGTTAGGGGGTGATAGTTTGGATATAGGTCTTGAAGAAATTGAGAGGGAAAAAAGCAATATAATTTCAAGTGGAAATGGAGAGATAGATAGAAGATTAGGAGGAGGAATACCTCTAGGTTCTCTTACATTAATAGAGGGCGAAAACGATACGGGAAAAAGTGCTTTGTGCCAGCAATTTACATATGGTGGATTATTGCAGGGATACAGAATTGCCTACTATACGACAGAAAACACGACGAAAAGTCTGTTAGCTCAGATGGAGTCTTTAAGTTTGGATGTATCAGATTTTTACGCTTGGGGGTACTTAAGAATCTTTCCAATACATTTAGAGGGGGTGGAGTGGAATGTCGAGCAGATGAAGAGGATATTACATTTATTAGCCGATCATATAAAATTTATAAAAGAAAATGTAATATTTATAGATTCCCTTACAATGTTCACAATATATTCAACAGAAGACGATATCCTAGAATTTCTTACAAAGCTAAAGAATTTATGTGATAAGGGTAAAACTATATTTATAACACTACATCAGCATGCATTTAAGGAGGACACACTCGTAAGAGTCCGTTCGGCATGTGACTGTCATCTTTTCCTAAGAAAAGAACAAGTAGGGGATAGATATGTTTGTATTCTTGAAGTAGCAAAAATTAGGGGGGCTAAAAAGACAACAGGAAATATCGTGAGCTTTGAAGTTGTTCCAGGCTTTGGATTAAAAATAATTCCAATACAATCCGCCCAAGCCTAACGAAAAGTTTATCTTCAAAAACTATATGATAACTATTAGTATAAGTATAATAATGAGAATGATTGGGGGAAGGGTATGGCATTAGCCGTACAGAGGTTAGAGGAGACGCTAAAACCTAAAGAGCTAAAACAGGGAATTGTAGCAAATCTTCCGTTTAAACCTAAGAAAATAGAAGAAGTACATGATACTATCAATTTAAGGAGTTGTGGCATATACAGAATACTACCAAAGGAAATGAAAAAGGAAGTTGAGAAAAACCTTCATTTGCTTGAATACCTCCATATCCTTCCCCTCGATAAAATTGGAATTCCAAAATTTTATCCTAAACTTAATAGGAAAATGCATGATGAGATAGAAAATCCCAACTTGATTTATCCAGCAGATGAGCAAATATACATCCATATATATCCTGATAAGAACGATGTAAGGAACTACTACATTCCAATTGAGCCAACACTTCTTACGGGTGTGGATGAACTTCTAAAAAAGGTGGAAGAAAAGTTGGTCGAATATATGGCTGACGTCGAATTTGATTTAGAAGATGATGAAGAAAAAAGGAAAATCCTCAGAGAGGCCTTGAAGGAGATTTGCGAAATCGTGAGTGAGGATGAGTTACAAGGTAATGGAAAAAAAGCCGGTATTTTCTCAAAAATTTTGTTCTTCAATAGGAGAAACGGAAATGGAAAGGTGTACGTTACAAAACAGCAGTATAAAGCTTTAGAATATGCTTTGATAAGAGATAAGGTTGGATTGGGAATACTGGAACCTTATATCAGGGATAAGTACATTGAAGACATATCATGCAGCGGTTTGGGACCTATTTTTATAGAACATAAGATATTCAAGGGTTTAAAGAGCGTAATTGAATTTAAAGACGAAGAATCGCTTAATAGATTTATAATTAAACTCGCAGAAAGAATCGGAAAACCCGTTACGTATAAGGATCCAATTGTAGATGCTACACTTCCGGATGGTTCAAGAATAAATATCGTTTATGGTAGCGATATAAGTAAAAACGGTAGTAACTTCACGATTAGAAAGTTCAGTGAGAAACCCTTTAGTGTTCTACAGCTTATCGAATTTGGAACATTAGATTATATGATTGCAGGATATCTCTGGCTTTTAATTTCTGAAGGTATGAGTGGTTTTATATGCGGTGAAACCGCGAGTGGTAAGACAACATTCCTAAACGCTATAACGACATTCATAAGACCAGAAGCCAAGGTTATATCAATTGAAGATACTCCGGAATTACAAGTTCCACACAAAAACTGGACTAGGGAAGTCACGAGAGGAAGCACAAAGAGGGGGAGCATCGGGGAGGGTAGCGGTTCAGAGGTTACAATGTTTGATTTGTTAAAAGCTGCCCTAAGGCAGAGACCCAATTACATTCTTGTCGGTGAGATAAGAGGTATTGAAGGTAATATTGCATTTCAGGCTATGCAAACAGGTCATCCAGTTATGGCAACATTTCATGCTGCTACTGTTGAAAAGTTAATTCAGAGGTTGACATCACCACCGATAAGCGTCCCAAAAACATTTATAGACAATTTAAATTTCGTTGTAATTACAAGCAGCGTTAGAAGAGCTGATGGAAAGCTTGTAAGAAGGGTTTTAAGTGTTAATGAAATAGTTGGTTATAATCCACAAAAGGGTGGAGTGTCATACATTGAAGTTTTTTCCTGGAATCCGGCAACAGATACTCATATATTTACAGGTTATGGTAGCTCCTACCTTTTGGAGCATAAAATTGCAACCCGTTTTGGAATTCCATCGAATAAGAGAAAGATAATATATAAAGAGATTGAAAAAAGGGCTAAAATTCTGAAAAAATTGCATGAGCAGAATATTACAGATTTTTATGAATTATTCAAAGCCATTTCAAAAATTCAAAAGAGCGGTCTACTTAGAATTACAATTTAAGGTGATTGAGATGAACGTGGGTTTCACAAATACAATCAAATTGTCATTGAATTTTAAATTCAATTTCCTTGAAAAATTAATTGAGAAACTAAAAACGATAAAAGAGGAGTTGTATATAGATAATGATTTACTATTTGTATTGACATACATGACATCTATCTCTACCGCCCATTTAAGTAGAGACAAGCTATTTGAAATGGTATCTGAAAAAAAAGAATATTTCTCGAGTAAATATTTTAAGAAGGTTTTAAATTTAACAAAAAACTGGCATTATGACTATGCTACAGCCTGTAAAGTTATTGCTAGGAAGATAAGGAATGAAAAAGTGAAAAGACTATTTAATAGACTGGCAAATGCAATTTCAACTGGAGAGCCAGATAGAGAAGTTTTAAAGAATGAATGGACCGTTTTTAAGACCGTAAGGAAGGATGAGTACATGAGGTGTCTTGAAAGTTTAAGAAAGTGGGCGGATGCGTATACGTCAATCCTAGTTTCTGTTACATTAATATCTGTGGTGATCATACTTGCAGCAATGATATACAAGAGCGAGGATCCTTTTTTGACATTTTTTATGGCAGCGTTAGCAAGTTTTGTATCCTCAATGTTTGGTGTTTTTATGCTCTTTAAGTCTGCACCGAAGGATCCAAAGACGCATAATTTAAGTATAAAGTCAAAGGAGCAGAGATTAATATCAAAACTATCACCAATCTTACTTCCTATAGCACTTGCAAGTCTTATATTTTTAACAATAATACCAATAGCTTTAGACTTGAATTTAGGTCCAAAAGGGTTAGGATTGGTCATCTTTGGACTCATAATTTTACCGCTCGGTATAATTGGTAAGATTGACGATAAAAAGATAAATAAAAGAGATGAGGCCTTTACGGGTTTTATTAGAAGCCTTGGAGTAATAATATCTGGAACAGGCGTATCCATAGCTAAGGCTTTGAGTAAAATAGATCAAAGGAATCTGGGGGAATTAAAGGATCTCGTTTTACAACTTCACAGAAGGTTATCTCTTGGTTTAAATCCAAAGCTATGTTGGGAAAAGTTTGTTGGAGAAAGCGGTAGCTATCTCATTTACAAGCTTACAAGTATATTCGTAGATGCAACGGATATGGGTGGAGACGCTGATGCCATTGGTGAAATAGTTAGCTCATCGAACTTAGAAATGGTTTTATTAAGGCTAAAAAGAGAACTGATATCGAGTGGATTTGTTAATCTTTTAATCCCTCTCCATACAGCTATGGTTGGGCTTATACTATTCATTACACAGATAATTACAAAGTTTAAAACATTGATGTCTATGATGTTTGTAGCACAACTCGGAACTTTAGAGAGCCCAAATGTGCTGTACAGAGTTCCCATAAGTGGATTAAATATAAATCTCTTTGGAGAAATTCCAATCGATTTATTAAACAAATACAGTCTAGCAATGATTTTGATCTTAATATTTGTAAATACGATTGCATCAAAAGTGGTTAAGGGTGGTGCAAATTATTTGATTTATTATTATGGAAGTATTTTATCTATAGTTTCCGGTTTATTAATGGCAGTAGTTCCCCCAGCTATAAACTGGTTCTTTTCATTACCATCGTTTGTTGGAGGTGAGTAAATGTGAGGTGGGGTCTAGGCCTGTTGTTTATAACTGCAATGGTGTTGTCTTGTGGATGCATACAAAAGATAAACATGAATGATGTCATGGATGAGATAAGGTCTAATGTAAAAAACATCATTAATGAGACTTACACAGATTCAGAGAATTTTAAGCTTAATACAGGAAATGAGTTTATCTTAAAGGTCGGGGAGTCTGTAGAATATGAAGGAATAAACGTAACAGTAAAAAACGTTTGGTTTTCAAGTGATTTAAGAGATTTTAAAACATTTAAGCCCATTGACAAGTATTTTGGTGTTGCTGAGGAAGGATATGAATTTCTCGTTGCATACGTAAGAATAGAGAATAAAGGGAATAAGACAATTTATACAACTGCACACGACTTTATAGTCATAGATTCTCAGGGAACTGTTTATCCTTACAGTGTTCTAACACATGCATTCGAAGATAAACTCGATTTTAAAAAACTTGGGGAAAATGAGTATACTGAGGGAAAAATCGTGTTTATAATCCCTAAAAATAAAACCAAACTAAAAATAGCATACTGCTTTGGTTCTCTTGCTGATTTCAAGTCATTCTTTAGCTTCTTCAAAAATAAGTGGGCAGTATGGGTAGTAAAGAAGTAATTACTCTACCATAAAATTGTAATGGTCTCTGTAGGAAAATGATCGATCGAAAAATCGACGGCTGGTCGAATGAAAACAACTCTAGGAGGTGTCGATGTTTATGAAAAATAAAGATGTTTTGGAAGATGTGGGATTTAGTTAAAGGTGAGATTGTGGGGGGTGTTATGGAATGGAGTGGTATAGTATTGTGGAACAACATATAAACCACATCACGACGTTGTTGGTGCTAGTGGGGTTCATGACTGTAATTATTTATTTATGTAGTAAAATACTGAAGGATATCAAGAAAAAAAAAGAAGTTAAGGAAAGAGAAATCGATGAAAAACTTGAGGAGATTACAAAATCTGATGTCAAAGCTACTAAAACCGCTAATGCCGTTAACACTGTGACTGAAGACCTACTTGAAGAGATGGATACGACAAATAGGATCGTTAAAGGAAATATACAAAAACACACATTTAACCTAGATGATGCGGAAGAAAATGTAAATGAAGAACTTAGTTTTAGTAAAGTGAAAGAGGATGAACGAATTGAATTTGATGAAAAGGATGATCTAATCTCATCACTTGAGAAAGAGATTGAAGTTGAAGAGAGGGAAGAAATAGACTTACTTAGGGATTTAAAGGGTCAAAAGTTTGAAATCCAGGAGTTGGAGTCTGAGATACTCGAGATATTACAAACCATTAAAAAATATAAAACCAAAGAATGAAACTACCTAATTAATAGGTTGGCACGACAAAGTCAAAGCGAGTTAATATGAATTGATTTGGATTTTTTTATTTTATTTTAGATTTTTTATAGATTTAAAACATTCTTATCTAATGCTCAGAATATGAAATATATCAGCGCGTAGGTACCAGATACACTTTTAATAATTACATATTTGAAATTCCTTTTTTCCACGAAAATTTTATTTAAATGAAATTTAGTATACATAACAATAACAATAATGAGGTAACAGGGTGAAACTATGGACGCTTTAAAAATTCTCTTTAGAATTGTCGAAGAAGGTGATAACATTCTTGCAGTATTCCCAGACATGTATAGCTTCTTTATAGCATCTAAATGGATATCAGAAAATTACATTGAACCCCTCTGGCTTATTTGGACTGATATCGGTGTAGAAAGGATTAACCATATAAGTAGAAAATACGGTTTTCCGACATCGGGCAGAGCAGTTATAGTAAATTCAAATAAGGTATGTGAACCATTGAATACGATATACTACCTCAATATAATAGAAGATATAGATAAACTGGGAGATATTCTGTCAGAAGATAGAGTTGTGATTTCGTTTGGGATCGATTTTCTCAAGATATACAACAGCAAGTTATTGAACGAAGTTATCAAATTAATAGCAGAGACTAATAGGAGTATCATAATCAATGCAATTTTCGATAAAACTCTATTAGATGTACTCATACCATTCCATGATGCATTAGTTGAAATCGTTAAAAATGAGGATATAGGAGCATTTTATCACCCATATGTTGCCAAATTGAAGTTTTACATGAAAAATGGATCCACGGTTATTTCTATCCCGCTTAATATCTCAGGTTCATTTGATGATATCGATGAGGGGAGGTGATGGTATGGCTAAAAATGTAGATGTAGATGTTGAGAATGTAGACATTGAGAAACTCTTGAGTCTTTTGGATAAGAAGGACCAAGAAATTAAAAAGTTGAAGAAAGCGCTCAAATCGACAAAAGAGAAGAGGACAGAGATTGAAAAATTGAAAGAGAATTTCGAGGATGAAATAAGAAGTATTAGAGCAGAGATTAGCACAATTCTAAATACAGTTTCAGATATAGTCTGTGTATTCGACAAAAGTGGAGAACTCATATTATGGAACAAAAAAGCTGAGAAAACCTTTGATAGCTTAGAAAAGATACCAAATATCTTTAAAGATTTCATAAATAATGCACTATCTGGAAAAACAATAGTTGACTATAGAGATACTATTTTATTTAATGGAAAGAGCAAACACTTCTCAGTATCTGCAATGCCAATAACCCAGAATGGTTCTGTGAAAGGTGTCGTTCTTACACTTAGAGATCCCGATGAATTACACGAACTATCTGAGGAGGTTTGGAGACTTAAGGAAACTTTGAGGGCCGTACCAATTCCAGTCTTAATCTCTGACTCGAAGTTCAACGTAACGTTTGTAAACGAAAAGTTTGCAGAGATGTTTGGATATAAGAGCGTTGATGAGGTAATCGGTAAGAAATGCTACGATGTTGTTAGGAGTAATGCCTGTAAGACTAAGAACTGTAGAAAGGCATTAGTGAGAAAGACTAAAGGAAAAGTCGAGCGAATTGAATCCGTTGTCAAGACGGCCGATGGTAAAGAAATCCCAGTACTGGTTGATGCGGAACCAATACTCGATTTAGAAGGAAATCTTACAGGAGAACACGTAGAGGCGTTTGTTGACATATCTGAGATAAAAGATAGAGAAGAACAAATTAGAGAGCATTTAAAGACCACAGATGAGTTATTTAAGTCGATTCCGTCACCAACGTACATATTTGTCTTAGATATGGATAGAAGGATTATCTACGCAAATAGAGATGTTGCAAGGTTACTTGGATTTGAAAGTCCAACGAACCTTATTGGAAAGAGAGTTGGAGATTTAATGGAGGTTAAATGCGATTTTGAAATAGAGGGTACAGCGAGGACGATATTTGGTAGAGCTGTTGAGAACGAGAAGGAAATTAAGAATTTGGAGGCAGTGATAAAGGTAAATGAGAGAGAAATACCAATAGTATTATCTATTTCACCAGTATATCTTGAGAATGAGTACATCGGTTCTATTGCGGTATTCACGGATATTACAGAACTTAAGAGAAAGGAAAAAGAGCTTACCGAGATATTCAAAAACTTCCCAAGACCCGGTTATGTATATTTCATTGATGCTGATGGAGTTATAAAGTACATAAGCGAGGCGTTTGCAACAGATTTCATTGGTAGTAAAGCTGATGAACTAATTGGCAAGAGGATATCGGATGTGATTGGCATTAAGACCGTAGCCGAAAAAACTCTTGAGACAGGTAAGGAGATAATTGGAAAGGTGGCTCAAGCAAAAATGAGAGATGGAAGTAAGAAGTATTTATTAGTCTCTGGCATACCGATAAGTTACGATGATAAGGTGATAGGGGCCTTTAGTTTTCTTACAGACATAACACAGCTTAAAGAGAAAGAAAAACAAATTAAAGAGACACTTGAATACATAAATAAAATCCTTGAAAGACTTAGCAATGGAATTAGGGAACTACAATCTGGAAATCTTAGCATTAAGCTTGAAAAGATAAAAGACGATGAATTAAACAGAATATTTGATGTATTCAATGAATTCACTGAAAGACTTTTGCATATAATTGATGGACTTGCCAGGGATATGATTAATGTTGTAAATCATATGAAGGAGGCTAGAGATGCGGTTGGCCAAATGAATACGGGGATGCAACAGATTTCTTCTGCCTCTCAACAGATCGCTACCGCAAGCGAGAACCTAAGCAAGCTTGCAAATGCATCCATGGTTGAGGTTAAATCTGCAAAAGACCTTTTTGTAGGACTGGATAAATCTGCAAAAGAGTCTAGTAAATACGTAGTTGAGCTGTCTAAAAATGCCAATGACATGAAAGAAAGAGGGATAAAATCAATTGAAATTCTTAACACAATTGTTGATAAAATAGAACAAACGGCATCTATTGTTCAAAGTCTCGGTACAGCTGTAAGAAACATAGGTAAGGTAACTGAAAAGATAAAGAGTATAGCAGATCAAACAAATCTACTGGCCTTAAATGCAGCAATTGAGGCAGCAAGAGCAGGTGAACATGGAAGAGGATTTGCAGTAGTTGCAGATGAGATAAGAAAGCTTGCAGAAGAATCGAGGAAGAGTACAGATGAAATCAACGAAATAATTACAAAAGTACAGGAGGAGACAAAGAAGGTTATAGATGCTGTGGAAGATACTAGATCTGGTATAGCAGAGGGGAGCAAAGAGATTGAAGTTGTTTTGAAGAGAGTGGAGGATGTTGCCAAGATGATCAATGAGATAAGCGATATGATACAGAGAGTCTCAAGGGCAGCCGATGAGGGATTGAGTAAGATTGAACAAATTGCAAAAAGCTTTGAGGAAGTAGCTTCAACTGCTGAGGAAAATGCAGCATCAAGTGAGGAGACATCAGCTGCAATTGAGGAACAAACTGCTGCTGTTCAACAGGTAAGTATGAGCATAGAGAGGGTAAATGAAGTTGCTAGGAAAACATTGGAGACGATAATTGAAAACTTTAGGCTAAGCGATGATTTATCTAAGATCCTTCAAGAGTCTATTAATAGAACTCTAGATGTGGATGAGGGTCTTAGAAAATAATAAATTATTCCTTTCTATTATAAAAGGTGATAAATATGGTTACGATGAGAAGTAATAAAACAATACAGGTAATAGTGTTTAACCTTGGAGATGAAAAATATGGTGTGGAAATAAGTCAGGTTAGAGAAATAATCAGGCCTAGCAAGATAACAAGAATACCAAATGCCCCAGATTTTGTTGAAGGTGTCATAAATCTGAGAGGACAGGTAACTACAATTATAAATTTAAGGAAGAGATTTGGATTACCTCCCAAGGATATAGACAACGATACGAGAATTATAGTTGTGGAATATAACGGTGCTGTAATAGGTATGATGGTTGATACTGTAAGCGAGGTTAAATATCTTTCAGCAGAGGATATAGAACCCCTGCCAAACATAATAACCTCAAGAAGTGAGGCAAAGTTCCTAAAGGGTATAGGGAAACTACCAGATGGTTTACTTATTCTCATAGATCTAAATAAAGTTCTCAGTGATGAGGAAGTGGAAAACATAAAGATGTGATTATGAATGAGAAGATAATATTAAGGACAAAAGCAGAATTTTACGATGAGAACTGGAGAAAAGTTGAATTTATTTTAACTAATAGGTATGTTAAAATAGGAAACAACACAATTCAATTTAAAGAAATAGAGGACATTGAACTAGTTAATATTGATGAAAGAAAAGCTATTAGGATTAAAAAGGGTAAGGATTTCATAGTAAGCCTCCCTAAGGACTTACAGGACCATGTGTTTAAATACATTGTATTTAACTTAAAGTCGGATAGGTTTGCAGTTTACTTCCTATCCCCAGCAATAGTTGGAGGAGTTGTTGTTAAGGATGCAAAATGGGAAAAAGGGTATCTAAGCATAACAGATGAGGCCCTGTGGTTTTTATCACCTTCAAAACAGGTTAGAATTCCACTAAAAAGCCTAGGTAGTGTAGAAAGAGACATAAGAACAGTTGGAAAAAAGGAGAGGTCTGTTCTTATGCTCAAACATGTTGAAAGTGGAGAGGTTATTACAAGCTTTATACTATGCCCAGAAACAACACTTGAAATGCTCCAAGACTACCTGAGAAGGCTTATTGAAAAACATAAGCCAAAGGAAAAATTATCAGAAGTTGAAGAGCAGATAATCGTAATGTTGTACTCTGGATTGGATTCTGCAAGCATAGAATCAACACTAGGCATCACAACTGAGGAATTAAATATGTATTTTGATAAACTCATAAATTTAGGACTCGCTAGAGTTGTAAAAATTAGAAAGGAGTTAGAACTAACGCCAAAAGGTATCTCTCTCGTTGATGATATTATGAAAAAGAAGTAGGAGGTGATGTAAGTGGCAAAAGTTCTTATAGTAGATGATGCAGCATTTATGAGAAAGCTCTTAAAGAATATATTGTTCTCGGGCGGTTTCGATATAGCAGGAGAAGCTGAAAATGGAAAACAGGCTGTAGAACTCTATAGAAAGCTAAAACCAGATGTAGTCATGCTTGATATAGTTATGCCAGAGATGAATGGTTTAGAGACTCTAAAAGCGATAAAACAGATAGATCCAGATGCAAAAATAATAATGTGCACAGCTGTTGGACAAGAAAAGATTGTTAAAGCTGCAATTAAGCTTGGTGCAAGAGGTTACATTGTAAAACCATTTCAGGCTCAAAAGGTTATAGAAGAAGTGAAAAAGGTGCTCGGATCATGATCCGGGTACTTGTCGTCGATGATTCTGCATTCATAAGAACAGCCATTAGATATATGTTAAGGGATGAAAATATAGAAGTAGTTGGTACTGCAAAAAATGGTTTAGAAGCTATAAAAAAGACGATAGAATTAAAGCCTGATATAATTACCCTTGATATAAAAATGCCGGTAATGGATGGCTTAACAGCATTAAAAAAGATAATGGAAATAAGACCAACACCTGTAATAATGCTAAGTGCACTTACAAAGGATGGAGCTAAGGAAACAATTGAAGCATTGAGAATTGGTGCTGTAGACTTCATAACAAAGCCTAAGGCTTTAACAGATATATGTTCAATATCAAAGGAATTGATAAAAAAGATAAAAACTGTTGCAAGTTCTACACCAAATCTAATAAGACTTCAGAATTTAAAGAAGTATAAGGGTGGTGTTGTTAGAGGGAGGTTTAACCGTTGTGAGGATAAGGATATCTGTATCCTTATAGGTTCTTCAACCGGTGGCCCTTCGGCACTGGAGCATATAATTCCAAGATTTCCATCCGATCTTCCGGCCTCAGTCTTTGTGGTTCAGCATATGCCACCTAATTTTACCAAGCAGTTAGCAGATAGATTAAACTCTATATCTGAGATCAGGGTAAAAGAAGCTGAAAACAACGAGAGGGTAAAGAAAGGAGTCGTATACATAGCACCAGGTGGAAAGCACATGAAAGTAAAAAGAATCTTTGATAAAATCGTTAGGATAAAGATTGTTGATGGCAAGCCTGTTAATGCTGTTAAGCCCTCAATAGATGTTACGGCGGAGTCGATCGTTCAAACGTATGGTGGAAATACAATTGGAGTGATACTGACTGGGATGGGTTGTGATGGTGCATATGGAATGAAACTTATCAAGGATCATGGAGGTTTTACAATTGCCTGTAGTGAGGATACTTGTGTTGTTTCAGCTATGCCAAAAGCTGCAATAGAATTAGGGGCAATAGACTCTGTCAAACCCCTTTACGAAATTACAGATGAAATTATTAGGTTTTTAGAGGTGAAGTGTGATGGACGTTAATGAATATAAACAAGAGTTTCTTCAGGAAGCAAGGGAATATCTAGATGAATTAAATAAGAACTTTATAGAATTAGAAAAGGGTAATTCAGATGTTATTAATGAGATATTCAGAATGGCACATACCATAAAGGGAATGGCTGGATTTATGAATTACAAGACATTGGAAGAACTGTGTCACACCTTAGAAAACGTTTTAGGCAAGATAAGAGATGGAGAGATTAACGTTAATGAGGAAATCATAGATCTAATGTTAAAAGCAGTTGATAAGATTGAAGAGATACTAGATAGGATAGAATCGGAAGATAACGATGAGGTCGATATCAGAGATGTGTTGACAAATCTTAGGAAGGTTATAGAGAAGGATGTGAAAGTCGATACCGGAGTTGATAAAAATAGGGACTTCGCCCAGGCAGATATCAGGATTGATGTTAAGCTTACGGATGACTGTGTAATGAAAGGTGTTAGAGCTGCACTCGTAGTTGAATCTCTTAGTGAGATTGCAGAAGTTTTGGGAACTATTCCAGATGAAGATAAAATGGATGAGAAAGATTTTGACGGATCCTTTAGTGTATTTATAAAAGGAGGTGATGTTGAAAGGATTGAAAAGGTTATGAATAATATTGCGGAAGTTGAAAGGTTTGAGATACATCGATTATCACCTGATGAGGATAAGGAGATAAAGGGGGATAGGAAAGATATCAAGGAAAAAGAAGAAAAGCAAGACAAGAAGTTTGAAACGATAAGAGTTAGTATAGAGCACCTGGATAACATAATGAACCTTGTAGGTGAGCTTGTAATCGGTAAGAGTAGACTTCTACAGGTTGCTCAGGAGTATGACATTCCGGAGTTAAAAGAGGCTGTTGATATAATGGATAAGTGTATCGCAAGTCTACAGGATGAGATCATGAGAATTAGAATGGTTAAAATCGAAAGAATACTTAACAAATTCCCAAAGATGGTTAGAGACTTAGCAAGAAAGCTTGGTAAAAAAGTTGAACTTATAATAAAAGGACAGGATACTGAGTTAGATAGAACAGTTCTTGATGAGATCCATGATCCGCTAGTTCATCTGGTGAGAAATGCGATTGATCATGGTATAGAGCCCCCTGATGAAAGAAAGACTAAGGGTAAAGATGAAGTGGGAAGGATTGTTATCTCTGCAATGAGAGAGAAGAACAATGTGATAATTGAAATTGAAGACGATGGAAGAGGATTAGATCTAGAGAAGATAAAGGAGAAGGCAATTGAAAGAGGATTGATTTCCCCTTCAGAGGCTGAATCCATAAGCGATGACGAGATAAAGATGTTAATCTTTACACCTGGATTCTCAACAAAGGATAAACCCACAGAGATCTCTGGTAGGGGTGTTGGAATGGACGTCGTGAAGTCTAGAATTGAAAAACTAGGAGGTAGTATAAAAGTTTTTTCAGAAAAGGATAAGGGGACAAAAATTAGGATTACATTACCACCAACTGTTGCAATAATAAAAGCCTTACTCGTTAGAGTTGGTAAGGAGGACTACGCCATTCCGCTATCAAACGTAATCGAGGCGTTATATGTAACGGATGAAAATTGGAAGGTCATACATGGTAACGAATTCTTATATGTTAGAGGTAAGCTTATACCTGCATTTAAGCTAAGGGATCTATTTAAAGTTAGGGATGGCCATCCTGAAAAAGAAGTAGGAATTATCGTAGAAAGAGAAGGTGAAAGATATGCACTAATAGTTGATGCTATAACAGACCAACAGGAAATAGTGATAAAACCTCTAAGCAACTTTTTAGCCAAAATTAAAGGGTTTAGCGGTGTTACAATACTTGGAGATGGTAGGGTAATACCCATAATAGATGTAACTACTCTCCTTGGGGGGTGATGGGTTTTGGATACAATTAGCGGTTTTGAGCTTGACATATTGAAGGAGTTGGGGAATATAGGTGCCGGTCATGCTGCAACGTCTCTTTCACAAATGATTGGAAGAATAATCGAACTAACAGTTCCAAAGGTCAACATAGTTAGCATATCGAAAATTCATACGGCTTTACAGAATCAGTTAAACGGTAGCGATATTGTCGCAGGAGTCTTTGTTAGCTTAAATGACCTAGAAAATGAAGAAGTCGGGTATATATACATATTATTTCCGAAAAACTCTTCAAAGGCTTTGACATCATTACTTCTTGGTAATAATGAAGAGAGTGAGGAAATGTTAAAATCGGCATTGATAGAACTAGGAAATATACTATCTTCGTCCTTCTGTAATGCAACAGCTGAGCTTCTTGACACAATGCTTATACCCACCCCACCAGGCTTTGCAGTTGATTATGTACTGGCATTAATAGAATCAATACTACCAAAAATTGCTGAAAAAAGTGATAACATAATACTGTTTGAAGCACAGCTAAAAGACGAGAGTAACAGTGTTAGTATCATGATAATGTTTATACCAGATGAAAAGATCATGAAATGCATAAGAAAACTAAGAGACATGGTGGAATAATGGAATTCGTAGTCGGCATAGGAGAAATTAAGGTTACTAAGAATAATGGTACACTTGTAGCATTAGGTCTGGGTTCATGCATATGTGTTGCTCTTTACGATACCAAGAACAGAATTGGAGGATTAGCACATATACTATTGCCATATTCAAGTGAAGACAGTAGAAATCCTAAGTATGCAAACCATGCAATTCCAACGCTTATCGAGGAGATGAGAAAAATGGGTGCAAAGAGAGAAAACATAGTTGCAAAGATATCTGGTGGAGCTCAGATATTTAAACATATGACACTTGAATTTTTAAAGATAGGTGAGAAGAATATTAAAGCAGTAAGAGAGATTCTAAAAAAGTTAAATATAAGGATAGTTGCTGAGGATGTGGGAGGGACACGTGGTAGAAACGTTTACTTTTTTGTGTCGAATGGAAAACTACTTGTGAGATACAGCAACGGTGAAAATGTATGGATTTAGCTTTTAAATCAATAATAAACTATGTATCTAAAAACGCAGGAGTGAATCTAAACGGGTACAGAGAAAATTATCTTAAGAGAAGAATAGAATTTAGAATGAAGGCAGTAGGCGTTAAGAATTATGTTGAATACTTCAGGATTCTCAGAAAGGATAGAGATGAAATTTATAAACTTTTAGATGCTATAACAATAAATGTAACAGAGTTTATGAGAGACAAGACACCATTTTACCATTTCATGAGGCAAATACTTCCAAATATTGCCGAAAGAAAGAGGAAAATTGGTAGCAAAATGATAAGAATCTGGAGTGCTGGATGTTCATGCGGCGAGGAACCGTATTCCATAGCAATTTGTATTTACGAATCACTCGGCAATGACTGGTCACCTATTATATACGCTACAGATATAGATGAGGAATGCCTAAAAAGGGCTGAAGAAGGTGTTTATTCCGTTCATCAACTAAAAAATTTAAGTGAGGAAATAATTAAAAAATATTTTAATAAGATGAATAATAAACTTGTTATAAAACCATTTTTAAAGAAGTGTATCAAATTTAAAAAGCATGACTTAATCACCGATAAACCAGTATCAAGGTTTTTTGATGTAATATTTTGTAGAAATGTCATGATATATTTTACGAAAGAGCAGAAAATCAAGGTTATCAACGATTTCTACCATGCTTTGGTTAAGGGGGGTTATTTGATAATTGGTAAATCTGAAACGATACCAAATGAGTTTAAAACTAAATTTATGGCTATAGATTTAAAAGAAAAAATTTATATGAAAATATAAATTTCTCAAATCGTAAGCTATAAATATCCGATGACAATGATAGTTATAATAATGTGATTGCTGATGGGTTTAATTAATGTCGTTCTGAGGTGAAATATAATGATAAGTGCTAACATACATACAAGTGATAGAGTTAGAAAACATCAAAAAATTTTAAAAGTCATATCAAGGAATGGTGTTAGCTCCATACTCTTTAAACTTGAAAGAAATCCCATGAGGTTTTCTCAATTGATGTTTGAGACAAAATTAAATCCAGGAATTTTGAATAGACATTTAAAATCGTTAATGGATTTAAATGTTGTTGAGAAGAAATCGGATAAATATATACTAACCGAAACTGGAAGGAAATTAATTTCAGTTCTTGAAGAAATGTTAAAAATCTTAGAAATCTAAGAGCATTTACACAATAATCTGATTAACAAGCTAATAAAAGCGCTAATTAAGATAAATCTACTAGAGGAAATATTTAAGGAAGAAATGAGAAAAGCCTATGAAGTATCATGGATGCATATTAAATTAGGGTTCGAAGCTGTTTTGGATGACATATAACAAACCATAATATTTTTAAGCAATTGATAACATTTAGTAACTAATGGATATGCTTAGAATAGGAAGGCTTGCAAAGATGCTTGGAGTACATCCATTAACAGTTAGGAGATGGATATACGACAAGAAAATCAAAGCTGTTAAGATTGGAAAAGAGTACAGGATACCTTATTCGGAATACTTAAGATTAGTAGGAGAATCTGATGTTGAGAATAAGGTTATCATCTATGCAAGAGTTTCATCAAAAGATCAGGAAAAGGATTTGCATACACAAGTAGAATACTTAAAGAGATATTGTGATGAAAAAGGATATGATGTTTTAGACGTTCTAACTGACATAGCATCTGGACTAAACGAAAATAGAAAAGGATTGAATAAAGTCTTTGAATATGTTACCAATAGAAAGATTAGAAAAGTTGTAGTAGCTACTGAAGATAGGCTAACTAGATTTGGATTTAAATATTTGAGCACATTGTTTAAAGCATTCAACGTAGAAATAGAAGTTGTAGACAGTAAAAAAGGATTCAAAACTCCTCAAGAGGAGCTTGTAGAGGATTTAATCACGATTATAACGTCGTTTGCCGGGAGGTTGTATGGTTTTAGGAGTCACAAGAGGAAGAAGGTGATAGAAGTTGTCAGAAGTTTACTCAGTAGTTAGAACTGTTCAATTTAGAACTCCATTAAAATGGAATGATAAGATCAAAGATTACCGTGATTTGGTTAATTATTTCATAGATTACGGTTTAAAAAACAATGTTACGTCTTATAAAAGGCTTAGACAGGAGAATTACGATTATCTAAGGAGAGAATATTCGGATTTTCCGTCCCATTACATTCACACCTCAGCACAAATAGCGTCTGGACTATTAAAAAGTCATAGGAGATTACTAAGGATGTGGAAGAAAGGAGAAATTGAGGAAAAACCATCTAGACCAATCTTTAAGAAATTAGGGGTTTTGCTTGACGAAACAACGTTTTCATACAGGATTGAAGATGATGAAATAGAATTCTCATTGAACTATTTCGGCGAGAGAATAAAGTTTAGAAGGAAGATTCACAAACATCTTAAGAAATACCTAAATCAGGGTTACAGAATTTCAAGACAACCGATTTTAAAACCGAGAAAAGGTAAAATATACTTACTTCTACCGCTGAAAAAGGATGTTAAAGTTAAGGAATGTAAAAACGTTTTAACGGTAGATGTAAATCTAAACAACGTAACGTGGTTTAACTCAGGAAAAATTAAACAAGTTCTAACGTTCGAGCAGAGAATTAGAACCGCCTACTATTTAAAATACCGCAGGATGCAGTTGAAGATAACAAAACTTGAGAAGAGAAAGAGGGTTTATAGAAAATACAAAGAGAGACATAAGAACTGCATCAAAGACATATACTACAAAATTGCTAATGAAATCGTTGATGATTCTGAAAGAACGAATTCAGTAATCGTAATGGAAGATCTAACCGGAATTAGGGATTCAATAGATTATGGAAGTAAACTAAACGGAATTCTACATAAATGGAGCTTTAGAAGATTCCAAATAATATTGGAGGAAAAGGCTAAGGAGAGAGGTATTCCCGTTTTGAAGGTCAATCCGTCCAATACTTCGAGCCTGTGTCCGATGTGTGGTGCTAAGTTGACACCGAATGGATACAGGCTCTTAAAATGTAGTTGCGGTTTCGAGGGAGATAGAGATTGTGTTGCCGTGTTAAACTTAGCCAGAAGATGTGGGGAGTCTCCGTTCCCCCCGAAAGCCAACGCAGATGAAGGACTGAGGATTTATCCCGATGAAGTTTGGAGCGTCGGAAGGTTCTCCGTAGCTAATAAACAAAAGAGATTGTTAAAGCTTGCTGTAAAATATTATGATGTGCTACGGAGAACCAGAACGGAATTAATAAACTATCTGGCCCAGAATGGGTTTTCTTTTCTTTTTATCTCTAAAAATTCTTTTAATGCCTTCTTTGTATTATCGCTAAGAACATCAAATAACTCTCTTTCAAATATTTTAGCATGAGCTTCTGGAATGTCTATATATAAAACTTCATCACCATCAATCTGTCTTCCAATCATAACACCATCAATTGCAATTGCGACCTCTTCACCTTCTCTTGCAACACTTATACTTTTCCCCTCTTTTTGAATACTTCTTATTCTTCCCACCTTCTTACCATCCTCTCTCATTAATTCTAAATCCTTTCTTATCTCTCCCGCAAGAACCCTTACACCTATTATCGCTGGTTTGCTCCTTCTGAATATGTACTCCTTTAACAGCTTTATCTTCGCAGGCTTTATCAAAGCCTCAATTCTCTTCCTCTCCCTTAGCTCCCTTGTCTCCTCTCTCCACTTCACGAAGTTGTCTATGAGCGAATAAATCACGTTGTCGCAAAAGACGTTTACACCGTACTTTCTGGCTTCTTCCTCAACACCGGAAAGTATCTTCACGTTGAAAGCCAGTACTACCTTATTAAGCTCGTCCTTGTTTGTTGACGCATCGACAACATCCCTCTTATCAACATCTCCAACCTCAGCCTTCTTTATGGGTATGTTAAACCTCTTAAGCTCGTTTATTAGAGCCTCTAGAGATCCGAGCGTATCTGTCTTCAGAACTACACCTTCCTCATCAGTTCTTATTGCTATCTCCTCGTATTCCCTTCTTACCCTTTCTCTGAACTTCCTTATATCATCTTCACTCTCAACAACCTCGAATTCACTTCCCGCAAGAACATTTTCAAGATTTGATGCGACTATCTTTACACCTGCTGCAGCTGTAACGCTCTTAACGCTTCTGAACTTGCTCTCAACTCTCATCTCCTGAGCAGGTCTCGGTTTTAAAATTGCCTTCACCCTGGTTACTATGACATCATCTATCCCCGCTATTGCTATGGTATCACCAACCTTGAGTGTTCCGTCATAGAGTATCACATCGCAGCTAATTCCCAGACCCTTTTCCTCCTTAACCTCCAGAACGGTTCCTCTTGCCTTTCCCTTAACCCTCAGCCTCAAAGATTTCTCAAGGTACTTCTGCGCAAGGCCTGCAAGAACCATTAAGAGTTCTGGAATTCCCTCACCTGTTATGGCTGATGTGGGTATTATGGCAACTGTTCTCGTGAAATCCCTTATCCTGTCAAATCTGTCAGCATTGAACTTATGCCTGTAGAGCTCACCTATAAGCTCGTATATCTTATTTTCCAAATTTCTCTTTGCATAATCGTCCTGAAGTGCGTAGCTCTTTAAAAAGGGCGTATCCTTCATGCTCTGCCATCCTGGAATCTTATCTATCTTGTTAGCAGCAACTACGAACGGTGTTTTGAATGTCCTAAGTATGGAAATCGCCTCCTCAGTCTGTGGCTTGAATCCCTCGTTTATGTCGATTACAAGAACTGCTAGATCTGCAAGGGCACCTCCTCTCTTTCTCAGATTTGTGAAGGCCCTGTGACCAGGTGTGTCTATGAAGAGCAATCCTGGAATCGTTATCTTTATCTTTTTCAGGTAATCCTTGCATATCTCTCTTATTATGCTTATGGGTATCTCAGTTGCACCTATGTGCTGCGTTATACCACCAGCCTCCTTCATTGCAACCCTAGTCTTTCTTATTTTATCCAGAAGCGTTGTGTTGTGAACGACAATTCCGTTTGCCACAAAGTTCTTTGTTCGCGTCGATATGTCATAGACGTATCCGTCGTATTCAATCTCTTCGATCTCTTCAACTTCGATGAATTCCAGACTCCCCTCTTCATCGCAGCACATCTCGTCATAGCAGCTATCAATTGCAGACTTCAAATCTCTGACCTTTTCGTCCACGCTAAATCCTATACTCTTCATGTAAACTTCCAGATTTCTCCTACCCGATATCTCCAGAATGAATTCACCGTCCTTTTTACAATGAATCCTGGATGTTATGCCAAATCTTAAAAGCAAAAGGGAAATATCCTTTATTAGATCTTCGGACTTATCACTTACCTCTATCCTCTTCAACGCAACATTTACATTTCCCTTTCGATTAAAAAATCCCCTTAAAAATTCCGAAACTATTTCCTTCGGGGCAAGGAATACTATCTTCGACAAAACGCCCCTTTCATTAATACTGCAAATCGATTGCAAATAGCTCTCATTGCAAACGCTTCCATCCATTTTCTTCAGAACATCCCCATCTGCAACGGTTAATCCCACTAAATAGAACATTGCCTTCAAAAAATCTAAATCATTACGGTGTTCTGATATTTCTGGAATGTATGATGTTAGATGGCGTATGAAAAGATTCAGATCTTCATTCGCATATATCTTCCTGGGAATTGCTACGAGATCACCCGGTTTCAAATCTTCAGATCTTTTCCATCCGTTTTTTGTCAAAAACGGGTGTTCTGGTGTTACCTTAATATCATGCCAGTTCTTTAACTTAACCCTGATTATCTTTCCCCTATGTCTAATCCTCCAAACGTAAAGAGTTCTAGTCTTCTCGAACTTCAGTCTTCCGTTTAGTGATTGTACGAGGATGTTTAACCTTCTTACCTCCTCCACCCCGTTACTTATTACGACTTCTCCTCCCAATTCAAAAAGATCTCTCAAAGTTATCTTTCCCAATTCGGGGGATATTATGAACTCATCCGGTGCAAGACACTTTCCATGATCCACATGACCCAAAACTGCAACTATAGGTGTTCTGAGCTTTTTCTCTTCTTCAGACATTCACTTCACTCTCATTCATAAATCCACTCCTCATCTATCCTCCTGTACTCAACTATTTCTTCATCTCTGAAGAAAAGGGCTATCTCTCTTTCAGCAGATTTGATAGAATCCGATGCATGTATTACGTTCCTTCCTATCTCCAATCCAAAGTCACCTCTTATTGTCCCCGGCAATGCTTCTTCCGGATTTGTCGCGCCCACGAGATTTCTAACAATCTTAACAGCATTCTTTCCTTCTACAACCATCGCTACTACAGGTGCCGATGTTATGAAGTTCACGAGGTTTTTGAAAAACGGTTTCTCCCTGTGCTCCTCGTAATGCTTCTCTGCCAGTTCCCTGTCTATCTTGAGCATCTTCATAGCAACTATCTTAAGACCCTTTTTCTCTATCCTCGATATTATTTCACCTATCAATCCTCTCTGAACTGCATCTGGTTTAAGCATTACAAAAGTCCTCTCCATTAGACCACCCGCTTACTGACCCTTGACGTAAAACCTTGTCCACTTCAACTTTCTGGGATTCCTCTTAAGTTCCAGCATGTTCTTCTCGCATTTTCTCGAGCAGAAGTACAGGATCTTCCCGTCCTTTCTTACAACCATCTTACCCGTTCCCGGCTCTATCTCGTATCCGCAGAAGGAGCATACTCTCTTCTCCATTCGATCACCTCACAACTAGCTTTCTAGCCTCTCTAGCCGTTTCCTTTATCATAAGTATATCGCCAACTCTTACGGGACCTATTACGTTCCTAGTTATTATCCTCCCCTTGTTCTCGCCATCCAGAATCCTCACCTTAACCTGAGTGGCCTCACCGTGCATACCCGTCCTTCCTATTATCTCTATAACCTCTGCCGGAGCAACATCCTCCTCGGCCATGTTATCACATCTACAGAAATACATATAAAAGTATTACTTCTTTAAACCCCTGAGTTTCTCTATGATCTTTTTTAGCTCAACTTTTGCCTCTCCTTCATCTATTATGCATGCTGATGCTGCTGCAACATCTATTCCTGCTGCTTTTCCAAGTTCTTCCTTGCTCTTAATGTAAACATAGGGTATGTTCTTTTCCTCGCAAAGCAAGGGTAGATGAGCTACTATTTCAGGCGGATCTACATCCATCGCTATGTAGACGAGTTTTGCCAGCCCTCTCTCGACAGACTTTGTGGTCTCATTAGTACCCTTCTTTATCTTACCAGTTTCCCTGGCCTTTTCAAGTAAGGCAAGAGCCTCGTTCTGCAAATCCTCCGGCACCTCAAATCTTATATATGCCATTCCATCACCTCCTTCTCTTCATCATAATTCATCGGATTTATTGTGAAATTCGTTAGGATTTAAAAATGTTAGCAGGTGAGATGAGCTGCAAGTAAAACTTTTTTCCCTTCCTTTAATAATTTATTATATATCTTTACTGCTTTCTCTGTCTTATCTATTATCACCTCAACCCCCATTTCCTTTAGCTTTTCCACAACTTCCCTGTCAACTCTTACCGCACCGTAGGCACCTGTTCCGAACACAACAACTTCGGGTCTGTAGTTTACTATGTCATCTATGTCCTCTATCTGAACCCTATGACCTTCCTTCCTCCACCACCCGTCCTTCAAAAAATCCCTTCCGACTATTACGTCGGATTTGTAGACCTTTCCTTCTATAACTATTCTCCCGAACGAATACTCGTTGACCTCCATGTAAAAAAATACAACTTACTTATATTTTTTGTTGTGCAAAAGGTTAAAAATAAAACATGTTAATTCTCTTTGTGAGATTTAAAAGAATTGAATGCGGAAGCTATTACAGTTACCTTCCAGATGGTTGCAAGATCTGTAGGAGAGGGGCTAAACTAGTTCTTTTTATAACCGGGATATGTAAGAACTCCTGTTTTTACTGCCCGATTTCGGATGAGAGGAGGGGAAGGGATGTCATGTACGCAAATGAAAGGGAGGTGAGGAGAATAGAGGATGCGCTGGAAGAGGCCAATACGATGGATGCCGAAGGGATTGCAATAACAGGAGGAGAACCAATTCTGAAGCTCGAAAGAGTTTTGGAGTACCTTAGGGTATTCAGAGATATCCATTCACATCTTTACACGAGCATACCCTTAAAGGAGAGAACTATAAGAAGATTAGCGGATGCAGGATTGGATGAGATAAGATTTCATCCAGTTGAACTCAGAGATCCGCACAGATTTCTGGAGCCCATAAGGATTTCGAAGATTATGGGATTAGAGGTAGGAATAGAAATTCCAGCTTTAAAATTCTCGGAAGATATAGTGGAGCTTGTTAACGGATGCGATGTGTTCCTAAATCTAAACGAACTTGAGTTCTCATCGACGAATTATAGAGAGCTTGTGAAGAGGGGATACAGACCTGATGATCACTACGGCTGTCTTAACAGCGCTGAGATTGCAGATGAATACGCTAAAAAAGTTAACAAGTTCCATTATTGTACCGCAAGATTTAAGGATAGAGTACAGTTCAGGAGAAGGCTTATAAGGATGGCAAAAAAGATGCCTGAATTTTATAAAATTACGAGTGAAGGAACTGTTTTATGCGGATTTATACAGGGCAGGATCGAGAGGATAAGGGAGATCTTAAAAAAATATAATAATCAGAAATTTGTAGAGGTTGATGGGGGTGTCGAGACTTCGGTTGAGTTTGTGGAGATGTGGAAGGACGTGCTTAAAAGAGAGGGGTTTGATGTAAGCGTAATTGAGAGGTATCCGACATCAAAGAGAATAGTAGTGGAAGTAATACCACTGTGAGGTGTTTTTGTGAAAGAAGAGATAGTTGCGAGGTTGAGGAAATACCTAGAAAGGGATAAGAGGGGAATAAGAAAGGAGTTATTAATATTACTCCTCGACGGTAAGAAATATACGACAAAGGAGATATACGAGAGGTTGAGGGAAAGGGGATTTGACATAAATTTGAGGGGAATATCTGCTATGGTCGGTCTCATGAATTCAAAACTGGGTATATTAAAGATGGAGATTGGGGATAAAAACAGGTATTTTTTGAAACCTGAATATATAGATCTTGTAAAATCTATTCTAGAGGAGTTCGGATGATGGTTCTGATCTCGTTACTAAAAAAACTGGTGTATAAGATTTATGAGAAGTTGCTGATTAGGGAGGTAATGAAAAACAAGATTCCGAATCATATAGCAATAATAATGGACGGAAACAGAAGATATGCTAGGAAAATAGGTCTTCCTGCATATTTCGGTCACATATTCGGTTCTAGAAAGGCTGAGAAAATTCTGGAATGGTGTCTTGAGCTTGGTATAAAAAATGTAACGGTTTATGCATTTTCAACTGAAAATTTCAGAAGAGATGAGGAGGAGAAGAAGAATCTGTTCAAATTGATGGAACAGAAGCTTAACGACCTTTTGAGGGATAAGAGGATACATAAGAACAGGGTAAGGGTTAGGATAATAGGGAAAAAGGATCTCCTTCCAGAAAAAGTCCAGAAGGTAGTCTTTAAGCTTGAGCTCGCGACCAAGGATTACGATAGATACAACCTAAACATAGCACTTGCATACGGCGGAAGACAGGAGCTCATAGATGCGATAAGAAAGCTACTTATAGATGTAAAAAAAGGGATTATAAGGGCTGACGAGATAAGAAAGGAGCATATAGAGAGAAATCTCTATTCTGATAACGGATACGAATCTGTCGACCTTTTAATAAGAACTGGAGGGGAGCAGAGGCTTTCAAACTTCCTTCCATGGCAGACTACAAATTCCATAGCTTACTTCTGTGATATATACTGGCCTGAATTCAGAAAGATAGATCTTCTGAGGGCTATAAGGTCTTGGCAAAACAGATATAAATATTCGTAATTGAATCAGTTCTATGACATCAAGGATAATGTACGAATTCAAGAGAAAACTTGAAGAACTTGAGAGGTATAAGGGCAGGGGTACTGAGCTCATAACGCTTTATATACCTCCCGATAAGAACATAGCCGATGTGTCAAATCAGCTCAGAAGCGAGCTTAGCCAAGCAGAGAACATAAAATCAAAGCAGACAAGAACGAATGTAATAGCAGGTCTGGAGGCAATACTTCAGAGATTAAAGATGTTCAGAAAACCTCCAGAAAATGGAATGGTAATAGTGAGCGGAGTAATAGAGGAGAACGGTAAAGAAAAAAGGATAACAGAAATAATAATTCCGCCAGAGCCAGTTCCTCTTTACAAGTACCACTGCGATTCCAAGTTCTACCTTGAACCCCTTAAGGATATGCTGAAGGAAAAGAAGCTATACGGACTGATAGTTCTCGACAGAAGGGAGGCTACAATAGGGCTACTAAAGGGAAAGAGAATAGAGGTTCTCGCATATACGACTTCAATGGTTCCGGGAAAGCACAGGCAGGGAGGTCAGAGTGCGCTTAGATTTGAAAGGTTAAGGGAGATCGCCATTCACGAATTCTACAAGAAGGTTGGAGAAAAAGCCAACAACGCCTTTCTTCAGTACAAGGACGAGCTCCTCGGAATTCTAATAGGAGGTCCTTCTCCTACAAAGGAGGAGTTCTACAAGGGTGAGTATCTGCATTACGAGCTTCAGAAGAAGATAGTAGGTCTTTTCGATGTTGGATACACAGATGAAAGCGGACTCTACGAGCTCGTCGAAAAGGCTGAGGATACACTGCAGGAACTTGATCTGATAAGAGAAAAGAAGCTTATGAACAGATTTCTGAAGGAGGTCGTAAAGGATGGTCTGGCAGCTTACGGTGAAGAAGAGATAAGAAGGTATTTGAACATCGGCGCCGTTGACATACTTCTTCTAAGTGAGGGTCTTAGACTAGAGAGAGTAAAGTACAGATGCCCACAGTGCAGAAAGGAGATCGAGGTTACGATTAGGGACGGTGATAAGAAGATACTTTGCGAAAAGGATGGATTTGAAATGGAGATAGTTGATAGAAGAGATGTCGTCCTAGAACTTTCCGAGCTTGCAGAAAAGACGGGGGCAAAGGTAGAGATACTATCTACGGAATCTGAAGAGGGTGCTATGCTTCTCAATGCGTTCGGGGGAATAGCGGCTATATTAAGATTCAAACCGAGATGAAGGGGACTTATCTGCTTTTCATAAGGATAAACAGCGACAAAAGATTTTGCGTCGGAAGCCTTGGAGTTATAGATTTTAAGAAGGGGTTGTACGTGTACGTCGGAAGCGGTATGAACAATATGCTTAAGAGGGTTGCGAGACACTTCAGGAGGGATAAGAAGATGAGGTGGCACATAGATTATCTGAGCGTAAATTCCGATGACATGTTAGCTTTCTTAATACCAAACGAAAGAATGGAATGCAGAATAGCCGGAGATTTATCCAAGAGATTTGAATATGTGAAGGGTTTTGGTTGCTCCGATTGCAAGTGCAAGAGTCATCTGTTTTATCTCGGTGATTTGTGACGCTCCCAGCATTAAACAGTATAGGGGTCGCATGGAATAAAAACAGGATTTCGAGATGAAATAGAAATTCTTAATCTTATAAATCTAACCGTATAAACCTAGGCTTTCTCAACGACTTTTTGTAAAATCAGAACGTTTTCTCGTATTCTCTAATCAATCTGCTCTTGCTGTATCCGTGATCTATGAAATCCCACGGTAGCTTATCTTCAACCGGAATCTCTCCAAGGTATTTCAGAAGGCCTAGATCCTTAGCAATTCTTAAGCTCTGCTTTCTCGTTCTTATCAGGTTGCAAACTTCTTCACCGCCTCTGGAAAGAATTGTCTGAATTGCAAATTTATCTGGACTGCTAACCGAAACATCGAACTCCCTTGACAACTCCTTCTTAAGGAAATCTATTCTCCTCTTCAACTCCTTCATACCAGCTAAGAAATCCCTAAATCCCGTATAGGGCAACCACTGAAAAGGTGTGTGAGGCTTTGGTACAAGTGGATTTATCGAGATAGAAACGTCCCTGAATAACCTCTTTATCTTTTTTGCTAGCTCTATCAATTCCTTCAGATCTTCTTTCGTTTCCTTTGGAAGACCTATCATGAAATAGAGCTTTATACTCTTTATTCCCTTTTCGCTCGCTATCGATGCAGCGTTCATTATATCCTCCTCACTCAGATCCTTTCCAAGAATGTCTCTCAACCTCTGACTACCAGCCTCCGGTGCAATTGTGAAGCTCTTCAACCCTCCCACTGCAAACATCTCCATCAATTCCTCATCGACAGTGTCGGCACGGATGGATGATGGCGAGACCATGTATCCCATCTCTATCAGATTCGACGTCAACTTCTTTATGTCGGGATAGTCGCCGACAGATGGGGCTATAAGCGAGCATTTATCTACAAGTCCTTTATGGCTTTCCGCAAAGTCCAAAAGGATATCGGGATCCCTCCATCTAACCGGAGAGTATATCTGTCTAACAACGCAGAATCTGCATCTTCTGAAGCAACCTCTTCCAACTTCGAGCAATATGCACTTCCCGAACGCGGATTCACCTATTATCTGCTTCCCAAGATAAAAATCAAGTTTTTTTGGTTTTATCCTCTTAACCCTTTCCTCGTGGCCAGTCCAGATTCCCTTCAAATCCTTTAATTCCTCTTTAGATCTCGATTCGACTATCAAATCCAGAACATTGCTCTTCTCGACCTCTCCTATTATGAAGGCATCGAAGAAATCCTTTAAAGGTCTGGGGTTTATCATGGCGCACGGTCCTCCCGCTATTTTCATACCCTTAAATCCGCTTCTCTCAAGTATTTCAACTGCCTTAAAGTAATCCTCCTCGTATTGAAGTGAGAAAAGGGCTACATCAAATTCCCTCAAATGTGTACCGCTTTCCATACTTCTAAGCCCTTCGAAGACATCTGAGTAAAACCTCTCGCATATGCAGTTCTCAAGCGAGTTAAGATACGCGTATATAAACTGAAGACCTACGTTCGCGATTCCCCCTATATACCTGTTTGGATAAACCAGTGCAATTCTCTTTAAACCCTTCCTCCACTTTTTAACATATGGGTTGAATTCCACTAGATGTATTTGGAGGGTTGATATAAAAATGATCCTCGACTTCCCTTCGACACCGGATTCAAGGGAAATTGCAAGAAAGTTTGGATATAATGAATTTATAATAAGAAGATGGATAAATTTCTTCGGTAGAGATGAAACTCTGAAGCTCGTAGAGGCAATGGAGAGGGGAATACCGAAGCACATAAGGGTTAACACGATAAAGATTGAAGAAGATGAGTTAATAGAGAGGTTAGAGGAAAGAGGGTTTAAGCTTGAAAAAACGGATGTACCCTTCTGCTACAAGGTTCTGAAGGAGCCATATTCAATAGGTGCCACTCCGGAGTATCTGATGGGTTATTACTACGTAATGGAGAAGAGCTCGTGCATACCTCCGCTTGCACTGAATCCAGAGCACGATGAAATAGTCATCGACTTCACATCCGCTCCAGGAGGTAAAACTACGTTCTTAGCTCAGCTTATGAATAACAGGGGTGTAATTATAGCGATAGAAGCAAACGAACAGAGGATAAGGGCATTGATAGACAACATACATAGAATGGGCGTACTGAATACGGTTGTAATAAAGATGAATGCCGCAAAATTTCATAAAATAGGAATAAAAGCAGATAAAATATTACTGGATGCTCCGTGCAGTGGTGAAGGTGTAATTCACAAGGATAAGGACAGAAAGAGGATTGACGGTATAGAAGACATAGAGTTCTGTTCAAGGCTTCAAAGAGATCTAATTTCTTCAGCTATAAAGAGTCTGAAGGCTGGTGGAACGCTAGTCTATTCAACGTGCTCCTTAACGCCTGAAGAAAACGAGTTTGTGATACAGTTCGCACTAGAAAACTTCGATATAGAGTTAGAGGAGATAAAATGGGGAGAAAAGGCATTTGTAAAAATTCCCAATACGGATATAGAGTTTGATAGGGAGATTTCAAAATGCAGAAGATTTTATCCGCACAAACACGAAACTTCCGGATTTTTTGTCGCAAAAATTATTAAGATCTATGAATAATTTATGAGCCTTTTTCAGACCATTAACGGTTATACCAGAAATAAAAATGACAGAACTCTAAACAAAAACTTTTTTAACTTTTTTAGACGAGTTAAATAAAAAAGGAGGAAATAGAATGAAGAGAATTCATATAATAGGTGGCGGAGTTGCGGGATGCTCGCTTGCATATTATTTAAAGGACGAATTCGATGTGAGAGTTTATGAGATGAAGGAGATAGGGGAGAAACCCTGCGCATGGGGGGTTCCAAAGGACATCGAGAAGTTCGTGAAGATTCCGGACGATTACATTCTAAACGATATATACGGCGTGAACATATATCTAGACGGTGAATACTTCTCCAGAAACAGGATAAGGAGTTACATAATAGATAAACCCGGATTTCTAAGATATCTCGTAAAGGATGTAGATGTTAGGAAGGAGCTAATAAGGTTCAGGAATAAAAAACCTGTTTTAAAAGAGGAAAACGTTGTCATAGCGACAGGGAATTACTTCCACAGGAGCAACAAGATGCTGACGGTTCAATATGTAGTTGATGGGATAGAGGTTGAGGACATGGAGGTTTGGTTTTTCAGTGATCTTGTGGGCTACATATGGGTATTTCCATGCGGAAGACTTGCAAAGGTGGGAATAGGTGGGCTCATGAACAGATGGGAGCTTGAATCTAGGCTAAGATCTTTTTTATCCAGTTATAGGTGTGATGTGAAGAGGGTTGAGACTGCTCACATATACATGGGAGGTATAGATGAGAGTTTATACGAATTTGAATTTCCTGTCATAGGAGAAGCTCTGGGAACCGTTTATCCGATAACCGGAGAGGGTATAAGACCTTCGATAGTTTCCGCTTATTCTCTAGCCAAATCGATAAAAAGTGGAAGATCTTTTAAGGAAGAATTTGAGAAGACGGGAATTCCCTCCGAAATAAGGCTTCAGAAGAAAGGTTTCGATATACTCGTGAATTCCAGCCCAGAGGAAAGGGAGAGGTATCTAAAGATTCTGCTTAAGTGAACTACCCCTTGCTTATGCAAGAGGCTTTGTGAGGTGTTTGTGGGTCGTTGCCTACCTCATCCTCACAGGCTGGTTCACGCAGTCACTACCCGTTATCCCATTCGGGACTCACAGGCTACCTTTACACACCAGCCCTTGCGGCTATTCAGCCTTAACGGCTGTTACAAGGTTATTATACCGTTCACCTTTAGAGTATTTAAATATTTACCACCCACCTCCCTTTGCGTATCCCCCTCCCTCTCGGAAGGGGTCTTGCAAGCAAAAGGAAGATAAAAATTTAAAAGAGATCGTACCTCTCGAGCCAGACGAAGCTCTCCCTTCTTCTCCTGACAGTTATCGGTATAACTCCCCTTTCAAACTCCTCCTTCGCTATCTCCAGCGGATCACTCTTGTCCGTTTCTATTAAAATCGGGGCACCCATAGCGATTTGCAATGCCCTCGAGCCTATTATCCTCGCCTTTTCAAACCGAGTGTATTTGAACGGGAACGTTTTTTTGATGCACATCACCTCTTATGGGGCCGCCGAGATTTGAACTCGGGTCACCGGCTCCCGAAGCCGGGAGGATAACCAGGCTACCCTACGGCCCCATCCAAAATCATTTCAATAGATCTACCGAATCCTTTGTATAAAACCCTTTTCCATAAAACCTTGCGAATTCCTTGACCACTGACTTGTATGTCAGAAACATCCTCCTGCAGCAGTACCTCTCTATTCCGAGCTCGTCCAGTGCCTCCTTCGGACTCTTACCACTTTCCACCTTCTTCCTGTATTCCTCATAGAGATGGCCTATCACGGCACCACAGCTAAAACACCTTATGGGAAACATGGAAATCACCTATAAGACGTCTGCCTCCTCTTTCTAGCACCCCTTCCACCTTGTTTCTTAGGTTCCTTCCTCCTTATATCGTTTACTAACATGTACCTGTCGTACTGCAGATATGCCCTCCTAAGCTCCTCGTCACCGCACCACTCGACCAAACCTCTGGCAATTGCAGTTCTGGCAGCCTCGGCCTGACCCATAAATCCACCGCCTTTAACAGTTACGTCTATGTCAACCTTTTTTGCAAGATCCTTTGCGATTATAAGGGGTTCCATTATCGTCAACCTGGCTAGTTCTGGCTGATAAATTTCAAGCGGTATCCTGTTTATCCTAACCCTTCCCACCCCCTCCCTTATCACCGCCTTGGCTATCGCAGTCTTCCTCTTACCGCTTGTTATAACTATTCTCATGTCACGCACCCCTGAATTTGAATCCCAGATATTGGCTAACCTCAGCTAATGTTACATATTTATCTGTTTTTGAAACTTTCTCATAAAGGGCATCCTCTACAACCTCAAATTTCTTATCCTTCAGCTCATTCGGAACGCCCATGAAAACCCTGAGCCTTCTGTAAGCCTCTCTTCCCCTTCTGCTCTTCCATGGAAGCATACCTCTAACAGTTCTCTTAAATATCTTTTCCGGATGCCTTGGAAAATACGGTCCCTTCTCCTTGCTACCCCTATCGTATTTCTCCTTGTACCTCCTCAGAACCATCTCCCTATCACCGGTTATTATGACCTTTTCAGCATTTACAACGACTATTTTTTCACCGTTCAGAAGTCTCTTTGCTATTATACTTGAGAGTCTTCCGAGTATGTGTCCTTCGGCATTTATTACGACATAGTCATCCCCCAGGAGCTTCAAAACCCTTTTTACGTTTACGGACACGACAATCACCCCATTATCCTCACGTTACTACCTTCCGGATTTATTTCCGTCAGCTCTCTTATGCTTAGACATCTTCCGCCTGCTCTGGTTATTTTCTCCCTTGCAGATTTTGAAAAGTCAAGGGCTGCAACCGTAACAGACTTATATATGTTCCCCCCTCCCAACACCTTGCCAGGGACTACTATTGTTTCACCCTCATTTGCATATCTCTGAATCTTCGAAACGTTGACCTCAGAGTAAAGTCTTTTTGGTCTTGCAAGTCTTTCTGCTATATCCTTCCATATCTTCGCATTTTTCTCGGCGGAAATCTTCAGCAAATACTCTATAAGGTTTACGAGATTTGGATTTGTCTTCCTCTTCATCATCTTCTTTATCTTACTCATGCAAAATCCTAGCATTCGAAGCTGTATTTAAACGTTGTCGATGAGCTCCCTTAACTTTAAAATCGATATGAGATTTCTTATCCTCTCTCCGCCACCCTCTTCCCTATCAACGACGCACAGGACAGCGGAAACGATTCCTCCTTTTTCTTCGACCCTTTTAACCACGGAAAGTGCAGATTTACCCGTCGTAACTACGTCTTCAACAACTATAAACGTTTCTCCCTGATTTACGCTACCTATGCAGTCCTCCTTGATACCGTACTCCTTCCTAGTCTTCCTGAATATTACGAGGGGTTTGTTCAATTCGAGAGATAGGGCAGTTGCAATTGGCACTCCTCCGAGTTCTATGCAGGCTATCTTATCGAACTCCAAACTCTTAACGCTTTTAACCATCAATCCAACTATGGTCTTCAGAATATCTGGATACGTGCATGCGAGTTTTATATCAACGTACACATTGCTCTTCTTACCAGATGAAAGTACGAATTCACCGAACTTCAGGGCGTTTACGTCCAGAAGTCTCCTAATTAGGTAGCCCTTCTCCACCATACCAGAATTACGCGTGTTATTTTAAAAAGGTATCACCACCACACGTCCTTTAACTTAAGCTTATAAGCCATAACGTTAACGAGTAGATGAAGAGCCGGTGTTATTATTACGCCGGTTATGAGGATATCCATTGTAAAAAGCATGTGGAATTCATCCAATGCACTTGCAAAGGCATATGCAAATACGAGGAACATGAGTTGGTCAAGCACGGGAAGGCTTCTTCCCCTTTCAAATCCCAGTCTCCTCTTAACAAAACTCCCGAAAAGATCACCTGTCATCGAACCAAAGGAGAGAAGAAATACCAGCAGTAAAAATCGGATGTAAACATGGGCTACAGATGAATACACTTCAAATCCGAATGATCTCTCAATTATCAGCTGCAGATTAGCCACAATAATTCCTCCGATAACACCGGCCACGAAACCTCTTATAGTCTTACCGTCTCCGAATATCCTTCTACCGTCTATGAAGTTCTTGTTTAAATCTATAGGTTTTCCACCGCCGAAGAGTACCGCGAAGTTATTAGGTGTGTAAGCTGGGAGAAGTAGCCATATCGTCTTTAATACGAGCGTTATCATGGAAATACTCCCGCTGCCAGATATTCCTTTAGATCTACCAATTTTCCAAGATAAAAAACATCTTCCTCTATCGCAAAAACCTCAACTTCTTCTTCTTTTACATCTTTGAGAATCGGTGATAGAAATCTGCAGTACGATACATCGCTTCCTGATACAAGAGGAGAAAAGGCCGGAAGAACGATTATCTCCCTTTCATCTTTTTTAATCCTTAAAAAACAGTGAAAAGTATGTATTCCGTTTATCCTTACCTTTATAGACGGGTGCTCGTGCCCCATTACAATCCTCTTCCTTTCGCACTCCCTATGACCGTGAACGACTGTCCAGCCGTAAACTTCAAGCTCCTCTTCAAGAGTCATTCCATACCTAGCCAGAATCGTCTTTAAAAAGTTATCGTGGTTTCCCCTAACGAACCTCAGATCGACATCTACGCTTTTTAAAAGTAGTTCGACGTCTTCCCATTCATATGGAAGGTTCTGACAGAATTCGTGTTTTAGATCTCCTGCTATAACTATCTCCCTGACACCGTAAGAATCGACTATGGAATTTATCCTCTCGATTATTTCATCTATCTGCATCCTGGGAATTGATATACCCTTTTCGACCATCGCGTTCTCAATTCCAAGATGAAGGTCTGCTATTACCGCAACATCCCTAATTATCAGAGCCCTTTCAGGTGTAAACTTCATCGTACATAACTTTTAATTAACTGTTTAAAAATTTAAGATGTGTTGGTAGCGTTAACGGGAACTCCGGGTGTAGGAAAGTCAACGGTTGCCGATATACTAAGAAAAAGAGGATACAGGGTTTTTTCAGTAAATGTTCTTGCAGAAAAGTTCAAATGCATAATTGGAGAAGAAGAAGGTTGTAAAGTTGTTGATGTAGAAGAATTATCAAAAAAAGTTAAGGAAATAGATGAGGGCATAACAATACTTGAAGGCCATCTGTCACATCTCCTTAAACCAGACGTAACGATAGTTCTCAGATGCAATCCAATTATACTGAAGAATAGGCTCGAATCGAAGAAATGGAATCGAGAAAAGATCCTTGAGAATGTTGAGGCTGAGATAGTCGATTCAATACTCATAGAGTCCATCGAGAATTGCAGGAATGTATACGAGGTTGATACGACTGAACTAGATCCAGAGGAGGTAGCAGATATAGTTGAGGAAATAATAAAGAGAGGAAACAAAAGGTTCAAACCAGGAAGGATAGACTGGATTTCGGAGATAGGTGACAGGATAGATGAGTTTATAAGGAAGACTTAATATAAAAAATTGAATTATTACATAAGCTTTTTAAACAGTTTTAATTAAGTATGATCGATCCCGCCTTAGCTCAGTCTGGTAGAGCGCGGGACTGTAGTCGGTAACCCCGGCAGAGATCCCGGGGTCCCCGGTTCAAATCCGGGAGGCGGGATGTGTCCGGGATGTGTCCCGGACATTTCCCAAACATATTCTTAATTATTAACGATTAATTAATGCTTAAACAATCTATGAACTTATCTCATGAATTTTCAAATCGAAGAATGACTTGATAAAGGAGAATTTCGTTGAAGTAAGAATCAATCGATTTTGACCTCCTCTCCGCACTGAAGTGCGAGGAATCCAGGGGAAGTTTGAGTATATCCTCATCGGATATACGCGGAGTGGGCAACACACCATTCACCCGTCTTCCGCAAGGAACGGAACAGGGCTAT